>Ga0115004_10002386_pt1 | contig 15449 bp, 16 predicted proteins | sample ArcticOcean_MG_C_10_FD_88737 | JGI IMG/M metagenome (GOLD analysis project Ga0115004, IMG submission 88737) | Marine microbial communities from western Arctic Ocean - ArcticOcean_MG_CB11_90 | ecosystem: Environmental > Aquatic > Marine > Oceanic | place: Arctic Ocean: Canada Basin | collected...
AAAAATTTCCTTATTTTTTATATTTAAATCAAATAGATCAGATTCATTTATCTTTAAATTTACCCCATATCTATCTTCAAACTTTTTTAAAATTGTTTTTGCATTTTTTAATTTACAACTTATTTTTAGGTATTCTTTTATAATTTTGCTAATTCTCTTTCCATTTATATCTGATCTAGGTTCACTTATTTTTTTATCAAATCTTTTTAAAATTTCAGATATTCTTCTTCCTGCAATTTTATAACTTTTATTTAATCTTTTCATTTCTTGATATGATTTTTTGTCTAATTCAAAAACGTTTTTTTGAAGATCTGATCCTGTTGCTAATCTTAGTAACAAATCTTTAAAATATTCGTGTCTCCAAAAATGTCTTTTTAATCTTAATTTCCATCTCAGCGGTAATTTCAGTGAATCGACTAAATTATTAAATAAATTTAAATCATTAATCCAAATTACAGTTTTATTTTTTGTTATTTTTGTTAAAGAAGTATCAATTAAATTTATAATTTCTACATCTGATTTTTTTGAGCTAGATCCTATAATTTCACAACCAAGTTGATTGCGTACTAATGACTTTGCACCAAAAGTTCTTCTATATGCTTGGTCAAAGTAAGTGTATTTATATTCTCCATTTTTAATATTTTTAATATAATCTAAACATGCAGATATAGTTAAATCGGGTCTTAAACTAAAGTTTTTTCCGTCATCATCTTCAAAAGAAAGTAATGATTTTTTAAATATTTCACCTGACCTTTCTATAATTATTTTAGATTCAATAATATTATCAAAATTTTTTACTTTAAAATTTTGTTTTTTAAATAGTTTTAGTAAATTTTCAGAATATTTTTTTGATTTCATTTGATAGGTTCTCAACTTCTATTGAAATCTCTTTTCCTGAATTTAAATTTCTCAAAGTTGCTTTTCCTGATTTTATTTCATCTTCACCATATAAAATTACAGCTGGTGAATTTATTTTATTTGCGTATTGCATTTGTTTTTTTAAATTTCCCTCTCCAGGGTAAATCTCTGCACTGATATTTGCAGATCTCAATTTATTTAATATTTCAACATTTTTTTTAATATTTTCTTTATTGAATACACATATAACTACGGGTTTCGTAGATTTAATATTAAATTCTTTTTTTTGCATCAAGGCATATACAAGCCTATCGATACCAATAGAAATTCCTGTAGCGGGACAGTCCAAATTACCAAAATTACTTACTAGATTATCGTATCTTCCACCTCCTCCAATAGAGCCAAATTGTACAGTTTTACCTTTGGAATTCTTTATTTCAAAATTAAGATTAACCTCAAATATTGGACCTGTGTAATATTCCAGACCTCTAATGACAGAAGGATCAAATCTATAGTTTTCAAAACCATATGCTTCAAATATTTTAAATATTTCTAAAACATCATTAATTTTACAATCTTTATCGTTAATCTTTTTTTCTATTAATTCAATTTGTTTTTCGTTTAAACCTGCTCCTTTTGTAAAATCTCCCGACTTATCTTTTCTTCCTAGACCTAAAAGTTTTTTTACTTCACTCCAACCTAATCTATCAATTTTATCAAGTGCACGTAAAATTATTGATAACTGTACTTTAGATTCGATTTTAATTTCTTTAAATAAATTTTCTGCAAATTTTCTTGATGAAATTTTTACACTATAATCATTTTTAGATAATCCACATTTTTCCAAAATTTCAGAAATTAAAACACATAACTCAGCATCAGCTTGTAAATTTTTTGTTCCAACAAAGTCGGCGTCAAATTGTAAAAACTCTCTAAATCTTCCTGGACCTGGTTTTTCATTTCTCCAAACTGTTCCTAATTGATAGCGTTTAAAAGGTTTGGCTATTTCTTGATAGTTTTTTGCTACATATCTTGATAACGGTGCTGTAAGATCATATCTAAGTGAAAGCCAATTTTTTTCATCTTTAAAAGAAAAAACACCTTGATCTGGTCTTTCTTTGTCAGGTAAATATTTACCTATACTTTCTGTAAACTCAAAACTTGGTGTTTCGAGATATTGAAAACCGTACTTGATCATAACTTCTTTAATAATAGAAATTATAAAGTCACGAGTTAATAACTCTTTTTCTTGTCTGTCTACAAACCCCAAAGGTAGTTCTTTTGAAGGTTTTAATTTTTTTTCATCATTCATTTTTTTGGTACAGCTGGGTGGTCTCGAACCACCGACCTCCTGTTCCACAAACAGGCGCTCTAACCAACTGAGCTACAGCTGCATTCTTATTATGTTTATCTTAATTTTGATTAAATTTATATATGTATGATTATAAACTGAGCAGTAACCCAGCATGTCTTCTGTAAGAATGTAATCGGTTGATTGATCTATTATTTTTATCAAACATTATTATATCTTATTAAATAATCGTGTCTTTTTTGTGAAGAAATCAGCGGGACAGAGACTATATAAAGCTCATATCCCGTTAATTTTTAAATTTGGAAAATTTAAGCTTTCTGCAGTTTTACTGCTGAAGGTCCTTTGTCTCCATTCTCTACTTCAAACGTTAACTCATCACCTTCGTTCAAGCTACCTATGCCTGAATCATTAACAGCTGAAGAATGAACGAATACGTCTTTTTCTTTGTCATCTCTTTCAATAAAACCATAACCTTTAGTACCATTGAACCATTTTACTTTTCCTTTTAGTGTACTCATATTATTTACTTTTCCTTTGTTGTTTTTTATTAACTTGTTCAAAAATTCTTATAACGAAAATCTTTCTAACGAATAATAAACTGGTTAAAGTTAATATTTCGTTAAATTGTGATTTAGGAAATAAGATTTAAGATGTTTTCTGCAGTTTTACTGCTGAAGGTCCTTTGTCTCCATTCTCTACTTCAAACGTTAAATCATCACCTTCGTTTAAATATTTTAAACCAGCGTCTCTAACTGCTGAAGAGTGAACGAACACGTCTTTTTCTTTGTCTTCTCTTTCAATAAACCCATAACCTTTAGTGCCATTGAACCATTTTACTTTTCCTTTTAGTGTACTCATATTGTTTACTATTCCTTGTTTGTTATTATCTCTTATTAGCAACATTTTGCTAACAACTCTTTTAATAGACTTGTTTACAGAATGTCAAGAGGTGATTAGATCACAAATAGCAATAATAGCTAAAGTTGTTAATTTACAACAACTATTAATAAGTAATTGATATTATTAACGTCAGTATAATTAGACCTACACCAAAATAAATATATTTATTTTTAATTATATTTCTTTTTATTTTTTTAATTGAAGATTCATCATAGCTAAAACTTGAATTACTTAAATTTGTAGATTTGATAAATCCTTTTTCTCTTCCGATTTGAAGAAATTTTTTCTTTCTATGGTCATAAACTTCTTCTTTAGTTAATTTTTCAAAAAATCTTAAATTCTTGATAATAGAAAGTTTAACGTCTTGCGCTATTCCTTCTCCGTCTCTATGTGCACCGCCGAGAGGTTCATTAATTATTTCATCAATTATTCCTATCTTCAATAAATCTTTTGCTGTTAATTTCATTGCTTCCGCGGCCTGTAAAGATTTACTAGGATCTCGCCAAAGAATTGAAGCACATCCTTCAGGTGATATAACAGAGTAGATAGAATTTTCTAACATTATTAATTTGTTAGAAGACGCTAAAGCAATTGCGCCCCCAGAACCTCCTTCTCCAATAATAATTGAAATATTGGGGACTGTTAGAGACATGCAACACTCTATTGAGTTGGCAATTGCCGAGGCTTGCCCTCGTTGCTCAGCTCCAATTCCTGGATATGCTCCAGGCGTATCTATAAATGTGATCACTGGAATTTGAAATCTATTAGCCAAACGCATTAACCTTATACATTTTCTATAACCTTCGGGCCTCATCATTCCAAAATTTCTTTCTATTCTTGTATTAAGATCATCTCCTTTTTCTTGTCCTATAATTAAAACAGATTTATTATCAATTTGCCCAAAACCTGCAATTACAGACTTGTCATCACCGAAATATCTATCCCCAGAAAGAGCAGTAAAATTAGAAAATATTTTTTCAATATAAAATTTTGATTTGGGTCTATCCTCGTGTCTTGCAACCAAAGTTTTTTGCCAACTATTTAGATTCGCATAAGTTTCTTTTAACTTAATATTAATTTGATCTTGAGTGTTTTTTATTTTTACTGTATCTACTTCAGCGATACCTTCAGAATCAAAGGGACTTTTTAAACCATTCACCTCTTCTTCTAATGATTGAATCTCTTTTTCAAACTCTAAATAATTTTTCATATAACTGTAAACACTATAATTCACCTTTTATTAGAATTCAATTAAGTCGATAAGATGTTATTCCTATTATTTTTTAAGTTTCAGGTATAAAAAAGAAAACTGATAAGGTATTAATTTCTATAAAATGAATAAAATTAGTAAATATAATCTAAAAATTAGCCCTACATTGTTTGATTTTATTAATAACGAAGTACTTCCAGGAACAAATTTAGATCCAGATAAATTTTGGAATAAGTTTGATCAAGCTGTACATGAATTGGCCCCTAGAAATAAAAAATTAATAGATAAAAGGGAATATATTCAAAAAAAAATCGATAATTGGCACAAATTAAGGAGGGGAAAGGATTTAAATCAAGAAGAGTATTCAGTATTTTTAAAATCAATTGGCTACATTGTAGAGGAAGGTGAAGATTTTTGCATCAATACATCTAATGTAGATCAAGAAATCACCTCGACTGCTGGTCCGCAGCTTGTTGTTCCAGTAGACAATGCGAGATATGCATTAAATGCTGCTAACGCTAGATGGGGAAGTTTATATGATGCTCTTTACGGAACAGATGTTATTCCAGGAGATAAAGGTAAAGGTTATAATCCAGAAAGAGGTGTAAAAGTAATTAATTATGTTAAAAGCTTTTTATCAAAAATAGTCCCCATTGATTTAGCAAGTTGGGAAGATATATCAAAAATTACAATTGAGAATAAAAATTTAATTTTATTAAGTAAAGGTAAAAAAAAATTTTTAAAAGACAAAAATAAATTTATAGGTTTTACAGGACAACGGGAGAATCCTAATTCAATATTACTTAAAAATAACAATCTCCACATTGATATTGTCATTGATTCAAAAAGTTTAATCGGAAAAGATGACAAGGCAAATATTGCTGATGTAGTTATTGAGTCTGCTATATCTACCATCGTGGACAATGAAGATTCTGTTACCGCTGTTGACGCAGAAGATAAAGTTAAATGTTATAGAAATTGGCTTGGACTCATGAAAGGTGATTTACAAACTGAAATAATAAAAGATGGAAAAAAATTTATACGAAAGTTAAATTCTGATCGATCTTATACAAAAAAAGATGGATCAATTATTAATCTACATGGAAGAGCATTATTATTAAATAGAAATGTGGGGCATCTTATGACTAACCCAGCAATTAATTTAAAAGATGGTTCTGAAATTCCTGAGGGAATAATGGATGCGTTTATTTCAACGCTGTGTGCAATACATGATTTTAAAAATAATAATAATTCAAGAACACAATCTGTTTATATAGTTAAGCCAAAAATGCATGGTCCTGAAGAAGTTGAGTTTACCAATACTCTTTTTGAGACAGTTGAGGAAGTATTAGGTATAAAAAAATATTCAATTAAAGTTGGAATAATGGATGAAGAAAGAAGAACTACTATAAATCTAAAAGAGTGTATTAGAAAAGTTAAAGACAGAATTGTTTTTATTAATACAGGATTTTTAGATAGAACTGGTGATGAAATGCACACATCTTTTGAAGCGGGTCCAATGATATTTAAGGGTGACATGAAGAAATCAAATTGGTTAAATACTTATGAGGATTGGAATGTTGATATTGGTTTAGCTTGCGGATTTTCAGGTAAAGCACAAATAGGTAAAGGCATGTGGGCTATGCCAGACAGAATGGCTGATATGATGGAGCAAAAAATCAACCATCCTAAATCAGGTGCAAATTGCGCATGGGTACCCTCACCAACCGCGGCCACACTTCACTCTACTCATTATCACTTAGTAAACGTTTTTGAAAAACAGCTTGAAATTAAAAAAAGAAAAAAAGCAGACATAAAAAATATATTAGAAATTCCTATAGCAGACCGACCTAATTGGTCTGTAAAAGATATCAATAAAGAATTAGAAAATAATGCCCAAGGTATATTTGGTTATGTAGTTCGATGGATTGATCAAGGTGTAGGTTGTTCAAAAGTGCCAGATATAAATAATATAGGTTTGATGGAAGATAGGGCAACTTTAAGAATTTCATCTCAACATATGGCCAATTGGTTGCATCATGGAATATGTACTAAAGATCAAGTAATGGTAGTCATGAAAAAAATGGCTACTATAGTTGATAAACAAAATGAAAATGATCCTGCCTACAAAAGAAGTGGGAGATCGAGTTATAAAAAAATGTCTGATGATTTTGAAAATTCAATTGCATTTTCCGCAGCTTGTGAACTGGTTTTTAAAGGAAGAATCCAACCGTCAGGATATACTGAACCTTTGCTTCATAAAAAAAGATTAGAAAAAAAACTTCAAGTTAATCACTAGTTACCGGAACTCTATTTTTAAAAGCTGAAAACAAAGTACCATCATCTAACTGTTCTATTTCTCCACCAACAGGCAATCCTTGAGCTAATTTTGTAATTTTTAAATTGTCATTTTTTACTGCATCTTCAATATAATGAGCTGTTGTTTGCCCCTCTATTGTAGCACTAGTAGCAATGATAACTTCCTTCAAATTATTTTTTTTTATTCTTTTTACCAACGCTTCAATTAATAAATTTTTTTGCTCGTAGTTTTCATTTGAATTAAGTGTACCACCTAATATGTGATAACAACCTTTAAAAATATTTGCAGCCTCTATAACCCACATGTCAGCAAGATTTTCTACTATACAAATTTTATCAAATTGATTAACGCTTTCACAAATACAAATTTTCTCTACTAATTTTAAGTTTCCACAATTTATACATCTAATAACATTTTTATAAACTCTTGCTAAAGATTGTGCTAAAGGTTTAACCATGTTTTCTTTATTATTAATCAATTTTAAAATAATTCTTTTTGCAGATTTTGGTCCTAGTCCTGGCAGTTTAGAAAATTGTTTTATCAACTCTTCAATTTCTGGAATATTATTATCCATTTAAAAAGGAAGTTTTAAATCAAAGGGAATATTCATTCCGCCTGTTACTTTTGACAATTCATCAGCTGATTTTTTTTTAAGATTATCTTTTGCATTGTTATATGCAGCTTTTATAAGATCATTAATGATTTCTTGATTTTCTTGTTTGGCAGCATCACTTATAATTATAGATTTTAATTCATACTCACCTGTAAGTATAACTTTTACTAAATTTCCACCAGATTCTCCTTCCACCTCAATTTTTTTGATCATGTCTTGAGCTTCTTTCATTTTTTCTTGCATCTCTTTTGCTTTTGAAAGCATGTCTGTAAAGTTAGGCATCGTCGCCCTCTTCTTTAACGTCTGTAAGTTGCGCATCAGGAAAAGCTGACAACAAATCTTTTGTAATATAATTATTTTGTTCTTTGCTTAGGTTATTTTTTTTTTCTTGTATTTTTTTTTCATAAAATGTTTTATCACCTTCATTTTTACTCAAAGATATGACCCATCTTTCTCCAGTCCAAGTTAGTAATTTTTCAGCTAAATTTTTGATAAAATTTTTATTTAATTTTTCGTTAAAACTTATATCTATTTTTCCTTTTTTGAAGCTGACCAATTTTACATTACGTTCTAGATCATATTTTAATTCAACTTCTTTTTCTTGATTTGCCAATTTAATTAAATCCATAAAACTCTTGATTTCTTTATCCATATGATTTTTTACGCTTAATGATGGTTCTTTAATACTAGATCTGATTTGATCAATGTTTTTAAGTTGATTTTTTATTGAAGATCTTGAATCTTGTTTTATTATATTATCATCTTCTGTTTGAACAATGGTATCAGCTTGATTTGAGTTTTTTTTATCATTAGTTTCTACTTCAATTTTTACTTCTTTAAATTTTTCAATATTCTTTAAATGGATTAGTTGCATTATATACATTTCTAATGTTAAATTTTCATCCGCTACTATTTTCAAATCACCTATTGTTTTAATTGTAAGTTGCCAAAATAATCCTAAATCATACATATCCAAATTTTTAGTATATTCATCAATAAGACTTATTTCTGACTCTGAAACCATCATATCGTTTTCAATTGGTCCAAGATTAATTCTTCTACTAAAAAGATAAAGAATCTCTAAGATATCATTTAAAAAATTTCTTGCATCTAAACCACTGTCTATTAGCTCTTTAAGAATAACTATTGCTTCTTTTTGTCTTCCTTCTAAAATTTCTTTAAATAAAAATATTATTTTAGATTTGTCGGCTAGACCTAATATTTTCCTAATATCAGTATCTTGAATGTCGTTACCTTCTTTCAAGTTTTGAGCAATTAACGCTCTGTCTAATAAGGAAATTGCGTCTCTTACGGAGCCCTCTGATGCTCTCGCTATTACTTTAAGTGCATTTTCAGATATTTTACCTTTTTCTTTTTGAGAAATATTTTTTAAATGCTCAAATAATATTTGTAAATTTACCCGTTTTAAGTCAAATCTTTGACACCTTGATAGAATTGTAACAGGAATTTTTCTAACCTCTGTAGTTGCTAAAATAAATTTTAGTCTTGGTGGTGGCTCTTCTAAGGTCTTAAGTAATCCGTTGAATGCTTGTTTTGATAGCATATGCACTTCATCTATGATAAAAATTTTGTATTGTGCACTTGTAGGACTGTATCTAGAATTTTCTATAAGCTCTCGTACATCGTCTATTCCCGTCTTAGATGCAGCATCCATCTCAAGAATATCAATATGATTTGATTCTACTATCTCTTTACAAGATTCACAAAAATTTTCAGAATTACAATCTTTTGTTTCATCAATGTTTTTAATACAATTTAAAGCTTTGGCAATCAATCTTGCTGTCGTTGTCTTTCCTACACCTCTTATACCTGTTAACAAATATGCATTAGGTGTTTTTTTTAATTTAATAGAATTTATTATAGTTTGAGCCATAACTTCTTGACCAATTAAATCATCAAATTCTTGGGGGCGGTATTTTAAAGCTAAAATTTTATTATTTATCATTTTTTTAAGAGGCAGGCAACAACCTGGAAAAATTTCACTACGGCTGCTTCCTTTCAGACCTGACCGGGTTTATGAAACATCCACCTGATGCCAACCTCGATATGATTATACCAACATCAATTTGATTACTACAGGCCTAGATTTTAATTTTGTGGACTATTTTACTCTAAATTCAGAGGCTTCATATACCCCCAAAATATCAAGGCTTTCAGTGTGAAATCCAAGTTCTTCCATTGCTTTTTGGACAGTCTTTTCCTCTATATGACCTTCAAGATCTAAATAAAAGTTAGTTTGGTCAAAGGTATTTTTGACAGAAAAGCTTTCTAATTTAGTCAAGTTAATTTGATTAGTCGCAAACCCTCCTAGGCATTTGTATAAAGCTGATGGGGTACTTTTTAATCTAAAGACACAGCTTGTAATAAATTTTTTACTTTTATGATAATCAGGTTGTAGTATTGGTTTACCCATAATTAAAAATCTAGTAACGTTACCTTTTTCATCTTCAACATTTTTATTTAATATTTTTAATTTATATATTTTTGCGGAAAGATTGGATGCGATAGCTGCTATAGAAATATCATCATTCGCAGCTAATTCTTTGGCTGACCCAGCTGTATCAGCTGAAATAATTGTTTTAAAATTATTTTCTTTTATAAATTTTTGACATTGACCTATAGCTTGTGCGTGGCTTCTAACATATTTAATATCTTTTATATCGGCCTCTTGCTTAACAAGCAAATTATGTTCAACAATTTGAAAATGTTCTGAATATATCTGTAATTTATATTTTGTTAATAAGTAATGGATATCCGAAACTCTTCCGGCTAAAGAATTCTCAAGAGGAATTATAATCTTATAATTTTCATCATCAAAAGCTATTTTGAAAGTTTCTTCAAAAGTTAAACAAGGTTTAATTTCTGCCCCTTTAAATAACGATTCACTTGCAATGTGAGAGTAGGCACCTCTTTCTCCTTGGAAAGCTATTTTAATTTTTGACATTTAATTTTCCATTAGTTTTTTAATATTAAATAAATCTTCTTCCGTATCTACGCTCAAAGGGGAGTGGTCAACATACCCAACGTCGATTTTCATGTTATTTTCTAGCGCCCTCATTTGCTCAAGTTCTCTATAGATTTCCAATTTTGATCTTTTTAAGTTTACATATTTTATTAAAGCTTTATTTGTAAAAGCATAAATTCCTATATGATGATAAATATTTTTATTCATACTTTCTTCTGATATTCTAAAAAAATCTAAAGCGCTAGCAAATTTATTTTCATTTATGGGCTTCTCAGTAATTACTTTACAAATATTTTGATCATTCAAATCCTTATGAGTTTCTATTTTAGAGGCTAAAGTTCCTATATCACATGAATTATTTTTCATATGTTCTATGAGTTTTTTGATTGCCTGTGGATCGAGATTGGGCATATCTCCTTGTAAATTTATTATTATATCTAAATTTCTCTTAAATTTATTTTGAAAAACTTCAAAAACTCGATCAGTTCCGGTTACATGATCAGTACGTGTCATTTCTGACTGCCCACCGCTACTTTTAATAATGTCAATAATTTTTTGATCAGGTGTAGCCACAATTACATCTTCTACTTTAGTTTTGAGTGCTACCTCACAAACATGGAGAATCATTTCTTTATTTTTTATTAATTTTAAAGGTTTATTGGGCAAACGTCGTGCGTCCAGTCTAGAAGGTATTATTATTGCTATCTTTGTCATAATTGTGCGTCTCATAGACGCAAAAAAAATAAGTAATTTTAAGTTTTTTTTTATAAAGTCGTGTTATACGTCAAATAGTAATTATCAAATTTATGGATAGTTTTGAATTAAATAAAATAATTGGAGCAATAGTTCTTACCGCCCTTATTGTCATAGGGCTAGGAAAATTTACTGATATGTTGTTTCATATAGAAAAACCCAAACAATCTGCCTACAAAATTGAAGGTCTAGAAGATGTAGAGGCAAAAAATGCTGTTTCCAAAAATAAAGTTGAGGAAAAGGTTGATATAGTCCAGCTTTTAGCCTTAGGGGATATAACTCACGGTGAAAAAGTTTTTAAAAAATGTGGGGCATGCCACATGATTGCATCTGGTGCTCCCAATTTAATTGGTCCAAACTTATGGGGTGTTCTTGGAAGAAAATCTGGTTCACATCCCGATTATAAGTACTCGAAAGCTCTAGCCTCTTTTAACAAGAATTGGACATTTGAAGAAATGAACGCTTTTTTAGTTAAACCTGCTTCTTACATTAAAGGAACTAAAATGGCATTTGCAGGTCTAAGAAAGGAAAAAGATAGAGCATCAGTAATTTTATATTTAAATAGTAAAAGCGATTCTCCTCTAATAAAACCTTAATTCAAACACCAATTAATAATACTTTTCTGAGCATGAATTCTATTTAGAGCTTGGGTCCAGACTACAGATTGTCTGCCGTCAATTACCTCGTCAGTCACTTCTTCGTTTCTCCCTACTGGAAGACAATGCATGAAAATTACATTTTTTTTTGCATAACTTAAAAGTTTTTTATTAACTTGATAGCTTTTTAATGCTTTTTTTTTTAATTTTTTATTTACCTTGTCGTTCATCGACACCCATTTATCGGTCATAATACAATCCGTGTCTTTTACTGCTTCTTTTGGATTTTTGAATATTTTTAAATCTACTTTATTATTTTTTGCCCATTTCATAATTTTTTTATTTGGTTTATATTTATCGGGACATCCAATTTTTAATTTAAAATTAAATTTACCAGCTGCTTCTATTAAAGAATTAGACATATTATTATTACCATCTCCGATCCAAGAAATAATTTTGCCTTTTATGTTCCCTCTCATTTCTTCAAAAGTTAAGATATCAGACATAATTTGACAAGGATGACTTTGTTCAGATAAACCATTTATAACAGGTATGTCTGAATATTTTCCAAATTCTTCTAGATTTTTATGTAAAGCGGTTCTTATCATAATAACATCAGCATATTCAGATAAAACTTTTGCTGTATCTTTTATTGATTCATCTCCTTTTCCATAATGAATACCTTCTGGATTTAATATTATAGAAGAACCTCCAAGTTGTTTAACTGCTATATCAAATGAGATTCTTGTTCTTGTGGATGGTTTTTCAAAAATCATTACCATTGATTTGCCTTCAAAAGGTTTATCTGGATCTAAAGATGATTTATTAAAATTAATTCTTTTAAGTTTTCTTGAGTGAGCTTCATCAATTATTGATCTCAACTCTTTAGCTGAAACCTGAGATATATTTAAAAAATTTTTCATTTATAATTTTTACATACTTTATTTAAAATAGCTATTCCTAGATCAATATCTTTTTTTTTTACATTTAAAGGAGGTAATAATCTGACTACATTTTCAGCTGCTCTTATTGTTAGCATTTTGTTGTCTGATAATTTATTGATAAATGCTGTTTGGTCCACTGATAATTTTAGACCAACTAATAAACCAATTCCTCTAACTTCTTTGATTATGTTTGGGTATTTTTTTTTAAGATCTTGAAGTTTTTTATGAAAATATAAAGACATTTTTTGCACATTGGTTAAAAAACCTTTTTTTAAAACTATATCTAGCACTGCATTACCAACTGCCATGGCTAATGGATTGCCTCCAAAAGTGCTGCCGTGCGTCCCTGGCTTCATACCAGAAGCTACTTTTTTATTAACTAAGCAAGCTCCTACTGGAAATCCACCCCCTATACCTTTTGCAATTGGAACGATATCAGGTTTTATTTTTGCATATTCAAATGCAAAAAATTTTCCTGTTCTTCCTATTCCACACTGAACTTCGTCTAGAATTAAAAGAATATTTTTTTTATCGCATAGATTTCTTAAACCTTTTAAACAATAGTCTGGTATTACTTTTATTCCTCCTTCTCCTAATACTGTCTCTATCATTACAGCTGCCGTTCTATTTGTTATAGCTTTTTCTAAGGATTTATGATTTCCAAAATCAAAATGATCAAATCCATCTACTTTTGGATAGAAACCCTCTATAGATTTTTTATTATTACTAGCAAATATAGTAGCCAATGTTCTTCCGTGAAAACTGTTATTAATACAAAGTATTCTATTTTTTTTAGGTTTTCCAATTGAATAAAAATATCTTCTAGCAAATTTTATTGCTGCTTCGGTTGCTTCTGCTCCCGAATTTTGGAACGCTACATAATCTGCAAATGTATTCTTTGTTAATCTTTTTGCCAGTTTTTCTTGTTCTGGAATTATAAAGGCATTAGAAACATGCCATACTTTTTTTGATTGTTCTTTAATGGCTTTAATTAAATGATCATTAGCATGACCAAGGCAATTTACTGCTATACCTTGTACAAAATCTAAATATTTTTTTCCACTTGTTGAATATAAATAACTTCCTTTACCTTTTGAAAAAGAAATTTTTTTTCTATTATACGTATTTAATATCGAGCTCATAATTACGATCTTATTTTGTAACCTTTTTTATATAGCAAATAAGCTATAAACCAAATTACAATATTTAAAATAGATAAATAAATAAGTCCCATAGTTATTGAACCATCTGCCACTCCTATAAAGCTATATCTAAAGCCATCTATCATATAAAAAAACGGATTTACTTTACTAATTGTTTGTAAAAAATTAGGTAATCTATCAATTGTGTAAAAGGTACCAGATAAAAATGATAGTGGAACAATTACAAAATTAGTTGCGGTTGCCATATGATCAAACTTTTCAGCCCATAGACCAACCACAATTCCTAAACATCCTAAAACAAAAGAAGATAAAAATGTAAAAATAATTAAATAAAAATAATTTTTTATCTCAATATCAACTAAAAAATAAAATGTAATAATTGAAATTGCAGCGATCATAACACTTCTTGTTACCGCTGCTAGAGCAATAGAAATTGTTACCTCGGCTGCTGAAAGTGGAGCATATAAAATATCAACAATATTACCTTGAATTTTTCCAATCATAAATGAGGAGGATGAATGGGAAAATGATTGTTGAATCACCTGCATGGCTATAAGCCCGGGTGCTAGAAAACTTATAAAAGAAGTGCCAAGCACATTTCCTCTCGTGTCTCCAATTGCTAAAGAAAGCACTAATAAGAAAAGTAGAGAAGAGATTAATGGAGAAAAAATTGTTTGTATCCAAACATTTAAAAATCTTAAAACTTCTTTCTTGTAAAGTGCCCAAGCTCCAATCCAGTTTATTAAACCAAATCTTCTAGTTCCAATTTTATATTTTGTATTAATTACAACCATGGCTAGTCTTATAACTCTAAATTTAAAAAAAACTGTGCAAAACTATGTAATGTGTGGAATTTATCTAGCTTTTTCCTTTTCTAACTACTATATAATGTGAGTATAAATTATTATATACTATATGTAGTGCAAGTTGTATTTATGAGCTGGACAACAGAAAAAGTAAAAAAACTAAAAGATCTTTGGACTAAAGGTTATACAGCAAGTCAAATTGCTTTAACGCTAGGCGATACTACCCGAAACGCTGTAATTGGAAAAGCTCACAGGCTGGATTTAGAAGCTAGAGCACCCTCAAAGCAATCTTCTTCAAGACAAGAATCGAGACCTGTTAAAAAAGTTGCTCAATCTATGAGTAGAAAAAGTAAATTCCAATCAATTTTATTAGATAAAACTTTTGAAGCAGAAAAACCAACTTCTTTAGAAAACTTAACTGAAAATACGTGTAAATGGCCGACTGGACATCCAGATGAAGAAAATTTTTATTTTTGTGGTAGAAAGTCAGAAGGAGAATTTCCTTATTGTAAACTACATGTCCTATATGCTTTTCAGCCTAAAGGGCAAAAAGAAGGTGTACTTGAAAAAAGTGACGATGTACCTGAGTTTATAGAAAAAAAAGTTAAATCTGCATAGCTCATCAAAATTTAATAAATTAATTTTATATTAACAAACATAAATATGTTAAAGAATTTTTTAAAAAAATATCTTAAATGGTTGAGCACTTTTTTAGTATTGACAGGTATACTTTTAACTAACTTAAATATTTACCCAGTAAATATAATGTTTCATGGAGCAGGTGTTGTTGGCTGGACGATTGCTGGTTTCTTATCGAAAGATAAGGCAATACTTACAAACTTTGGGTTGCAAATTCCTTTATTTATAATCGGATTTTATCAATTATTATTTTAATGAAAAATAGAATATTTATAGGTGAATTTATAGGTAGTGCTTTTCTAGTAATGATAATAGTTGGCTCTGGAATAATGGCCCAAAACTTAACAAG
>Ga0115004_10002389_pt1 | contig 15434 bp, 10 predicted proteins | sample ArcticOcean_MG_C_10_FD_88737 | JGI IMG/M metagenome (GOLD analysis project Ga0115004, IMG submission 88737) | Marine microbial communities from western Arctic Ocean - ArcticOcean_MG_CB11_90 | ecosystem: Environmental > Aquatic > Marine > Oceanic | place: Arctic Ocean: Canada Basin | collected...
ACACTCCTTATTAAAAGGAAAAAATGCAGTTGGCAAAACTAGTATTTTAGAAGCGATATCTTTTTTATCTCCTGGTAATGGTTTCAAAAAAGATTTATTAGAAAATATTATTAATCATAACTCGATTAAAGAGGGAGCTAGTATTAATTTATTTTTTCATGATGAAGGCGTGGATCAAAATCTAAAAATAATATTTCAATCTATAGAATTAAAGCTTTATAAAAATTATTTTCTTAATGATAAAAAAATATCCCAACAGGAACTAATGAAAATCTTTCAGCTTTTTTGGTTTTCAGAATTAGATAAAGTCTATTTTATTAAAGATAAGCAGTATCAACGCAACTCTTGTAATAGAATAATGTGCTATTTTGATTCTGAGCTATTTAAACTATTAAATCATTATGCCAAACTTAGAAGAGAGAAAAAAAAAATTTTTTTTTCAACACAGGATCGTTCATGGCTAGAGTCAATTGACAAGCAGCTTTTCCCAATTGTAAAATCTATAATGAATATTAAATATGATTTTATGAATCAGTTTAATTTGTTTGTTCTTGAATATCCCAACTCTTTTTTTATTTATCAATTGAATTATGATTTTAATAACTTAGCTATTGATGATTTTCTTACAAAATTTAAATTGGAAATGAATAAAGAAAACGAATCTAAAGGAGAAGTCCCTCTTAATAGCTTATATGATCCTGCAAAATCTGTTTTTTCTTTGTTTCATGAAAATATACCTTTAAATCAGCTTTCATCAGCACAGTCTAAATTGCTCATACTAAGTTTTTTTCTTGATATAGCGACCTTCCTCAAATTAAGAAAAAATAAGATAACTATATTTTTAATTGATGAAATTTTTGACAACTTTGATATGATTAATCTTCAAAAAGTTATTGAACATTGTGCAAAAAACAACTTCCAGTCTTTTTTCTCATCAACTGATAACTTCACTATTAAAGATGAAATAAAGGATATAGAAGTAATAGACATTATATGACAGATAGTTATTCAGCATCATCAATCAAAGTACTTAAAGGATTAGAAGCGGTTAGAAAAAGGCCGGGTATGTATATTGGAGACACCGATGATGGCTCTGGATTACATCATATGGTTTATGAGGTGTTAGATAATTCCATCGATGAGGCATTAGGTGGATACTGTGATTCTATAGAATTAATAATCAACAAAGATGGTTCGGCTACTATAACTGATAATGGAAGAGGAATACCTGTTGATTTGCATAAAGAAGAAAAAATACCAGCAGCAGAAGTAATTATGACACAACTTCATGCAGGTGGTAAATTTGATGATAACAGTTATAAAATTTCTGGCGGACTTCACGGTGTAGGAGTCTCTGTTGTTAATGCGTTATCTGAAAAATTAATTCTTACTATAAAAAGAAATGGTAAAACCTACTCAATAGAATTTAAAGATGGCGCTACTTCAAAAAAATTAAAAGAAATTGGAACAATTAAAAAATCAGAAAGAACAGGAACGATGGTTCAATTTTGGCCATCTAGTGAAGTCTTTACAAATACTACTTTTTTATTAAAAACACTTGAGCACAGAGTAAGACAGTTGGCTTTTTTAAATTCAAATGTGAAAGTCACACTGTCAGACATGCGCCAGCTAAAAGCTGAGCCCATTGTATTTCATTATAAAGGAGGCCTAACTTCTTATGCTCAGTTTTTAAATAAAAATAAATCAACATTAAATAATATAATTTCATTTGACGGAGAAAGTAATGGTGTAAAAGTTGAGGCAGCGCTCCAGTGGAATAATGGATATTCAGAAACAATGCTTTGCTTTACTAATAATATTCCCCAAGGAGATGGGGGTACTCATTTGCAAGGATTTAGATCTGCGTTAACAAGATCTTTAATTGGATATTCAAATACTGTTGCAACATCAAAAAAAAGCTCTGTTGTTTTAACTGGTGATGACGCAAGAGAAGGGCTGACTTGTGTTCTATCTGTTAAAGTACCGGATCCAAAATTTTCATCTCAAACCAAAGATAAACTAGTCTCTTCAGAAGTGAGACCGATAGTGGAAAAAATTATTTCAGATCAGTTAAGTCAATGGTTAGAGCAAACCCCAGGTGAAGCAAAAAAAATTGTTTCAAAAATAATAGAAGCCGCTAGTGCTAGAGACGCTGCTAGAAAAGCAAGAGAACTCACGAGAAGAAAAAATGTACTTGAAGGATCTACTCTGCCTGGAAAACTTGCTGATTGCTCAGAGAAAGACCCTTCACTCTCAGAACTCTTCATTGTGGAAGGGGACTCAGCTGGAGGTTCAGCAAAACAGGGCAGGGATAGAAATACTCAGGCAATACTTCCTCTCAGAGGTAAAATACTAAATGTAATTAAAGCAAGAGAAAATAAAGTTTTAGAAAACAATGAGGTTTCAAATCTTATAACTGCAATAGGTGCAAGTCATGGATCTAATTTTGATTTAGATAAAATGAGATATCATAAAATTATTATTATGACAGATGCTGATGTTGACGGTAGTCACATAAGGACATTATTACTAACTTTTTTTTATCAATTCATGAGAGAAATTATTACGTCTGGTAGACTTTATATAGCACAACCACCTCTCTATAGAGTTAAAAAAGGCAATAAAGAAAATTATTTATTGGATGATAAGGAACTAACAAAATATCTTTTAAATAATAATAAAGATGAATTGCAGTTTAGCTTATACAATAAAAGCAAAAAAATTACTCTCAAGGAAGAGCAGCTTAATCAATTCATAGACTTAGCAGCGAAAGCTAATTCTGCATATCAAAACCTTGATTTAACATATCTAGATTATCAGTTTTTTGATCAGATTATTAATACTTCTTTATTTATGAAAGATTTTAATCCTAAAGATATTAATAATAATACTTTTAAGAATTTTTTAAGTAATTTAAACTCTATTAAGAAAGATGATGGTCTAAAATTTACTTTTCAAGATTTAGTAAGTAATAATTTAATTTTCCTTCAAGAAAAAGACGGTTATAAGAAAATAATTAAATTGCCATTAGATAAATTAATAAATATAAGAAATTTTATTTTAAACGAAAATATGAATCTTATGAATGAGACAGGATTTTCAAATTCAACTGATATTCATTTTGGAATTACTAAGTTGAGTACCGATGAAATCTCACCCTGTTATGGTCTTGTAGAATTTTTCAATATACTTTTTGAAATGAGTAAAAAGGGCCAAGCCATTAACAGATATAAGGGTCTTGGTGAAATGAATCCAGAGCAATTATGGGAAACAACGTTAGACAAAAATAACAGAAAACTAATCCAAGTTAAATTAGATAATATGGAAGAAGCTGAAAGGTCGTTAATTAAACTAATGGGGGATGATGTAACGGATAGAAGGGCTTTTATAGATGAAAACTCAGTTAAAGTTGCAAATTTAGACATCTAGTTTGCTAAATAAAAACACTTTTTTATTTGTTAATTCTTCAGACTTCACACTCATTAGATTTATTGCATTTATTGGCCAGGCACTCACTTTAGGAATTACATATAGTTTAGTAGAGGTTGATAACTCTGTAATTATTGCCTCTAGTCTGATCGCTGGCTCATTATTAATTAGCAATACACTTACGTACTATCTTTTTAAAAAAGGTAATAAAGTTTTATCAGAAAATCAAATTTTTTATTTTTTATTTTTTGATATTTTGCAAATTTCACTCTTAATTGCTATCAATGGTGGATATACGAATCCATTTATTTTTATAATCCTGGCACCATTAGCAATTTCCGCTACATATCTTTCTATTAAAAAAATTTTAATGATTCTAAGTTTAGCCTTAGTTTGTTTTGCAATTATTTTTAATTTTTATCTAGAATTACCAGAAGACATTAGACCAATATTTAATGATAATTATCTCTTGGGTATTATGATATCACTACTTACAAGTAGTATTTTTATGGTTTTTTACCTTTATTACTTTTCATTGAATTATAAAAAAACACAAACAGCTTATCAGTTAGCAAGTACGCAACTCCAGAATGAAAAAGAATTACTAAAAATTGGAGGATTAGCTGCTGCTGCTGTTCATGAACTTGGAACTCCACTAAATACGATTAATCTAATTGTTAATGATTTTGAACAAGATGCTAACTTAGTTAATAAATATTCTAATGATATAGATATTCTAAAAGAGCAATTAGATAGATGTAAAAAAATTCTCAAAGATTTGTCTACTAATCCCCAATCTAAAAAACTGTCAAGTGAAGTTACGGATATGTCTCTTGATGCATATGTTCAGTCTCTAGTTGAAAAATATCAAAAAAATTTTAATAGTATAAATATGGACTACAGATATGACGAACAATCAAAAAATATTCTTATATCAATTACTCCAGAGCTAAATATAGCTATGAATAATATTATTAATAACGCAATAAGTTTTGCTAATAAGAATATTCTTATTATTTCAGAAGTACTTATGGATCACTATATCATTAAAATTAAAGATGACGGGCTTGGTTTTGATAAAAAATTTATAGCTAATTTTGGAAAACCATTCTATTCTACAAGATCTAATAACACTCTAAATATGGGATTAGGACTTTTTATTACTAAGCAAATGATCGAAAATCTTAATGGAAACGTGGAAGTAATTAATAATAATGGAGCAGAAGTTATATTGAAATGGAAGATATAGAAGAAGTTAAAGAAAAAAGCCTATTTATAATTGAAGATGACAAATCTTTTCGTGAAAGATTGACAACTTCATTTCAGAGAAAAGATTTTATTGTTACGGCTGCAGCATCGAAAAAAGAAGCTCTTGAAATATTATTAAAATTCTCATTTAATTATGCAATAGTAGATCTTCGTTTAGGTGATGGTTCTGGCTTAGATGTCATTAAAGTCATCAAAGAACAAAATCCAACGTGTAGAACTGTAATGCTCACAAGTTATGGTAACATTGCTACAGCAGTTTCCTCAGTAAAATTAGGAGCCGATGATTATGTTCCTAAGCCAGCAAATGTTGACGATATTGAAAAATCTTTAATGTCCCACTCTGGTATTTTGCCCCCTCCGCCAGAAAATCCTATGTCAGCTGATAGAATAAGGTGGGAGCATATTCAAAGAGTATTTACTCAATGCAATAGAAATGTTTCTGAGACCGCAAGACGTTTAAAAATGCATCGTCGAACCTTGCAAAGAATTTTAAATAAACACGCTCCAAAAGAATAATTCTTTTGAAGTCTTTTTACTTATTCAATACGCTGTCTTTTATTAAATGATTACAACCCCTAGATTAATATTAGTGGATGGGTCCGCATATATATTTAGAGCTTACTATGCATTACCACCTATGACGAATAGCTCGGGAACTCCAACTAATGCAGTTTATGGTTTTTGTAATATGATGCTTAAACTTATAGAGCAATATCATGATGATAAAATTATTATAGTCTTAGATGCAGGAAGAAATACTTTTCGAAATAAATTATATTCTGAATATAAAGCAAATCGTTCGGAGGCTCCCGAAGATCTTGTGCCGCAATTTAAAATCATTAGAGAATCGATTGAAGCATTCGGCTTAGATGTAATTGAAAAAAAAGATTTTGAAGCAGATGATATCATTGCATCATATGCAAGATATGGTGAGGAAAATAATATTAATACTATAGTTTATAGCTCTGATAAGGATCTCTTTCAGCTTTTAACGGGAACAACAAAAATTATAGACCCGATGAAAAATATTGAGATAGATGAAACTAGAGTTTTAGAAAAATTTGGAGTTACGCCAGATAAAATCACAGATGTACAAGCTTTGATAGGAGATGCCGCTGATAATATACCTGGCGTTAAAGGTATAGGCCCAAAAACAGCCTCAAAATTAATAAATGAATTTGGGAGTTTTGAAAATCTAATAGCTAAAAAAGAAGAAATCACGAATATTAGACTTAAAAATTTAATCCATGAACACGAGGACTTGGCAAAAATTAGCTATCAATTAGTAATTTTAAAAGATGATTTAGAGTTACCAATTGAAATAAAAGATATCAAAGCTTTTGATGACTCCTCAAAGTTAAATGATTTTTTTAAAAAATATGAATTTAAGACTCTCATTAGGTCGGAACTTCACGAAACTGAACCTCATTCACCTCCAACTAGTAAAGCTTTTAAGGCTATAACTGAAATTAAAGAAATTAAGTCATTTTTGAAATCATTGCTTGATGAACAATTTATTGCCTGCGACTTAGAAACAGATAGTCTAAATGTGAGAGAGGCTAATATTATTGGTATCTCAATAGCCTTCAGCCAAGATGCTGTATATATACCTTTTATATCACCTGAAAATTCAATAAATAAAAAAGACCAAAAAGAAATTTTAAAAATCTTAAATGAAATATGTGAAGATGAATCTATTACCAAAGTTTTCCATAATGCTAAATACGACTGTGTAATTCTTAAAAGATATGGCGTCAATACTAGATCTTTTCAAGATACTTTATTAATGTCTTACTTTGTTAACAATGGCTTAACTAAGCATAACCTAGAAGATCTTTATTTTTACTATTTTGGAAATGTTAAAGAAAAATTTAGAGATGTAATAAAAAATGAATCTAAAAAAAAATATAAAGATTTTTCTGAAGTGCCTCTTAAATCTGCTACTAATTATGCTGCTTATGATGCTTATGCAACCTTACAATTATTTAATAAATTAAATCCATTAGTTGCGCAAGATATCAATAATTGGATTTATTATGAAGTAGATAAAAAATTAAGTCTAGTTCTTCAAGATGTAGAAGAAGCAGGATTTAAAATTGATAGATCTTTGCTTTCAAAACTAGAATTAGAAATAGGAAAAGAAATATCTAAAATTGAGAAAAAAATATTTTCTATAGGCGGTGGGGAGTTTAATGTTGGATCACCTAAGCAACTGACTGAAGTCTTTAAAAAATTAGATATTAATGTAACAAAAAAAACAAAAGCAGGTGACTTTCAAACAAATGTGTCGGTGTTAGAACAATTAGAAGGCGAAGGTGTAGAAATTGCTACTCATATTTTACAATGGAGACAATATTCTAAATTACATTCCACCTACACTTCATCTCTTTCTGACCATGCAGATAAAGAAAATAGAATACACAGTACTTTTAATATTGCATCTACAATTACTGGGAGACTTAGTTCTTCAGAGCCAAATCTTCAAAATATCCCTATAAGATCTACAGTGGGTAAAAAAATCAGAACAGCATTTATTGCTGATAATAACTTTAAATTATATAGCTTAGATTATTCTCAAATAGAATTAAGAATTTTATGTGAAGCCTGTCAAGATCCTATTTTATTAGAATCTTTTAAAAATAATATTGATATTCATGAAAGTACTGCTCAATTAGTGTTTAATAAGAAAGATATCGATCCTGATGATAGACGAATGGCAAAAATTATTAATTTTGGAATTATATATGGTATTAGTGCATTCGGTCTAGCCAAACAATTAAAAGTTAGCAACCAAGAAGCAAAGATATTTATCGAAAATTATTTTAAAAAATTTCCAAATATTGAAAAATTTATGCAAGAAACAGTCGAATTTAGCAAAAAAAATGGTTACGTAGAAAATTTATTTGGAAGAAAATCTTTTATAAAAAATATTAATTCAAAAAACTTCATGCTAAGATCTTATGCAGAAAGATTAGCAATCAATGCACCAATACAAGGTTCAGCCTCTGATCTTATTAAGATAGCTATGATTAAAATCCAATATGTACTTAAAAAAGAAAAGTTAAAATCAAAAATGATATCTCAAGTACATGATGAGCTTTTATTTGAGATACACGAAAAAGAAGAAGATGTCATCGATAAGATTAAGCATATAATGGAAAATGAACATATCCAGTTTAGAGACTTTAATACACCAATTAGAGTTGATAGTGGCAAAGGTAATAACTGGGGAGAGGCGCATTAATTGAATAAAATAAAAAATTTTTCACTCTTAGCGGTATTAATATTTATCTTATTTTACTCATCTACATTAATATACTCATTCACTAATATTTATCTTTCATTTAAACAAGAAAGCTCTTTCCAACTTCAAGATTTTATAGATAAGAAAAAACTATCATTAAATTTTAGAAAACAATTAAATACTATTATTTATGAAAAAATTAAAAAAGATGCGATTTTAAAAATTATTTATAGTCTAGATAAAAAAAATTTTGATATGCTTATAAGCCAAAATATTAGTAAACTATCCGATTATCTATCAGATGAAAAAATAATTATGAGCTTATATAAAAATCCAAGTCTAATTAGAGATCAAATTGATAATCTTAAATTAGATAAAATACAAGAATGGGATAACGCAGAATTGTCTGTGAATCCTAGTACTACTTTAGAAAAAAAGAAATTTAAACTAGTGGGTCCAAATATCAAAGAGCTATATAAAGACACAAATTATTTTTTTTTAACAAGTCTTAATACTTTTAAATTAGATTTTATACATAAAGATATAAATATTATAGTCAAATTAAACTTAGATAAAATAATATGGAAGATTAGTAGCGTAGAAATTAAATTCTAAAAACTTTATGTTGAAATTGTATGCTGAAAGGCTAGTAACCAATACTTCTATTAAATTATCAATTTTAAATCAATTACCAAGATGAATTAGGCTCTTTGAGGAAAGCAATTTCCTCTAATGTAGATTGCCTTTGCAGTATTTCGTTGCGATGGGGGTATCTACCAAATTTTTTAATTACTGTACTATGACTTTCCCATGATTTTTTTATTTCTAAATAATTCGGGTGATCCCTTAAGAATACTTCACCTAATTGTTTTACAAATAAATGATCTTGCATTTCTTCACTATGAACAAGCGGCATAAGGTAAAATAACCTCTCAGGTAAATCTAGTTCATCTAAGTATTCTCTATCTACACCTTCTGTTACTAATAATCTTGATTTTGTATCTTGAGCGTATGATCTGGAATCATTTCTAAAAACATTTCTAGAGAATTGATCTAGTAATATAATTAGAGCTAGACTACTTTTAGAGTAATCCTGCCAGTCATCATATTTGTTTTGAATGGCTCTCTCTAAGTCTTTTAAAAATTTTTCCTTAATTTTTTGATCGTATTCATCATTCTTTGACCAGTGATTTTTTACTGAAGATTCATTAAACCAGAATGTCAATATTGATTGATATTTATCTTGAGTCATTAAAATTCTTGATTAGGCATATTGAATGCTAACCATTTATTTACTTCCTCGTATCCACCAACATGATTATCATTTATCATAACTTGAGGAAAGGATTTAGCTTCAGGAAACTTCTCAAAAAAAACATCTCTATTAAAATCTTTATCTAACATTAATATTATAGGATTATGATCTTTTAAAATAGATTTAGTTTTGTTACAGGATGGGCAATTTTCTTTCGAATAAATCTCAACTTTCATTTAGAAAGCATCGTCAAAAGAAAGAGATCTGTCCGTAGGTTTTTGATACTCTGATACCCGCTTTTCAAAGAAATTAGTTACACCTTGAACATCTAATGCTCTCATAAAATCAAATGGATTCTCAGTATTAAAAACTCTGTCAAATTCAAAAAGATCTGCAATACGGTCTGCAACGGCTTCAATATATTGGCACATCATTTCTTTGTTCATGCCAATAAGATCAACGGGTAATGCATCTTTAACAAATTCTTTTTCAAATTCCACAGCCTCTCTGACAATTTCTTCAAATTCTGATTGACTCACATCTCCTGAGATCAAACTCAAATCTTTAATGACTGAATCGGTAAGAGTGCCTTTGTTATATTTATCTCTAAGTGTTTTATATATTAAAGCGGAAAAACTAAAATGCATTCCTTCATCTCTTGCGATCCAATCATTGGATAAAGCTAAACCAGGAAGCAAACCTCTTTTTCTAAAATAATATATTGCACAAAATGATCCAGCAAAAAACAATCCTTCTACTAAACCAAATGCAATTAATCTAGTTAATAAATTTTGTTTTCCATTAAGCCATTTTGCAACCCATTGTCCTTTATGATTAATACAAGGCACATTTTCAATAGCAGCAAATAATTTTTCTTTTTCTTCTGCATCCGGCACATAAGCTTCGATTTGGAGACCATACATTTCTGCATGAGTTGTTTCATTTGCCATCTGAACTGTAATAAAACATCTTGCCTAGGCATGAGAATCTCATTATAAAATCTACTAGCGAGGTTTTCATTAATCATTGCCTCAGAGTTAGCAAAATAAGCTAGAACTTGTTTTATGAAGTGTTTTTCACCTTCTTTTAATGTTTTAAGATCTCTTAGGTCATCTTGAAGTGAAACTTCTTCTGTTGTCCAAAATGTTTGAATATGTTGTTTATATCTATCCCAAATATCCTGATGTTTAATTGGAAAAATTGATTTTACGCCTTTTGATATCATTATTATTTAAACCTATTTATTACCTTTATGCGCTGCATGTCAAACAATCTTCTGGTTCATTCGTCTCAGTTACTTTTAAGATTTGTTCTCTAGCTTTTTTCTCAGACGAAACTGTTACTTTTACCGCATCAACGGCTGATCTACTTCTTAAATAATACATCCCAGTTTTTAGTCCTTTTTTCCAAGCATACATATGCATTGAATTAACTTTTCCAAAGGTAGGGCTCGCTAGCCATAAATTCATGGACTGAGTTTGATCAATAAAAGGTGCTCTATCTGCAGCCATATCAATTACTGTTTTTTGAGATGTTTCCCAAACAGTCTTATAGGTTTCTTTAAGATCTTCAGGAAATTCTGGTATATTTTGCACTGAACCGTTTTCTAAAACAATATTATCTCTCATTTCCTTACTCCATAAATTTCTTTTAGATAATTCTTTAACTAAATGCCTGTTAACTAATAAAAATTCTCCTGAAAGAGTTTGTCTTTTATATATGTTTGATGTCTGCACTTGAAATGTTTCGGTATTTCCTAAAATAATACCAGTAGAAGCTGTAGGCATGCAAGCGGTTGTAAGAGAATTACGAACACCGTGTTCAATAACTTGTTTTCTTAATTTCTCCCAATCCCACATATCTGAAGGTGCTGTATTCCATAAATCAAATTGGAATTTTCCTTCTGATATGGGAGAACCTTTAAATGTCGAGTACGGTTCTTTTTCTTTTGATAGCTCCATAGAAGATTCAATAGACCCAAAATAAATTGTTTCAAATATTTTTATATTTATATTCTTTGCTTTCTCTCCATCATGAGGAATTCCCATTAAGAAAAATACGTCGGCTAGACCTTGAATGCCTAATCCAATTGGCCTATGTAGATTATTTGATTTACTCGTTTTCACTGTAGGATAAAAATTAATATCAATAACTCTATCTAAATTTTTGGTGGCAAGTTTTGCTGTTTCATAAAGAGCTTGGTAATCAAATTGTTTATCCTCTTTTACAAACTTAGGAAGGGCGATAGATGCAAGATTACAAACCGCAGTCTCATTTTTTTCTGAATACTCAACAATTTCAGCACAAAGATTAGAGGACTTAATCACTCCAATATTTTTTTGATTTGATTTTTCATTTACAGCATCCTTGTAGAGCATATAAGGCTGTCCAGTTTCGATCTGAGCCTCAATAATCTTAGACATTAGTGCTCTAGCTTTCATTTTAGTAAGATGAGGTAATTCTTTTTCGTATTTTGCATAAAGCTTGTTAAAGTCGTCACCATATGTATCTGATAATCCGGGACACTCATGTTCACTCATTAATGTCCAATCAGCGTCATCCTCAACTCTTTGCATAAATAAGTCCGGTATCCATAAAGCGTAAAAAAGATCTCTAGCTCTAAACTCTTCAGAGCCTGTATTTTTTCTTAACTCAAGAAATGCTTCAATATCAGCATGCCAAGGCTCTAAATATATAGCAAAAGAACCTTTTCTTTTCCCGCCACCCTGATCAACAGATTTCGCTGTTTCATTAAATATTTTAAGAAAAGGAATAAGCCCATTGGACTTTCCATTCGTGGATTTAATTCTACTTCCGCCAGCTCTAATATTATGAGCATGCAATCCTATGCCACCAGCAGTTTTTGATATTAAGGCACAATCTTTAATTGTATTAAAAATACCTTCAATAGAATCATCTTCCATTCCAATTAAGAAACAAGATGAGAGTTGTTGCATCTTTAAACCACTATTAAATAAAGTAGGGGTTGCATGAGTATAAAGACCATTAGATAGCATATCATATGTTTTTTTGACTACATCAAAGTTAAATTCATCACACGAAACTGACAAGGCCACTCTCATCCAAAGATCTTGAGGTCTTTCAATTGTTTTATTTTCAAATTGTAATAGGTACGCTCTAATTAAAGTAGTTAAGGCAAAATAATCAAAATGGTAATCACGGTCATAGTCAATCATAGATTCAATTACTTCAGCATTCTCTTGAACTTTTTTATAATAAGTTTCATTTAGGAGACCATCGTTGAAAAGATTTTTACTTGCAATTACAAATCCAGGAGTTTCTTTATGAAGAGCATTAGCTTTTATTCTTCCCGCTAGGTAGGAATAATCAGGATGTTCTACTGTTAATGCGGCCGCTGTCTCAGCTAAGTAATTATCAATCTCGGTTGTTGTGATATCGTTATATAGTCCTTGAATAGCTTTTTGTGCAATAGTGATAGGTTCTATTTCTAAGCCAGTTGATAATACTGCAATTCTGTTTGTTATTTTATCAAGTGAAACGGCTTCCTGAAGCCCATCTCTTTTTAAAACCATCATAGAAGAAACTCTTCCTCCAGCTTGTTCTTTTAATTGGTCAGTTTTGTATCTTTGAGAAGACCTTTGCTCTCGATATAAAACATAAGCTCTTGCAACCTTATGGTGCTCTTCTCTCATAAGTGCTAATTCAACTTGGTCTTGTATATCTTCAATATGTATCATATCACCATCAGCTATTCTTCTTGTTAAGGCGGATGTAACAGTTTCTGAAAGATTAACTACAGTTTTGTCGATTTCTTCATTATTTCTTATATCTGTTTGAGCTAAAAATGCTTTTCTGATGGCATTGCCAATTTTATCAGATTTAAAAGGTGTAATAGAGCCATCTCTTCTTACAACACTAAGACTAAATAGGTTGATACTATTAGATTTTTCATCTTTTTTAGTCGTAGTATTTGTGTTGGAAACTTTTTCCTTGGTTTTTAAATTGTCGTTTTGTTCCATGCTGCAACCTCAAAGTTAATAAAATAAGCAAAATACACTAGATATAGTGTGCTTTGCCTTCTGAATATACTATAAGTAGTTTTTGTTAGTCAATAGTTAAACTAATTTAATTCTTAAAACTAAGTAAATTCAATCAATTAATTGCAAATATATTCACATGCTCAAGATTTTTATTCACAGAGTATTGATTAAAATTTTAATATTTAATCCATGTATTATTAAAACATAACAATTTGAAGGTTATTTGATTTTTAGATTCGTAAATTCATATTGTTAAAATGTGACTATATGGTTTGATGCAATCTAATATAGTTATTGTTAATATTTTCTTATGAAAAAAATATTAGGCGTAGGTACTGCATTGGTTGATATCATTGCGCAAGTAGATGATGAAATTATTAAAAAACTAGATCTCAATAAAGGATCTATGTCCCTCATAGAAGAAAATCAGATCTCTAAAATTAGAGAATATTTTAATAATCCAACGATCACTTCAGGAGGATCGGTTTGTAATACCATTCATGAATTAAGTAACTCTTCTCATGAGGCTTCTTTTTTTGGAAAAGTCAATGATGATGATTATGGTCGCGCATTTCTTAAGGATATGGAAGATGCTAAAATACCGTTCTTGGGAATTAAAGAAAAAAATTCTTTACCTACTGGCTGCTGTAATATTTTGGTAACTAATGATGGTGAGAGGACTATGGCGACTCATATTGGCATAGGTTCACAATTAAGTGTCCAAGACATAGTTAAAGAAAAATTTCAAGGAGTAGACCATGTTTACATGGAAGCTTATTTATGGGATCACGAATTGACAAAAGCAGCATTAAAAAAAGTTGGAGAATTATCTAAAGAATTAAAATTTGAACTATCATTTTCTTTATCAGATTCATTTTGCGTAATGAGAAATAGATCGGAGTTGGAAGAATTTATTTCTAATAATGTGGATTTAGTGTTTTGCAATTTAGAAGAAGCTAAAGGGTTCTCTCAATCTGAGCATATGTCTGATGTTGCTCAGTATTTTCATCATCTAAATAAAAAATTTGTGATGACTTCAGGAAAGGAAGGTGGTTATTTTTTCCATGAAAATAAGGTAGTACATGAAAAAGCTAAGATAGTTAAGAGTGTTATAGATACAACTGGAGCAGGAGATAATTTCGCAGCAGGTTTTTTAGAGAAGTATTTATTAGATAGCCCAATTAAAGAATCATTAGAAAATGGCCACCAAAAATCTTCACTAGTTATCCAGCAATTAGGCTCAAGAATTAAGCGTAACTGATGTGATAAAAAATTGCTTGCAGTATAATTTCTTACTATATATCTTTCGTCCATGAATGATTTTAAAGTAAAAGATATTTCCCAGCATGCCTATGGTAGACAAGAGATTGAAATAGCAGAGACAGAAATGCCAGGATTAATTGCTATTCGTGAACAATTTGGCAAAGCCCAACCTCTTAAAGGAGCAAATATTATGGGTTGTCTTCATATGACAATTCAAACAGCAGTTCTAATTGAAACTTTAGTGGCTCTTGGAGCAAAATGTAGATGGAGTTCTTGTAATATTTACTCTACTCAAGATCACGCGGCAGCAGCTATAGCAGAAAGTGGTACGCCTGTTTTTGCTTGGAAGGGTCTAAGCGAAGAAGAGTTTTTATGGTGCATTGACCAGACCATAGAAGCTGATGGATGGGTACCCAATATGATTTTAGATGATGGAGGAGATTTAACCACAAGAGTCCATGAAAAATATCCTGATTTATTAGAAAATATTAGAGGCTTATCTGAAGAAACCACAACAGGTGTTCACCGTTTAGAACAGATGGTAGAAAAAGGAGAGCTTAAAGTTCCAGCCATTAATGTGAATGACTCAGTCACAAAAAGTAAATTTGATAATTTATACGGATGTAAGGAAAGTTTAGTTGACGGAATTAGACGTGGTACAGATGTAATGATGGCTGGTAAAGTCGCTGTTGTCTGTGGATTTGGAGATGTAGGTAAAGGAAGTGCTGCGAGTCTTCGCGGGGCAGGAGCTAGAGTCCAAGTGACAGAAGTAGATCCTATATGTGCTCTACAAGCCGCAATGGAAGGTTATGAAGTTGTGACTATGGATGACGCAGCAAAGTATGCTGATATTTTTGTTACTGCTACTGGAAATACAGACATTATTACCCAAGACCATATGAGAGATATGAAAGACAGAGCAATTGTTTGTAATATTGGTCATTTCGATAAT
>Ga0115004_10002393_pt1 | contig 15430 bp, 8 predicted proteins | sample ArcticOcean_MG_C_10_FD_88737 | JGI IMG/M metagenome (GOLD analysis project Ga0115004, IMG submission 88737) | Marine microbial communities from western Arctic Ocean - ArcticOcean_MG_CB11_90 | ecosystem: Environmental > Aquatic > Marine > Oceanic | place: Arctic Ocean: Canada Basin | collected...
ACATTGTCATAAACATCCCAAAGTCCATCATGAACCATTGAATCTATGAGTTTGGAATTTCCCATTTTCTTACCAGACCTCTGACCCATTAACAACTGAGGAGCATTGGTCATGCTCTCCATCCCTCCAGCAATAATCACATTATACTCGCCAGCACGAATACTATTTGCTGCCGTCATTGCTGCTTTTAGGGATGAGCCACACACTTTGTTCAAAGTCATACAAGGAGTTGAAACAGGTAATCCCGCTCCTAAAGCGACTTGCCGCGCAGGGTTTTGACCTGCACCTGCCTGCAAAACTTGCCCAAAAATTAACTCGTCAACGATTCCTGATGCGGCGTCAATTTGCATCCTGTCGCATAATTCTTTGACACTGAGAATTCCTAACTCAACCGCTGAAAAAGTGGATAGAGTTCCCATGAACTTACCAATCGGTGTACGGGCGACTGCACATATGGCAACACGAGGTAGGGGCATAACCATCCGAGTAAAAGCATACCTTTCAATGTGATGTTAAACAATAATTACCATGAGAAGCCTTGATGAAGCAAACCGACTCGCCTCGGCATGAGCAAATTCAAGACCGGTTTTGAACCGACTCGGGCAAAAGACGAAATGAGACATGTTGAAGTTGAGATAGATTTCACACCAAATGCACTTGCATCAATTCTTTACAGACAAGGGGACACCGTAATACTAGTATGTGTCACAAAAGAATCAAGGCTACCTGGTTGGTTTCCGAGAGATTCTTCAAAGGGCTGGGTTCATGCTGAATATTCACTTCTACCTGGTTCAACCGATTCTCGCTTCCGTCGTGAAAGAAGAGGTGCAAAAGGCAGAACTCAAGAAATTGAACGTCTTATTGCTCGTTCACTACGTGCCGCTGTTGATTTAGAGGCTCTAGGTCCAATCGCACTCAATGTTGATTGTGATGTTCTAAATGCTGATGGAGGAACTCGATGTGCTTCTATCACTGCAGCAAACCTTGCATTAAGATTAGCGGTTAGAAGACTTATTGCCAAGGGAATTTGTCTTCCAAAGGATCTTCGACCAACCTTTGAACAACAAAAGGAAGGCAATTGGGTTGCACCGAAATTATCTGAGATTGAGGCCACAAATCACGAAAACACAGTAATTCCACATGATTTGGCTGCGATATCTGTTGGATTAATTGACCATGAAGTTTGGCTAGACCTAGACTATTTACTAGATTCTAATGCTGATGTTGACATGAATGTCGTCAAAACAGCTGATGGAAAATATGTTGAAATTCAAGGGACTGGAGAAGAAGCAACATTCTCTGGCGATGAGTTGACGTCACTGCTCGGACGTGCTGATGGCGGATTAGAGGTCCTATTTGATGCTCAAAAACTGATTCTTGAAGGTATTGAGTAAAACTTTGACCTTGAGAGAAGCAAAGCACTGCAACAAAAGCCTTGATATGGCGAGGGGAACCGCCAATGTGTAAGGGTAAGTAGCTTAGTTGGGAGAGCGCGGCACTGAAGATGCCGAGGTCGCTGGTTCAAGTCCGGCCTTACCCACCAACTGTTCAAATGTTCGCGATTCGCATTGATTGTTTTTCTTTCAAGAACAATTTTTTGTAGATTTCAAGAGTATACTTCATGTGCTAATGCTTTTCTTCCGATAATATGGGGAAGTCGGTGAGCGGGGGAGACATGCCTAAAGAGAGCCTTGACCCCGAGACAAAAATCCGCGATAAAACCGCAAAAGAACTTGGCACGATTCGCCGAAGAAGAACTAATGATAACAAATCATTTTTGAGTAGTAAAGAAGATTTGGTTCTTTTTGGAGGAATAGTATACGCTGGTGTTTTCGCCCTCCTCCTATTTGCAATGTCTTCCGGAATGGTGGGCAATACAACCTCAATCGACCACAAAGCATCTACTACATTCTTGGATATTGGCGACGAATGTGAAGAGATTACCGATGAACCTTGGTTGCATATTTTCCCAGATACTGACCGCGAACTATTTTCAATCGCAGGGCATAACCTCCCGCTGGGAATTGCAGTACTGAATTATACAATACTAGAGATAAATGCCGAGAGTGAAAATGTTGTTTCATCTGAAGAAACTACGAGAGCCGTTGCCGGAGAAGGTGAAACTGCTGCTGGGAGAGCCTCCCATAGAGCATATTATGCAGAATTTGAAGCCGGTAATTATGAAATTATATTACGCGTAACTGTATACAATGATACAGATATTCAAAATGCAACTATAGTAGAAGGTGGAGAACAAATAAGTAAAAAAATACTTTTTGAAATAGAGGACAAAGAGAAGGCTTTTGACTTCCTTCCATTCGTCTCAAGTGGAACTATTAGAGATATTAGAATAACTGACCAAGGTGCTAGATCGTGTTGGGGCGTACAGGATTTAGGAGATTGGGGCTATCTCTTGATGGGAGCTGAATTGGGTGGCGGCAGAGAAACTGCAATGCTAACTGGTGGTTCTGCTGGCATCCCCGCTTGGTGGATGGCTTTTGTTTCGCTTTCACTTTCAGTTGTTTCATTGATGGTCTTGTACCCAATTACATACAAGGTATACCATCAAGAAGCTGACGATATGCTGTCTCGCTCCCATATTACGAGACTGGTTGAAGATACCATTACAAATACCGCTACTAGATTGCAAATCGATATAGATTGGGAATTGTACAAAATTGAACCCAGAGAATTGTCAATTGATATTATGGTCCCATACAAGAATACAGATGGAACATTTTCAGATAATAGAGATGTCCGTGCGGAAGTATTGAAAGAAATCCTTGATGAATTTGCAATTTTCAGAGTATTCAAGCCAGTTCAACTAACTGTTAGAACAATAGGCACCGGACATGTTGTTGACTTTGATTCTGGAGTCGGCGTCGGTTCTGCAGGAAAGGATTCTGATCAATCAGAGCCAGATTACACTTCATTCTTCAAGGAATTACATACATTATCCGTAGTTGAAGATGAAGTAAGAGATTCTCTAGACCTTTTCTTCACACGTCGTTCTGATGTCAATTTGGAAGGCGCTATTGTCACAAGTGATGACAAAGTGATATTCGTATCAGTGATTTATTACCCTACACAGAGATTTGCTTTCTTCAGATTTAAGAAAACCTCAGACCAAATTCATGATGAATTATATGAATATATATCTCAACGTAATTCAGACTTACTCGGTAGTCAAGAATTGATAATAAAAACTACAAATCAAGTTTCAACTCTCGCGGATAGATCTGGTGCTGGAAGAATAGAAAAGAGTGGCTCGGATGATGAAAGAGTTGTTGCTATTGCAAAACAAGATGGTTTAGGTGGTAAAATGCTGCAAACAAAATTCATTGGCAACGCTTTATCCACTGTCGAATATATGGCAAATGAAAAACGTGATTTTATTAATCGCTGGGGATTTTGGGGGCTAATCGCTTTCGTCTGGATTCCATTTATGGCATCAGGTGTATTGGTTGGCGCAATGTTAGGGCTATTATCAAGAATGAACTTTACCAGAGTATTGTTAGCGACTGGACTTGGCGGTGTTGCTGCTTCAGTCACATGGGCATATACTGCAGAAGGCATTGTCAAAGTCATGCATCATTACAAATTAGAAGCGGTTATCCCGTTGGTAATTACCGTATTTGTTCTACTAGCGGTATTCCACATGCGTTCAACAAAAATGCGTAGACAAACCGAGTTATTTGAGGACACTTTGCTCGATAATTTTCACGCTGATGTTCAAGCAAAATATGGCGAAAATTGAGGTTTTGCATTGCAGTCAATAACCGTCATTGAAGGAAGAGATAACCACGTTGGTGAGTTGGCCAATATTGGCATCATTACTACCAGTGATAGAGCCAGTGCAGGCCAATATGTAGATCAAGGGGGGCCAGCGATTTTAGGATTTTTTGAAGAGGCGATAAAAAGCCCGATTAATGTCCACTATAGGTGCGTTAGTGATGACCAACAAATAATTGAACAATCAATAAAGGAATTGGTCGATGAAATTGGTTGCTGTGTTGTCGTAACCACTGGAGGGACAGGACCTGCCAAGCGTGATGTTACGCCAGAGGCCACTGCTGCTGTTTGTGACAGAATTTTGGATGGTTTTGGGGAGCAGATGAGGGCCATCTCATTGACATTTGTTCCTACTGCAATTCTTTCAAGGCAAATCGGTGGAACTCGGGGTTCTTGTCTAATATTCAATTTACCAGGTAGGCCGAAGGCGATAAGAGAAACTATCGATGAAATATGGAGAGCGGTTCCATATTGTATTGATTTAATGAAGGGACCATTTATTGATATGAATCTGGAAATTTGTAATGCCTTTAGGCCCAAATCAAAATGAGATTTCCCCCCCACTAGGCGATTAGTTGATGTGCTAGATTCATCGCCATGCAGTTGAGGGAAGGTTATGCTAAGACAGGGTAATGCATTGATTTGTGGAGCAACAATGGTGACTCCAAGTCAAACCGCAATTGGAGATTTGAGAATTAGTGACGGTATTATCTCTGAAATTCTCGTCGGTGGTGGATTATTGCCAAATGATGATGAATTACTAATAGATGGTACTGGACTTCATTTACTTCCAGGCGCAATAGACCCTCAATGCCACTTTAGGGACCCTGGACAGTCAGATAAAGAAGACTTGGCAAGTGGTAGTGCTGCTGCAGTTAGTGGTGGAATTACTTCTTTTCTAGATATGCCAAATAACAATCCATCGATAACGACGATGGAGGGTATGCAAGGAAAGTTGGATACTGCCGCTGCAAAGTGTGTTAACAACTATGGATTTTTCATCGGAGCAACTCCTAAAAATGTTGAACAATTACAATTAGCAGTTGGTAAACCAAAACAAGCAATTTCAATTCCGGGTATTTGTGGCATCAAGGTATTCATGGGATCATCTACAGGAAACTTGCTTGTCAATGAACGCGAGGCATTGAAAACTATTTTTGATAATACTGCTGGATTAATTTCAGTTCATGCAGAAGATGAAGAACGGTTGGTAGAGCGTTTTGAAAGTTATAAAAATAGAACTGACATGGCTGCTCATGCAGAGTGGAGAGACGATATTACCGCATTACTCGCCACCCAACTAGCTGTTGAATTAGCAGAGAATAGTGGTCATAGACTACATATCCTGCATCTAACAAGTGGTTTGGAAGCAAACTGGCTGGCTGGTAGGACTCGACTTCCTTCTCAAGGAGGAGAAGGTGCTATTATTACAACAGAAGCTTTACCTCAACACCTCACATTTACTGAATCTGATGTGGAAAAAGAAGGTACTAGACTAAAGATGAATCCACCAATTCGCTATCAACAAGATAAAGAAATCTTATGGCAACGTATTCACGATGGTACCATTCAATGTATTGCTACAGACCATGCACCTCATACCTTAAGTTCAAAATCAGAGGGTTTTCCAAAGGCTCCGAGTGGAATGCCGGGTGTTGGCACCTCACTGGCTGTAATGCTTACACATGCTAAGAATGGAATGTGTACTGTTGAAGATGTTGTAAATTGGATGTCAACTAATGTTGCTGATTGCTATAACATGTCTGGAAAAGGTAAATTGATAGAAGGCGCAGATGGTGACGTTGTACTAGTTGACTTAGAAAATGAGGTTGAAGTTATTGATGAAAACACCTGGACACGGGTCGGTTGGAGTCCATTTAGAGGACGTAAATTGGTCGGCTGGCCTCAAATTACTATCGTAGCAGGTATTCCTGTATTCAAACGCGATAAGAGTACAGGACAGAAAGGTAAATTATTGGTTGAAAGGGGTCAAGTTGGCTCTCCAATAGTGATGGCCCCTTGGCAATGAAGAAATTTATCCTCTCATAATTAACGCTATTATGACCTCATTTAGCGCAGAATATTATAAGTGAAACGGATAAGACATAGTTGAGGGAAACAACATGAATACACTTAAGGAAAATTTAGGAGATGGATACCAACAAGTAATAATTGGGTTTATCACCTTTCTAATTGGAGCGATATGGGGTGGCATGAATGCTGGAACTGATATGATTGCAGCAGATGTTTATTGGCCTGCTGTGATTATGTTATCTGGTGCTATGATCACGTTGCTGGGAACAACATTTGGAACAAACTATGAAGATGATCGGTCCAATGATTTACAACAAGCCTTGAATGAATTGGCCGCAAAAATGGATTCATTAATTGATTCACACAAGACTGAAGAGGAATAATTTCAATATCAGTTCTCATCTAGAGAATATAGTTCACCATATTTGCTCTCTATGTATCTGATGAAGGCATCTGGGCTTGGAGGTTTTCCAGTTGCAGATTCTATCAATTGTGCAGGTGTCATAACCGAGCCTTGATGATGAATGCGAGGACGTAGCCATTGCAATAGTGAAGACCAGTCTCCCTGTGCAATTATTTGGTCGATATCTCCTAAATCATCACTCATAGACTCTAGTAATTGGGCTGCATATAAGTTTCCAAGTGTATATGTTGGGAAATATCCGAATGCTGCCATCGACCAATGAATGTCTTGTAGACATCCTTCTGAATCTGTAGGGACTTTGTTTCCAAACCACTCCTCAAACATATTATTCCAAGTCTCTGGAAGTTCCTTTACAGTTAAGTCTCCATTGAATAATTTCTTTTCAATTTCATAGCGTAGCATAACGTGTAAATTATAAGTCACTTCATCTGCTTCTACACGAATAAAACCTGTTGATACTGTATTAGCGATTTTGTTCAATGTTTTTGCATCCCATTGAGGTGAATCGGGGAATAGTTCCCTGAACCATGGGTTTGCAACTTTCCAAAATGCTTCAGTACGGCCAATTTGGTTTTCCCAAAGACGACTTTGAGATTCATGAACTCCTAGAGAAACCGCTTGGCCTCTTGGAGTGAATGAAAACTCACGCGCTAATCCTTGCTCATACAACGCATGCCCTGTTTCATGCATAACTGCATATAAGCACGAAAATGGGTCTTTTTCATCGAACCTTGTTGTGAAGCGAGTATCTCCTGGCCACAAACCTGCGGAAAATGGATGAGTTGATGCATCCATTCTTCCCGCTTCAAAATCAAACCCCATATTGGTTGATACTTTCTCGCAGAATTCTGTTTGTGCGGCTATTGAAAATGTTAGGCCCTCGGGTAGTTTAGGAACTGGATTGGTTTTTTGTGAGTGCAATATTTTTTGTAAAAGAGGTACTAACTTTTCCTTTAATCCAGCGAATAATGGGTCATAGTCTTCTACGGTCATACCAACTTCAAATTCATCAAGAAGGACATCATATGCCGTAGTTGTAATACCAAAATAGTCTATTTTCTGTTTGGTCATATCAACCAACTTTTGTAATTGGGCCTCGAAGGCAGAAAAATCAGAATCTGCTCTGGCTTTTTGCCAGCCAAGTAGTGCTTCAGAACGTGCTTTAGCAAACTCTGAAACGAATTCACTTGGAAGTTTTATTGATTTGTCGTAAACTCTTCTCATTTCTCTGACATTGGCAGATTGGTCGCTATCAAGGTCTGTTTCTGCTTCTACCTTGATCAGTAATTCCCCTAGATTGGAATCTGTAATACGTAAATGTCTTTCTTTGGCCAACCATGCTAATATTTCACCACGTACTTCTGCGCCTTTAGGAGGCATTATTGTTTCTTGATCCCATCCCAAGTGCCCTTGTAATGCACCCAGTTGATAGATGTCTTTTACCAATTCAATGAATTCACCATATGCGCTCATAATTTGAGCGAAGAGGTCTTTCTTCATCAACTATTCACTGTTATAGTATCAACAATACTGGCACACATTGAAGCGTTCAAGCGGATTGGACTGTGCATGGTGAAACCATTCCGACGAAAAGGCGGAAAAGAACTCTCGCCAATCGCCGATGACGATGAATTAATCGAAGTCATTGGAGAAATAGATGACAAGACTTCTGAAATTGTCTTGAGTAGTGAGAAACCAGAATTAGATAATAATGGGAGTAATGATCAAAAAATAGAAGATGATATTCCATCTTTGTTAAAAAAGAGTTCACAAACTGTTATTCGAACTTGCCTAGATATTCGCAGAGCTGATAATGTATTGATTGTGTGTGATCCAACCACAGGAGAGATAGGCCAGTCACTGCATGAGGCCGCTATTGAAAGAACAGACCGTGTTTTACTGATAGTCATGCCAAAAGGACGCCATCATGGAGATGAACCTCCTGCCCCAGTTGCAAATTTAATGCGCCAGCAATCTGTAATTATTGCTCCAACCAGGTATTCTTTAACCCACACTAAAGCAATACGTCAGGCACTAAAAGATGGTGCAAGAGTGGCAACAATGCCTGGAATGAATGTTGAAATGTTCACCAAAGGCGGTATTTCTGCTGATTTCACAGAAATCAAACGCAAGATAAGTGAACTATCACCCGTATTGAGGCGTAGAAGAATTGTTAATGTTAAATCAAAGAGTGGGACTGATGTCACTTTTGAAGTTAATTGGAGAGAATGGAAAATGGATGATAATGGTATCTGCAACCGTCCGAAAATGCTGACTAATTTACCTGCTGGCAAAGTATTCGTATTGCCAAGAGAGAATAGTATGAATGGGACAATCGTAATCGATGGTTCATGGGAATCTAACTTGATTGATGAACCTGTTACTTTCATCATTGAAGAAGGGTTGGTAGTAGATGTGAAAGGTGGTGCAATCGCTGCTTCTATTCGCCAAGAGTTTGGAGAAGCGGCTAGAAGGCAAAATGTCAAACAAAGAGAAAATGTTTGGACTGTTGCGGAATTCGGATTCGGAATGAACCCGATGGCGAGGCTACTTGGTAACGTTCTTGAAGATGAAAAAAGATTGGGTACTTGTTATTTCGCAATTGGCGATAATACTTCCCTCGGTGGCTCGGCTGCAGTTGGAATACATATTCCTGGTGTATTGAAAAAGGCAAGCGTATGGCTTGATGATAACCAAATTATCGAAGATGGGAACTTTTTGATTTAATCAGTAACCTGCATTTGCAGAGCCACATATCGGGCAATGCTTCCAATTTGGATCTAATCCAATTCCACATCCACGGCACATAACACCAGAACGAATTGTTGGTTGAACTGCTGTTTGTGGTTGATTCCAACCTTGTTGTTGCTGCTGGTTCCATTGTTGCTGTTGCTGTTGTTGCTGGTTCCATTGTTGCTGTTGCTGTTGCTGTTGCTGTTGCTGTTGCAATTGCTGTTGTTGCAGTTGTTGCTGCTGTTGATCCCATTGTTGCTGTTGTTGTTGCTGTTGCTGCAGTTGTTGCTGCTGTTGGTTCCATTCTTGCTGCTGTTGCTGATTGGATTGAATCGGTCGAGGTTGAGGAGTGGGGGTTGTTACTTGTTCCACCTTTGGTTGTACATTATCGTTCAAAGGCTTGCGTACCGGGGCAACCGGCTTTGGCAATGAAGCGGCTTTTTCACCAGCAGCGGAGGACATGAATTCTGAAAGTGATACAGAACCATCTCCATCTGTATCTGCTTGGGCATGAAGTGCTGTGGCTTCTTCTATTGTAGAATCAGTCGCTTCCGCTAATTCCTCAATTGATAATTGGCCACTACCATCAGAATCTGCAGCAATAAAATGTTCTGCTGCACTTACAAATTTATCTTGTTGTGGCTTATCCTCTTCAACCTCAGTTACAATTGATTGCTCGACTTGTACAACTTCTGGTTGTATTTCTTCGACAACTTCTTGTGGAACTGCTACCGGTACTATTTCTTCTTCAACCACTGTTGCTGTTTCTTCTTCAACACCAATATTGAATGCGCCAGCAAATGCGTCTTGAGTGGCTTTTGCGACTTCTTTTAGATTCTCATTATTTACCGGTGCTTGTTCAATCTCAGCCACCATTACTGGCACTGGTACTGGAATCGGCACAGATACTGGCACAGACACGTTATTTTCTGCAGAAGGTAAAGGGATTGTTCCTTCACTTGGTAGCGGGATGCTTTCATGTGCTGGAGCTTGAAGTGGTACTATTCCCTGTTTTGTTTGTAATGTGGGTTTTGCAGTTGCAGCAGGAATCGCAACTGCAGCAGACGCTGCTTTACCACTTGCTAGAGTCGGAATCGGAAGTGCATGCCCAGCAACATCCAATGAAATAATTAATTCATTGCTGATTGATAAAAGTGCACTTTCATTTGCCCCTGGATTGGAGATTAAGGCCTCAAAGCCATTGAAATAACGGGTAACTTCTCCTTTCCCACCCGTTGTATATGCGATCGCTAATAGTTTGAGAATCTTCATAGGGTCTGATAATTCTTTGAGTGAATCATAATCTGCACCTGTTGCTTCCCTCTGACAATTCCCCGCACCTTGACCAAGTGAGTTTTCAAGACCAAGATAATTCAATAGTGGGTCTGTAACATCCAATAATGACAAATGACCTGCAACCAAAAAGTAAATTTCTCCACCTTCACATTGCATTCTTTCACTTGCGGCTTCAAAATCAAATTCTCCAGCGGTTAAAACTATGTCCGATAATTGAGCAAAGAAATTTTCCATCGCTTCAAATCGGTTCATTGCCATCAACTGATGAACTGCATCGGATGTTTCAACAACACCGAAGTATGCAGCAGCCTCATCGACTTCTATGCCCTCCGGCATAACTGCTCCTTCTGGTACTGCATCAGACATGTTCAATCCCCTCAATTGTTACCGTACTTAGTCCCCTTCTTATGGCTGATGCCAAAGGATACTCCTTTCAGAAATATTTGTGACACTTTATCGACTCCGTCCTAAATCAAAAATAGCCCTAGATTGTTCGGCCGTCCACCCTGTTTCCTGTAATTGCATCATGATGTTTCTTTGCTCTTCACCACCGGATAAAGCTTGTTTTACCCAATTCGCAGCAGATTCTCTGTCGGCGGTTTGATGTCCTTCGAAAATGCTCAAATCAACTTTCATCGTCGCCTTTCTCTTAGTTTTCTTTGCGCCTTGTTCTTCCTCATCATCTGCTTGAGGTTCAGCAACTTCAGTACTGGAAGTTGGTTTTGCTTTGCCCGCAGTTGAACCTGGAGGACCTCTACTCGGAGAAGATTTTCCTGGGGGGCCTCTACTCGAAGGCGACTTGCCAGGAGGGCCTCTACTCGAAGGAGTAGTTGAACTTCTGTCATTACCTCTGCTTGGAGATTTTTTCGCTGAATTACTCTTTGGATTACTTCTCAATGAAGCCATGAAATCGTCTTCATCATCCCAATCCTCATCATCATCATCATCATCATCATATTCGTCATCTCCACGAACTAATCTCAATACTATAGCAATGACAACCAATAATGTAATTGTGCCACCAATTATAGCTATTAAGGTCATCTTAGATACTCCAAGAATTGTTGATGATTCTGTATCGGTTGTTTTGATTTTGGGGCAGCCATCGGAATATCCATCAACACCTTTCGGCTCATCAATACAAATGTCATAGAAGTCGACCACACCATCATTGTCACTATCCCAGTTCTGAGAATCACAACCATATTCATTTACTTCTTTCTTAAAGTTTATATGAGTCTCTGGGCAAAGGTCTGGGTTTATTCCTGAAGCATTATCTCCATATCCGTCTAAGTCATAATCCTCCCATTGAGTTGCATCACCACGTAGAGATTCAGGTTCAAATAAATCCCTCCAACCATCACCATCGTCGTAACAACCGAGGAAATCCTCGAAAGATAATCCATACTCATCGGGACATTGGTCTCCATTATTCCCATTCAAATTGTCACCATAGCCATCACCATCTTTGTCATGCCATTGTGTGGCCTCTAGAGGGAATGCGTCGCCACTTTGGTTTTCTCTCAGTCCAGTGGTGGAATTTAATGTAAAGGAATAATTTCCTTTCCAACCATCGCCATCAAGATCTGTATCCAATGCAGTTTCATCAATACAACCATCAGAACTTACTGGGAATCCTACTGTGGTATCAGGACATAGGTCAAGGTCATTATTGACTCCATCTAAATCATCATCTTTTTGTGATTCTCCACAACCATTTTCATCGGCAGTTTCTTCATTTGCAGTTAATGGACATAGGTCTACTGGATCATATACGCCATCACCATCAGTGTCTGTCGTTTGTTGAGTTTGACTGCAACCATTTGCATCAACAGTATCGCCAAATTCAGTATCTGGGCATTGATCAACATCATTGGTTACCCCATCTTGATCTGAATCTAATTGATTTTGAGCACAACCATTAGCATCGACCTCTAAATCAAATCCGGTATTAGGACATTGGTCAAATTCATCGTATACCGAATCAAGGTCATCGTCTTCGGAATTAATTAGTGGACAGCCCATTCCTTCTGTGCCGTTGATGACACCTGAAACGATAGGGCAAAAATCCGCTTCAAAGCCATCTGCTTCATCTCCAAAACCATCGCCATCACTATCTAACCACTGGGTCTTTTCCAGTGGGAAATCATCTTGTGAATCCATCCACCCATCACCATCTAGATCTGAACATCCAGGATATGGTTTTGTTGAATTACCCCACGTATCAGGGCATCCATCAAGTGACAAACCATTATTATTGGTTCCGTTATAATAAGGAGTCCATGCATCAGGGTAACCATCAAAATCTAAATCATTGGCTGCGGCTATATTATTAGGGAAATAATCGGGATTTACCGCTCCTTCTGTGCTATTATCGCCATATCCATCACCATCTGAATCAACCCATTGAGTCGAGTCGTTTTCCCAAGCATCAGCGCCATGTGATGCATTGTATTCTAGAAATCCGCCTATTGCTGAAGGATTACTTGCACCATCACCATCGGAATCAAGGCAGCCAAATCGGTCACGCCAAGAAGACCCCCATTCGTAAGGACATTTATCGCCAGCAATAGGGTCTGAATCATTATCCCCCCATCCATCGCCATCATAATCTTGGTATTGACTTGGATTGAAAGGGAACAAATCTCCTGCTGAAGTACTAGGCTCTAGCCATGTTGAACAACAATCAGGGCCTGAATTATCCCCATAACCGTCACCATCGGTATCCTTAGATTGTTTCCAATTAGTTGAAAATTCGTCTCCAGAATAATAGCTGCCGTCATTATCAGACCAACCATCTTGGTCTACATCAATACATCCCTGGCGGTCTATCCATGAAGTTCCTCCAACGTCTGAACAGTCATCTATTGAATCCGAATAACCATCGCTATCATAATCTGTACAGCCCATCTCAAAGAATGATGAAAGGCCTGCTGTTGTAGGACAACTATCAAATGATGGTCCAAGATTATTGTCTCCATAATTATCACCGTCGCCATCATTCCATTGATTTCCAAGTGTTGGGAAAGAATCCAATAAATCAAAAATCAAATCTCTATCTTGGTCGGAATATAATCTCAATAGGTCTACGTCATTGTTGACCGAATCCCAAATTGATAGCATTACAGTTCCATTTGAATCTATATCTGCATCGATGTGATTACCTGCTCTAATATCTCCGAAAGTCATGCTCATCCAAGGTGCTAGTGCACCGTTGATTTGATTTTTGGATAAAGAATTCCATGTTAGTAAGTTACTAGTTGGTTCACTGGTCAATAGAATATAATGGTCATCTAATTCTACAAGATCCCATACTCCGCTTGCGGTTGAAGATGGCTGTGTAGCAATAGTTGTCCAATTACCATCATCATCTTCAACGTAGATGACATCACTATTTCCATTTCCTCTAATAGCCAAAGTTGCAGTGGTTATAACCTCTAAATCTACTTGATAATCATTAATTCCGCCTTGCGGTTGGGGTACGGTAGGATTTGTCCAGTTGCTATCATTCCACATACTCTTGAATACCGATAGCGTTCCAGAATTTGTCAATGCAGTAATGTACAAATAACCATCAACAGATAATTCGATTTCAATATCAGTGGCTAAATCAGTTTCTGACTGAAGAACTGTAGAGGAGATTGCGGTGCCATTCCAAATCCATTGACTCAAATTAGAAGTGGTGCCATCAGATTCTATCAAAGCGATTGCAAATGAACCATTTGGCAGTAATACTGCTGGATGGTCCAGGCTTACCGCACTACCAACATCACCCATATCTGTCAATGACCATGAACTAAACTTTGTAGCCAACTCGAGACTATCATCGGATGAATCTCTATAAATTAAATTGGTATTATTATTGGAATCTACAATAACTGAAATCTCAGCATCTAAGACAATTGAAGCTCTAACCAATTCATGAGTCCAAGAAGATTCACCTTCAATACTAGCAAATATTTGATTTCCTGTTCCGGAAGTATATGCGAGGTGCTGGCGGCCTGAATCATCTATTGTGCTGCCAAGATATTGACCCATTGTGCCAAGGGTTGCCAGTTGATTTCCAACTGCAGTAAATGCTGATGCTGTATGATATACAATACCATTTACTGCATCACTTGTTAGAATAATTGGCCTACCTGCATTTGAAACTGCATATTCAACTGTAGTATTATTTTGATTAGATAAAGTAATTTCTTGATCTAGCCAAATGCCGAGAGGACTGCCATCGTTAGCATGTTCTAATTTGTGTAATTGTGTAGTATTATCCACTACAAGCGTCAACATCATACTCGATTCACCCGATGCTGATGTCGCCAAATTGAGAGATTGTAAATCTCCTTGGTAAGTGAAATCAGTTGCTTCCCAATCTCTTTCAGATAAAATATGATACTCTAATCCATGGGAGGTCCCGAGATTTTCATTTCTTTTACTGATTATTAATTCCTCTAAACCATCGCCATCCAAATCGGCATTAGTAGCAATCGAGGTACCGAACTTTTCTTGGCTATCACCTTGGACAATGGTTTGTACATCACTTCTCAAGCCTGATGCTGAACCTAAGAATAATTTGACTACACCGTTCTTTAATGCCCCATCTTCGACAATGAACATATCTCCGTATCCATCCTCGTTTACATCACCAGCGCTACGTAATGCGTAGCCTATTCTATCATTTGGAGAATCGCCGACTATAGTGTAATCTGGTTCTCCGCCAATTCCATTAGCGGAACCATGGTACATCATCACCTTTCCCGCTTGGTAAGATGATGTGCTATTGAATATTTCAGAGAATGCTAATTCGTCAAAACCATCACCATTTATATCAGAAATAATTTCAATTTGCCAACCCATCAAACGACCTTGGACTATAGATTGTATCGATGCATCGGGTGTGCCATTATATCCTGATAAGGAGCCATAGAAAACTTCGATTGAAGAATAACCTGTAGGGTTTAATTCTGAATCGGTATTAGAGATTGCCAAATCTGCAAGACCATCACCATTGAGGTCTCCCCCACTTGCTAATGCTCTTCCGAATAAATTACCTTCCATGTTTTGGCTAATGTTTCTATCAAAGGTTAATGTTGATGAACTCCCTAAGAAAATACTAACTTTACCCGTATTATTTTTAGTATCTGTAACTACTTC
>Ga0115004_10002396_pt1 | contig 15412 bp, 11 predicted proteins | sample ArcticOcean_MG_C_10_FD_88737 | JGI IMG/M metagenome (GOLD analysis project Ga0115004, IMG submission 88737) | Marine microbial communities from western Arctic Ocean - ArcticOcean_MG_CB11_90 | ecosystem: Environmental > Aquatic > Marine > Oceanic | place: Arctic Ocean: Canada Basin | collected...
AACTAAAGAGATCAGACCAAATCCTTCCGCAGTCGTAACAGCCTTACCAAGTAACCCGAGCTTCTCTGCCCTCGATAAAATTTTTGGTTTCGATTGAGCTTTGTTGGCCGCCATTGCAATAACATTATTCTTATTATTATTAGAAGAAGAAGAAGAAGATCGACGAGTTCCTGATCTTCTTCTGAATTGTTTATTATTATTGATTTGGCTAATGGAAGTTTGAAATCGTTGTGCGATAGAGGATTGCATTATTTATAGTAATAGATGTTTAATAAATGATGATTTGATAGATATATTTATTTTAATAGAGATATAGACGTTCAGATAAATGGAGTCGATAAAGATGCTCAAGGTAGTGCTGATGATTTAGGCCGAACTGATGCTCAAGATGTGGGATGCGCTGATTTGAGACACTTATTATTATTTTGGATAAGCGGATCTTCTATAAAATCACCAACTGTCATCATCAGCAGCTAGACTTTTTCTAGACTGTCAACAGATCGAAATAATAATAATAATAATAACAATATTAACAATAACAATGTTCTCATCAGCTATCGCACATCAACATCAATTATTGTTAATAACAAAGACTACTACTACATCTTCTTCGTTTAAGAAGAAGAAGAACAGTAAAGGAAATAATAAAATCGGGACGACAAAATGTTGCTGCCCCAAATCTCAGCTAGATGATTACCAAGCGTACGCTAAAAAAGCAATTTGTACTGCCTCGTTAGCACTTACGTTAATGATGAACACTTCTTCAGAGGCATTCGCGGCAAGCGATTTACCAGCTTTACAACAACCGACGAAGCGAAGTACTGCGTACAAAAATAATAAGACCTCAACGACAACGTCAACATCATCGAAAAAGAAGACCTCATCAGCGACAACTATTTCATCAGCTGTAAAAACTTCAAATAATATTACAAAATCGGACCCTCGCTTGCCTGACTTTTCAGCCCCAGTCGTCGTCGCATCGAAGAACGTTCTTCCAGCTGGAGTGAAACCGTTAACGTACGATGCTTCTAAAGTTAAGCGTTCGATGACCGGTGAAGCCGCTCTTAATATTAAAGCCGAGAAAGGAAGAAAACAAGGCGCTATACTTCAAGCGAAAGCGCCGGTTGCGAAATATGCCGCTGCAACGAGCGGCGTGGGATTAATTGTTGCGAAAATCTTTGGCAAAGGTGCGGCAGTGAAAGCGGGTAAAATCGCAGCCGTGAAGGCTGCAAAGTCCGCGGCCGCTATCGATGCCTACGAAGCAGTTGGCGTCGTCGTAGCTGGATTCGCTGTTGGAGAATCGGGAAAAAGTTCTATTAGAAGCGCAAAGAAGAAAATCCGCGAAACTCCAAAAGGTGAACTTTCACCTGGAGCTATATTATTAGTCTCTGGCGGTATCCCGGCTTCTTTAATTGGAGGCTTACTGTTCTTAGCCTCCGCGCTTTCTACTACTACTGGAAATTAATTAAAAACTCTTCTAAAAATAGATTGTAATGCTATTATTATATTTTGTTAAATGTCTATCCGCGTGATTCGTATGAATGCTTAATTACAAACCTAAGACTTGCTTCTTTTGCTGCTTAACAGCTCTCGGCACAAATCTTAATTCCGTCGATCTTCCACCACGACTGCCAAAGTTGCCCCTTCCTCCACCAGAACTAACAGTAGTGATGTTTGCAGGAGGGCGAGATCGAGCTATACTCATCGCACGTCCCTTCAACTCTTCTCCATCGCACATGATTGCTTGAACTAAAGTTGCTTCGTTGGAAAAGTCTACATATGCAATTCCTTTCGAACGACCAGTATGGCGGTCTTTAATTACTCTCGCCTTGACCGTTCCCTCTTTGTCGGCACCAAAAAAGTTTTCGAGCTCTTCTTCGGTCACGCTAAAATCGAGATTCTTTATGAAACACGTTTTTTTATCTCGATCGGGGTAGAGTTCTTTGATGACCTCTAAGCGCGGTTTCTCAGACCTTGGTGGATGGCTTCGATCGTACAGCGAAAGCTTCGTTCGTTTGTTTTTATCGTCGAAAGGCTCTGAATCCTCTTGCTCCTTGCGCTTTTTTACGAGTTGTCCTTCTCTGCGCATTCGCTTAAGGTCTTCGCCTGAAATTGGAGGTGCGCACGCCTTCTCTACCGCAATAGATTGTAATTCAGATTTTACTGTACTGTACGAGCTCCGGAAGGATTCGGGAGACGTTTCGAGAAAACTTCGCCAAGCGTTGCATAAGTCGCTTATGATCAAATCTTTTGACTCGTCTTTTGCCTTTGTTTTCACAGCACGAGTAAGTTTATTTCGCTTGCTATAAGCGAATTCATACGCTAGGTTTGCCTGTGCCGGGTTACTGATTTCAAAAAATTTTGCGCGCTGTAAATGCGCTTCGAGATAATCGCCATACACTTTCTCATTCTCTACGAGAAAATGATTCCATACCGTTTCGGGATCAATAGTTCGGCGCTGTGCCCAATATCTGGCTAATCTCATCTCTGAATCAATCACTATTTTATTTGGAAAATGTTCCAATAACTTTCGATGAATTGTATTCAGAAATGTATCTTCGTTCTCGTTATCCGCAAATTTGCACGAATGCAAAAAGGCGAGAGCGACATCGTTGGCCGTTTTGAAACTCTTCAAACTCGACGACGTTTGTAAAATATTTACGAAAGCCTCCTCTTTCTCATCACTGGCATAAGATGATAGTTCAATTTTATGAATCAACAGTTCGACCGATGATGGACACGCACGAAAAGCTCGATTAAGAATGTCTTCTACCGAGAATGAAAACGTAGCATTTTTTGTATTTTCTTCAACTTCTTTCGCATACTCTACCCATAAACACACTTCATAAGGGTTCTTCAACAGAGCGCGCTCGTATAGCGCTTCAATAGCATCTGTGCATGATGATGAGCTTTGGTCTTTCTTTTGCCACATCTTTTCTTTCGCAATGTAAGAGCGATATGCTCGAACGTTTGCTCTCGGATCTGATTTCACCACGTTTCCAGCAGTTTTGTTTACTTGTTCTTCAAACGCTTTCCTCAACTCTCTACGTTGTATTCCGATTTCATACGATTTCGTATACATAACGCGATCACTATCATTCACGGCGACTAAAATCTTTTCTTTTAAGTCATCCAATTTCGCCAAAGGCGTTTCCAAAGCTCTCTTCGATACGTTCTGAACGCGACTACGTTTTAATACTGATTCGGTTTGTGCGCATTCAAACGCTCTGTATGCTATCCAAAACTGGTCGCCACTGTTGAAGTCTTTTGCGACAATTTTTGAGCACTTTTCATAAAATCCACGGCGTTCTTCTTCAGTATCTTCTGCGAACGTTTTCATCACCGAGAAGGACAAATATTGTAACCAAATATTGACGCTCGCTGGAAGAGCCTTTGTGGCTTTTACAAAGAGCTCTTCAATTTGTGTCTCTAAACTTTCTATTTTCTTTCTATTTCTATTATTACTATTGTTATTACTAGTCGCATAATTCTCTAATTCGTTCGTTTTATCTCTCAACCAATGAAGAAACTGCTCTTCGCTTAATAGGAACTTTTTCTCGTATTCTCTGCGAGCGAGTTCGAGTCTTTCTTTCAATTTTGCTTGTGCGAGTTTTATTAACAGCTTTGCGAATGAGTGATAATCTCTTCCATCGCTCTCTTCGACTTTCTTCTCTAAATCCATGATATCATCTAACAGCGATTCGTCCATATCGTCCGAATCACTTCCTGAATCAGATAAAGCAGGAGAAGAAGAAGAAGTTTCTTCAGAATTCGATAATTCATCGTCATCATCATCATCATCACCACCATCATCGACATCATCTTCGTCCGAGCCATCTTCTTCTTCTTTTTCTTCTTCTTCTTCTTTATCATCTTCTTTCATCATCACAGAATCATCATCATCATTATCATTAGCACCCATTGATGATGATGATGATGATGATGATGATGTAGGATTCCGGGTGATTAATTATCTTCTGATGATGATTTCCGATAAAAAAACGGCGAATTATATTTTTATGCTGCAGAATGTTTTTTTTAAATGTTATTCTCTTGATTTTACAACAACTTGACATACTTGATGCTTTTTGACTTCTACAACGGACGTGTTCGCTCCGCACATGGTGCAAACGTTCTAACGCATCGTTTCTGCAACATAAGTTATATTCCCATCGTTTTTACAACTTGGTGGTTTACACTATGCCCCGAGTCCAACGCCGTATCACTAATTTATATTATACATACCCAGTACCTTTACACGTTTTGCAAAGAATCATTCCAGCTCCTTTGCAACCAGTACACTCCATTGGAGATCTTCTCGTTAAACCAAGAACGGAGTCATCTCTAAGTTCTCTTTTCGAAGTATCAACTGGCGTTTCTCTTCTTCCAGTAGAATTACAAAATATACAGGCTTCGCCGCCAGCGGTCGCACAAGATGGACACGGCTTTGGTTCATCAGGCTTAACTCCTTGAATAATTGCTAATCCGCCAAAAAAAATGGACGTTGCCACAACTACCACCGCTTGATTGGTTTCCTCGCTACCCATCACTGAGGGATCAATCAAAGAATTGGTTTTTGTTCTCATCCCGAGCAAAAGCTTCTTTGATTTTGTAAGCTTTTTTGCAGAAGTCGACGGTACAATCGAACATCTCGCGATTGATGATGATAATTCCATTTCCTAGTTCTGCGATGAAATAGAGAATAATAAATAAGATTTTAATACCCATGAGTTAGTTGTTGTTTAACTAAACGGAAAAGAAGAAAAAGAAGAGAAAACTACATGTATACATATGTAATAAAATTTGTCAGACAAATGCCTCGATGTCAATCAGGTGTTGCACAAATGCAACCTTCAGAGCGTGAAAACCACGCCCACGAAGGGTCAGATTCGTCATCTAATTAAATTTATGTCATCATCCAAATTTATGTACTATATATACATATATATCGTTTTGAAAATATCGGTTCGGATGGTAAGGATGCCGCGCGCAGCACACAAAATGTCTAACGCGTTTCCAGCTGTCCAATCGTCTGTTTAATTTTCCTACTCACCCAAGGAACCATTCATTACTCATACGAGTTCAAGGTACTCTGACACTGTGAGAGGATACCAATGCTAATAACTGGTATGTATATGCAAAAATCAACCAAAAGATATATCAAACAGCGCTCTCGATCGAAAAATTTAAACTCTCTCTCTCCTCTTTTTAAATTCTCTGCGTGTCGTTCAGACATAATAATAATCCACCATATTCTTCATTGCAAAGCTCTGAAGCAGAACTGGCGTTTTGTGGTGATATCATCCTTACGATATATAGATATATTTATTCAATCGTCCATCGAAGAGAGAGAGAGAGAGAGACAGACAGACAGACAGAGTGTTGGTTGGTCGAGTTGAGACAAGCAAAGGAACTCTCTCGTGTCTTGAAGAAAAGAAGAAGAAAAACGACGACCTCTTGAACAAACAAAAGAAGAGAATATGACGATCTCGTACCTTTCTCACAGCAGACAAACCCGCGCTCTTTTTCTTTTCCTTCTTTTGCTTTCCTAGTAAGATTAAGAGACTCGCTCGTCTCGTGCTCTCACTCTTTCGTATGTGTGTTCTGTGTGTTTGCTTATTATTAAATCGGCGCAAACACCGAAACAGAGAGAAGAGAGATTTTGTAAAACTCCTTCTCTTTGAAACCCACAAATGCGAAGGTAAAGAAGAAGAAGAAGAAGGAGAGAGAGCAAGAAGATCACACACGAGCTTTATCTTCTTTATTCTTCGCGCGTGATTATGAGAGAGTTGTCCTGTTGCGTGACATATACGCAACCAACTTCTGAAGAAGAAGTGCTCTTGGATTTATTTGGGTCTTTTTTTTCCTCGCGCGATGCTTTTGGGGGCGTCCCTTTTGGGGGGGGCTGGCTCTTTTTCTGCCCGTCACAACAACAACTACACACACAGTCAATAATAATAATAATAATAATAATAACAATAATAATAATAATAACAGAATGGGTCGAGGGTTCAAACCAAGTGGAGGACGCGGTCGCGGGAAAGGTCGTGGATTTGCACAACATCAAGAACAAGAAGCAAACTGGCGCGAACAACAACGAAAGAAGAGGGGAGGATCTGACGATGATTCAGAATCGGACGACGAAGAATCTTCTGAAGAAGAAGAAGAAACATCATCGGCATCATCTGAAGAAGATGAGGGAGAGGAAAAGATTGTGAAAGTGAAAGATTTCGATCGGTTCGCTGGAATTGGAGTGATGCCAAAAAAAGAGTCGGAATCAGAATCAGACGATGAAGATGATTCTGATTCCGAGTCCTCCTCATCTATAGAAGATGAATATTTAAACCCAAAAGCAAAACCAAAGAAGAAAGTCGTCGTTGAAGATGTACCACCTCCAAAATCTGCAAAAGAGTTAGCAGCAGATATGGAAAAGTTGCGCATCATACGCGAGAAAAGAGAAGCGCAGGCAAAGGCTAGAATAGAGGCCGACGGGTACGATCGATACGCTCCATCCGATGCTGGAGGAAAGCCGAGAATTCTTTGAAATATACTCGTAGTATGCACTAATGTCTTTTATAAAATACTACTATTATACTACTACTGTTACTACTACTACTACTACGACTATAATAATATAACTATTAACACTCGCACGCTCCTTAATGTATATAAATAATATTAAATCAATCAAATATATGCCGAAGGCAACCCGAGAGCTCTTCTCACCTTTAACGGAGTGTTTGCAAAATTTCCATCAGGAGTAGCCGTCGTAAGAGCGATTGAATACACCAAATGAAGAATGAGCGTATACGACAATGAATTCAAAATTACGAAAAAAAAGGCTACGCACATTATAGCAGTCATATTTGGCACGAAAGTTGCCCCCAAAGTTGCACATATTTGATCAATCAGAGCGTATACTTGCTGAACCATCAAACGAAACACGTTTTCTCGAATCACTAACGAAGATACGGCTATGGACGAAAAGACTCCAATAGTTCTCGCCAGTGCCGAAATTGGGACGCTATGGAACCACGAGAAATTCCTCTTCCAACATAACCCGAGCGCTAAACCTGTAAAGCCGTGTAAACATGCGTAATTTGATGCTCGCAAAGGGCCGCTTAATAACGAAAGCAAAAGAAACGCGACTAACAATGTTCTCCAAGCGGCTATATCTCCCCACCGAGCCGATGCTACAACGATTGGTAGTGGAAACAAAGAGCCCAAATACGTTTCTAATCTAAAAGTTGATGACAAATGAAAACTTAAACCGGTCATTGCTGCTAACATGGCGGTTTCGATGACCATTCGCGTAGGTAATTTCTTCTTCTTTCTATTATTATTTCGTTCCGTTGTTGTTCTTATGTTGTTCTTGTTTTTATCGTTGCTGCTACTGTCATTATCAACACTCGCAGTGGTACTATTGGATACTGAATTCTGTCTCAAAGTGCGATACCTATTATTATGATTTTGATTTGTATGAAACCATTCCTTCTTTCGTTGTTGATGACGATGATGATGATTAGCTTTTGATGATATCGAAGCCGTCGTCTGCGTCGACGATAGTATTCGAGAACATGATAATGACGATAACATTATTTTATATGACAGAACAGTAAACAGTAACTCTGTCGTCTTCGCGCGAGCGCGATATTATAACTATCTCCGTTTTGACGTTTACTCACCGTTCTCTCTGCTGCTGCTGAACATGCTGTGACAGAGGGCAGCTGCCTATTGGCAGCAGGGAGCATGATGGGAGCATGGCAGCATGCTGCCGCTGTCTCTTGCTTTTTTTCTCTCCCTACACTCTCCGTCACTTTTCATAACGTAAATTAAATTAAAGATGAGGTAAGTCAATCTTATATCAAACACGCGCGAGAAATGAACAGAAAAAATATTATTTGATTTCTTATATTCACAATTCGCGAGATTTTTCCTTCGCGCGTTGTTCTTACGTTTTTGTTCGAATTTCGATGCGATTTCGCCGCCCTAGAGAGACGAGAATTGAGAATTTACGCGCGCGCGCTCTTGTTGCAGCGAATACGTGTATATCTATCTCATGCGAATGTCCAACTCCTATTTTAACGAACACATTCAATAAACATATATTATATTTATTATTATTATTCGAATTATAAATACTAACCTATCTTATCTCATTATTATCGTCTCAACTAAACAGTAAGCTCAACTCGGATACTTTAAAAGAAGGCGTGACCTTCATGCTCGCAAAAGCACAAGAGAAACCTAGAAAGTTTGTTGAAACTGTCGAACTTCAAGTCGGTTTGAAAAACTACGATCCGCAAAAAGACAAGCGTTTCAACGGTACCGTCGTTTTACCGGCGATGCCAAGACCAAAGCTTAAAATTTGCATGCTCGGTGATGCCAAGCATTGCGAAGAAGCCGCCGGTATCGGAATCGATAAGATGGACGTCGAAGGCTTGAAGAAGTTGAACAAGAACAAAAAGTTGATCAAGAAATTGGCCAAGAAATATGCCGTTTTTGTCGCCTCAGAATCCGTCATCAAGCAAATTCCAAGACTTTTGGGTCCAGGTTTGAACAAGGCTGGTAAGTTTCCAACGTTGTGCACGCATAACGAATCTTTGGAAGCAAAAGTTACCGACATCAAGTCTCAAGTCAAGTTTCAGCTTAAGAAAGTTTTGTGCTTGGCCGTTGCCGTCGGTAACGTCGAGATGTCTGAAAAGGAATTGTTCATCAACACGCAAATGGCGGTGAACTTTTTGGTTTCTTTGTTGAAGAAGAACTGGCAAAACGTCAAGTCTTTGTACGTCAAGACGACGATGGGTCCGCCATTTCGCATCTTTTAATTTAATTAAAAGTTTCTTTGATTAACAACAACAACAACAACAACACGACTTTATAGCATATCAACGCAATACCTATTATACGGTATCCCGCGTACACCAAAGATCGCAGGAGCACCATGCTTTGTTTCACCATTGAAATTTTAAAGCGCACCTACTTGATTCTATTGGCAGATTGTTTAATTACACATCGACGCTTGCTTTGTCTTTAATTTTGAAAAGTTAGAATATATATATAAAAAAACATCTAGATATTGATAATAATTAATTACGTACTTTGTCTATATAGTGATTGATGATAATCCGAAGCACTTAACTAACAGTCTTTTCGTCACTCGTCTACTCGTCTTTTTATCTCATCAGATGGTGTCTATTTTAACCTCATTCTTAAAAACTAATAATAATAAAAAGATGGCTTCGTGCTTAATATGCGTAGGAGGAGGACAACAACAAGAAGTTCTTCATCATCATCTTAAAAACGCTCACGTTCTTTCCGTTCAAAAGCAAAGAACTCGTAAGAGGAATACTGTGATGAAATCAACGAACGCGTTAAATAACCCAAACAACCCATCGTCAGAGGAGGAGGAAGAGTTCAAGCGGTTACATGGGGATAAAAATGCGTTCGACGAACTCGTTCGTATGGCGAAAGAAAATGGAATTGAACCACCACTCACGAGCTCATCATCACCATCATCATCGAAGAAGTTGTTCAACGCCGCCATTGCAATGTGTGGTCCAGTCGCGACTTTAGAATCAAAAGAAACCTTTACGACGAATCAACAACCACAACAACCACTACAAATCCCTGGACTTCCAATTGGGTTGAAAAAACCTCCTTGGTTGAGACAAAGAGCTCCGAGCGGCGAGCGCTTTGAATTCTTAAAACAAACCTTGAATAACTCTGAATATAAAATTGCAACAGTTTGCGAAGAAGCCATGTGTCCAAACGTCGGCGAGTGCTGGAATGGTGAAACCGGGACGGCGACGATTATGTTATTAGGCGATACTTGCACGCGCGGTTGTCGTTTCTGCGCCGTTAATACAGCGAGCACGCCCGCTCCACCGGATGAGTTCGAGCCAGAAAACACTGCTAAAGCTATTGCTGCGTGGGGTGTTGGATATATAGTATTAACTTCAGTAGATAGAGACGATATTCCAGATGGAGGAGCGGAACACTTTGCGAGAACTGTTAGGACGTTGAAAGAGTTGAAATCTAGCGTTCTCGTAGAGGCGTTAACGCCCGATTTTCAAGGCGATCTAGATGCAGTAAAACATTTGGCAAGCTCTGGTTTAGATGTCTTCGCGCATAATATTGAGACAGTGAGACGATTACAACCACGAGTGAGAGATCCACGTGCGAATTATGAACAATCCTTATCGGTGTTAAGAGCCGCAAAGGAATCAAAAGAGGGCATGGTGACGAAAACTTCAATTATGCTCGGTTTAGGCGAAACAGATGATGAAATTAAACAAGCGATGAGAGATTGCAGAGATGCCGGTGTTGATATCTTCACTCTGGGACAATATTTGCAACCGACTTCGAAGCATTTGACTGTAAAAGAATTCGTTACGCCTGAGAAGTTTGAATATTGGCGAGAGTTTGGAGAGAAAGAAGTTGGGTTTCGATACGTCGCGAGCGGAGCTTTAGTGAGGAGTAGTTACAAGGCGGGTGAATTTTTCATCGAAACGATGTTAAGAAAAGATCGCGCCGCATTTCAATCGCGGTAATAATTTCGCGTACATGTACTTACAATAATAATAACTTTTCTATAATCTCTTTAAGTTCGGCTACGTGTGAAATCGTATACGAAGGCGTTGGCGTAACAGTGCTAACATCTATTTTCTTGACGTTAATAAATACCGTCGCTAATAACCCTGCGTTAATTCCTCCCTGAATATCAGCGCCCAAAGAATCGCCGACATGGATTGCTTCACTCGGTAAACATCCAACGTATTTACACGCTTTTATGAAAATCCCTTCGCTTGGTTTCTCTTCGCGTCCGGATAAAACTTCTTCTCCGCCCACGATTATGTTTTCAAATAATTCATACGCGTTACATGCTTCTAATTTATCTCTTTGTACTCTGTGATGCCCGTTCGTTATTATGCACGTCTGTAACCCTTTCGTTTGTATATACTCTATTAACTCTTTCACGCCTTCGTGCAAGGGAAAATCACCCATTCTGTTCTCATCAAAGCACTTTTGGCACTTTATGCCGACATCTTCTATGATGACATCGATGGATTCAGATCTTTTATTACTATTATTATTTCTTTTATTATTATTATTATTATTATTATTACTACTAGTATCTATTTGTAATTTCAAAGCATGTTCCCATACTTTTGATCTCCACTTGAACACGTCCGTTTTATATTCAGGATCCCAAGGTTCTTGAACGAACTTCTGTTTGAAATCTGAAACGAACTTCTCCTTATCGATGATTAGCATTTTATGATCATCGTCATCAACAACAACGGAAGCATTTGCATATCGTTCTTTCGATTCTTCTAAAAACTTATTAACGCTCTCTTTCACTTCTCCATACGCTCTGACGTCATAAACTGAAGTTGGAACTAACGTATCGTCCAAGTCAAAAAAAATGGCCTTGAGCGATGATGTAGGAGGAGGAGGAGGAGGGGGAGTCATCATGATAATATATATGTTTATTGTTTATTTATTTACAAAAAAATCGATTTTGCCACCAACGCGTTGGATGTAAAGTTCGCGTTCGTACAGTTTTGCTTAAAAGCATCAGAAAACGGAAAAGCTAATTTATTAAATTCAAATGCTGAAACTTTTTCCATCACTCCCCTTCCCCTTATTATTCTCATTTATTTTATGATTAGGTGATTAGCATAGAGAAGAAATGTGTTTGCATTATATATTGTTATAAAAAATAAACGATCGCGACGATGAGACTGAAATGGTTCAGTGGAAGAAAGAGAAGAGATTATTTTGATTGTGATGAAATATGGTACGAAAACAATAAATATTCCGGTAAAGCTCCAACAATAATCGATTTAGATGTTTCAAAGAATTTCAAAAGAATTTCAACAACGACAACTGAAGAAGAAGAAGAAGAAGAAGAAAGTAGTAGTAGTAGTAATAATAATACAACGAATTTATTGTATCTCATCAACGACAAGAAGAATGATGATATTAAGAATAGAGAGAAAGGGAGTGATATAGAATGTGTGTACATAATAGACCATTTTGGAGAAATAGGAGAAGAAGAGTTAGTTGAAGAAAAGGTCATTGAACAAAGAGAAGACGCAATACATGATGATGATAAAGAAGAACCAGAACAACGAAGATCGTCGGATTTATTGAACAATTACTCCAAGGATGATTTTGATAGATTTGTTGCAGCGATTGCCATTGATGATGATGATCAAGAACAAGAAACGAAAGAAGAAGAAGAAGAAGAAGAAGAATCAGTTCATGAAAACGATGAAGAAGTGAAAATACTACCAGTCGTAGAAAGCGGAGATGAAAAAACAAGCTTGTTAGAAAAAGAAGATGATGATGAAGAAGAAAAACTTAATAGAATAGTTTCGCATAGTAATGCATCAACATCAACAACAACTACTACTGCGATAATGACAGAAACTAATAATAAGGAGACCACTACCGAGAACGCGTTCTTTCAAAGTGATGGCGATGACGAAGAAAACGCTCACGAGGAAAGGAGAGCTTTAGTACGCATTATCAGGAACTTTGTAACGAACGATTTGAAGAATATCAGTATACAAAAATTGACAGAAAACGCAATTTTTGATGTGAGAGAAAATTGGAAAATTGAGTTTGAGTTTGCTGGTTTACCGTTTCGATATCGATTCGATTTTACGGTCGAAAATTTCCGTAATTTAAAGAAATGGACTTATGAGAGATGTTCGGGTATTTTATCATGGCTGCAGAAGAGGAGACGCATGGCTAACATGAAGCGACAGAAACAGAGAGATCATTATATGCGTTCAGTTTCAAGCATTGAAAAAGTTTTAAAAGTTCAAAACGACGATCGTGAAAAAAAATATATTAGTAGAAAAGCGCGCTGGTTTTTCCCGCGTTTGCGGAAAGAAAATGAAACTACACAAAATAATAAGAAGAATGAAACGGATAAAGCTCCAAATGGAATAATGAATATGAAAGAAATAGATAAAGAGATGACATGGAAGGAGAAGGAAGAGGATGCGTTACTCAAGATTTTAAATGCTCGCTCGAAACAACCACAAACTACTAGTGCTATGTCATTCAAGGAAATTAGAAACGGCGTTGGAACTAATTGGAATAAATACGATAAAGATAAAATAGCGCGGAGGGCTACTATACTGCTGCATTATGCACCCCGCAACTGAAACAATTGTAAAAACACATAATTATATATAAATTAAAAGAGATTTATTTTAGGGTATTTTAGTTACTTTTACTATTCCATTTTTCCATCTCTTCTGAGTATCGAACTTTGTCCTTTGCGCTTCGATCTTCAAAAAGCTTCCTATCATCTTCAGATAATTTGCTCCATGCTGCACCAATTATTTTCATTGTTTCTTTTGGTTCTGTATCTTTGGGAACTATGTTCGGATCATTTCGAGCGTGCATTACAAAACATAAATACGGATTCAAAGCGTTCTTGGGCGCATTCGGGTCCCTCTTCTGTCGTTTTGTCTTCCCATCTTTGCCGCCAGCAGCACCATCGGCATCACCCTGAATCTCCGGTGCGGGCGGAACATAAGTCTTCATCTCCTCGTCAAAGCGTGCCTTATCTTTATCATGTAGCTTATCAAATGGCTTTTTTTCTTTATCCGAGAGTGCACTCCAATGTTTTCCCAACTCTTTAAATATTTCAGGCTGTTTCATACCAGGATTTTCCTTGACAATTTTTTGTCTCTCCTTCTCAGTAAAATACATGTAGGAAGATTTCGCTTGTTTGGGAGCGTTTGCGTCTTTCTTTCTCTTTTGTTTTATAGGAGCAGGTTCAGGTGCGGCGTCGGCGGCGGCGGCTGGCTGTTCTTTCTCCTTTGGCGGCGTTTCTTTCGATTTCTTCTCTTTTTTTGAAACTTCAACAACTACTTTTGCCTTCTTCGACGAGTTTTTTGTGTCTACAACTTTACTCAAAATCTTTTGTAAATCTCCAGGCGTCGCTGTGACTTTTCCGGTAGTAGTAGCGGGTGTTTTCTTCATCTGAATTGCAGCAGGCGTTACGTTCGGTTTCTTTTTGCTTTTACTTGAACTGCTAGAGCTGCTTGAACTGCTGTCATCGGAGCTGTTACTGGAATTGCCACTATCATCACTCGAGCTGCCTGACGACGACGAAGAAGAAGAAGAAGAAGAAGAAGAAGAGGAAGAAGAAGAAGAAGAAGAAGAAGAAGGTTTAGAAACTGTCTTATTTGCAGCTTTCTCGGCTGTTGGAGTTGTCTTGGATTTCTCCGCGACAACGACGATACTCTTCTTCGACTCTTCGACTGTCGTCGGTAATTTCTGTTCGTATCCCAACATAGATGCAACTTTATCAAGCACATCTCGTGCAGGTCCGTTGAATGTCTGCGGCCTTTCTTTAACCACGCCGAGCATTGATGTCCAAACTCTTGTTGGGATTGATTTTTTCCCCTTATAGCCACCCGGATATACTTTTGCGACAACTATACACACGGCAACGAGAGGCAACGATGGAACGTTTATTTTTGGAGAAAGAGATTGCAAAGAACCGAAGACCTCTTCGTAGACCTTTAAGTCTCCACTACCCACCTCGGATTGACATTTTTTAATTTCTTCGACAACCTCTTTCGCCTGCACGTACGCTTTCTGCGCAGAATCAGAAGAAAGCTTTTCGCAAGCTGCCATGAAACCAGCGTGTTTTTGCAAACCTTTTTTAAATATAGCGAAACGAGTGTTTGATTCCTTTTGATCCAATATTTGCGCAATCAACTCATCATTGGTCACTTTAGTAGTCTCTACTGACTTTGTCGTCGTCGTCGGAGTATCTTTCGCTGCAACCTCTGGCGGAGGAGGAGTCTTTGCCTTTGTTATAGTCGCCGGCGCTAGCACTGGCGCCGGCGTCGGTAATTGCGCGCTAGCAGTAGTCGCTTTACTCTTTTTCGCCGCCGGTACAGGTGCTTCTTTCACTGCGACAACTTCATTCGCGAATCTGCTCTTCAAACTTGGACGTTGAGCAGTTTCTCCACCATCGTCCGCGAAGAAATTCCTACCTCCGCCGCCGCCGCCGTAATTAGTTGAGTGCGGCGAACTGGATAACGGTGTTGACCCTTTCGCTGCGGCTTTGACATTAGCATCGATCAGCGATTTCGGTGATAATACTTCTTTATTAAATCCATCAATATCCATCGCCGCATTGGATTGGTTTTTGTTCTTCTTTTGATTATTATTATTTGAATTTGAATTTGAATTTTTATTGTTCTCTGCTGTAAGAGCGCCTCCTTTCGTTAATTGTGCTAAATAGGAGACGAACTCGACTGTCTTCAAGGATTCATCATCGATTGGATATGATACTCCACAAGGTGCCCCTTCATCGTTCACTCTTGAGAATCCATCGATCCTCGTACATCGCACGTTCGAGCCATATTCC
>Ga0115004_10002399_pt1 | contig 15409 bp, 11 predicted proteins | sample ArcticOcean_MG_C_10_FD_88737 | JGI IMG/M metagenome (GOLD analysis project Ga0115004, IMG submission 88737) | Marine microbial communities from western Arctic Ocean - ArcticOcean_MG_CB11_90 | ecosystem: Environmental > Aquatic > Marine > Oceanic | place: Arctic Ocean: Canada Basin | collected...
AGCGTTAGGGTCGGTACATCCTAAAGAATCAACAACAACGTTTTCACAGTCACCTCCATCATTACCAAACTCTTCACAATTGAAGTAGATATCTACACCACCTACAGCATAAGAGCCATCATCACAGAGACCATCTCCGATCCAAGTTTCATAAGCACAATTGCCGTTACAATCTAAAACATAACCATCATCACAAGCTCCTTGCTCGTATTCACAAGAACCATCATTGATAGTCGCTTCTGGATTAAAGTTAAGAGCAGTAGAATCTGTACAACCATTTACATAACCACAGTCTTCGTTATACGAGAACATTAGTGCGCCAGAAGTACCAGCTTCTAAAGTACCTGAAACTAAAGCTTCTCCATCTGCAGTAATAACTGAAACGGCAGCACCTTCCCATCCATCTCCCCATGAGTCGTACATATTAAATATATAGCATCCATCTTCTAAACAAGATTCTGTAGATCCAGCAACACCTTCTAATCCATTTAACTCCCAAGAAATTTCAGAATCGGTAAAACCACCACCAACTTCAATCATTATAGCAGTTAAACCTTCACAATCTATTGGATAGGTACAAGAACCATCATCTTCGGTAGCTAATTCATTATAGCTAAGTGCTAATGAATCTGTACATCCTAATGTTGGGTATAAACATGAATTATCATTTGCAGTAGCTAAAGGATCAAAGTTAAGTGCTAATGAATCTGTACATCCATAAACAGGACCACATTCTCCATCATAATTAAGAGAGAAACTTAATACTCCTTCAGAACCTTCTTCTAAAGTTCCAGTAAGAAGGATGTCTTCACCAGCAAATACATTTACTGTATTACCGTTCCAACCATCTCCGAAAGAATCGTACATGTTAAAGATATAACAACCGTCTTCTAAACAAGCTTCAGTAGAACCTGCTTGACCTTGTAAGCCATTCATTTCCCATGAAACTTCTGTAGCCCATGAACCACCACCAACTTCAATATTTACATAGGTAAGTCCTGAACAATCTATTGGATAGCTACAAGAACCGTCGTCTTCTATAGCATCCGCATTGTAGTTTAATGCTAATGAATCCATACATCCAGCAACTGGATATAAACAAGATCCATCATCTGCAGTCGCTTCTGCATCATAGTTTAATGAAGTATCGTCTGTACATCCGTAAACAGGGCCACAACCTTCGGCTCCAAAGGCACCAACAAAAGGAGATCCTCCAGAAAGTAATACATTTCCATCAGCATCTGCTATTGTCCAAGAAACTTCTTCTTGCCATGACCCTCCATCACAAGTTACATCAACACAACCTGCAGCAGAGTCATAACATACAACTCCGGAACCTGAAGATCCAGAACCAATTGTTAAAGAAGTACCATTCACAACTAAATTATTTCCATTCCATCCATCTCCATAAGAGTCAGACATAGTAACAACTAGCGTTTCGCCTGTTGTACAGTTTCCATCACAATCGTAACCTGGTGCTGGACCATTTCCTCCACAGTCTCCACATTCGTCAAGCTCAGCACATGAACCGTTATCGTAAATAGCTTCTTCACTATAATTACATGCAGAAGCATCCATACATCCGAATTCACTATCTACATCGGCATTGTCATTAATCCAATCTAAAACATAAGATACTTTCGACCATACACCAGGGTATATAACGTCAGCACATCCATAACCCCAACTAGTAGCTCCGATTAACAACCATCGCGAGTCATCAGAACTCCTAACAGCTAAGGGGCCGCCAGAATCACCTTGACAAGCATCTTCTCCACCATTTATAAGGTCTCCTGCACATATCATTGATGCATCTAGAGAAGAACAAGGGTATTGTCCAGAATTTCCATTTAAATCGGAAGTAGAACCACAAGCAACATCATTGTTTACAATAGGAGCTTCTACCATCTGTAATACAGAAGCTAAAGAACCTCCTGATGATGTAGTACCCCAACCTGTAATAGTTGACATAACTCCTCCATCTTGAGCTCCAGCAGCAATTTCGGCCTCATCTATAAGATCGATTTTCTGAACATTAGAGTTGTATGCAAACTCACCGTTAATTTCTACCAACGCAAAATCATATGAATTTCCAGAATAACTTGGGTGAACAATTATTTGATTTACCGAATAGGAGTCTCCTCCTGAAGCAAAGGAAGCAGATGCTCCACAACGGATATACAATCCACTAGCACTTGTTCCGTTTACACAGTGTGCAGCAGTTAAAATCCATGAATCACCAATGATTGATCCACCACAAAAACCGCTTCCAGAAGGACTAGAAGTTAAGGCAACTTGCCATGGATAATCTTTGATATCTACATCTACTCCACCTACAACTTTTTGTTGTGCAGACGCAGAAAATGAGACACTTAACATAAGGAACAAGGCTATACTGCAACAACTTGCAATAAGCTTTCCTAGGAGGTTAACATTTTTCATATGTATATTGTTTTAGTTAGACAATGCAGAATTGCAATTACCCTGCCAAAAACCGAAACCAATCACATAGATAAACCTATATATATTGCTGGGCTTCTGAGCTTTACGATGAGATATTAGGAGTCTTTGCATACTTAATGTTCGACTAGTGTTTTTAAATAATTACTAGGAAAAGACAAAAAGCACTATGATAACTATAAAGGATGTTTAATTTTACGATGATTTAAGAGCATCAAACTATACGTGTAATGCAAAATGCATTCACTAACAATGCCGGACCTACAAGTGTATTATGAATTGGAATGCGAGTATTTTTCAAAACCACACTGCTGACTCTTTTAAAGAATTAGCTTTAGAAATATTCCATTTTCAGATTAAAAACAATGCTGTTTACAAAAATTACGTACATCACTTAGGCATAGACGCCTCATCAATCACAAAGACTGAAGACATCCCCTACTTACCCATAGAGCTTTTTAAATCGCATGAAGTAATTTGCGAACCCAACAACAGAGAAGCATACTATACAAGTAGCGGTACAGGAGGCATACAGAGTAAGCATATAGTTCACGATTTAAGCATTTACGAAGACAGCTTTATAAAAGGATTTGAGTATTGCTATGGAAACATAGAAGACTATACTGTACTTGCACTACTTCCCTCGTATATGGAACGTACAGGTTCTTCTCTTATATATATGTGCGAAAAACTTATTCAGCTTTCTAAGAAAGAAGAAAGTGGTTTTTACCTAAACGAACACGAATTATTATTTGATACCCTAAAAAAACTAGAAGGACAAAGCAAAAAAACACTCTTGATAGGTGTGAGTTTTGGTTTGTTAGATTTTACAGACAACTACAGTGTGGATTTAAAAAACACTGTGGTGATGGAAACTGGAGGTATGAAAGGGAGGCGTAAAGAGATGATCCGTCAAGAACTACACGAAATATTAGGAACTGGATTTGGTGTACAAAAAATTCATTCTGAATATGGGATGACGGAACTATTATCTCAGGCCTACTCACAAGGAGAAAGTCTTTTTAAATGTCCACCATGGATGCAAGTTTCATGTAGAGATACAAGCGACCCCTTATCGGTGAACAAAAAAAAGGGCGGATTAAACGTTATTGACTTAGCCAATATACATTCTTGCTCTTTTATTGCCACTCAAGACTTAGGTAGAATATACGAAAATGGAGATTTTGAAGTATTGGGCAGATTCGATACTAGCGATATAAGAGGCTGTAATTTAATGGTGTTGTAAACACATGTTTACATGTTGGAAAACCACCAACATGCAAACATCTATTGTTAATTATATAGCTTTCAGTAAGAAGTAATTTTTCTTTCCTTTCTGAATTAACACATACTTTTCGTTTAGTAAGTCTTCGGTTGTCACCAACTTGTCTTCACCAACTTTTAGTTTATTTACGCTTACTGCATTCGACTTAAGCATTCTTCGAGCATCACCGTTAGAAGTAAACACTTGAGATTGCTGTGCTAATAAATCTACAATTTGAGCTCCAGCTTCAATACTAGATTTAGAAACTTCAAACTGAGGAACCCCTTCGAAAATATCTAATAAATCACGCTCTTCAATATTCTTTAATTGCTCTGCAGTATTTTTTCCGAATAAGATTTCAGAAGCTTCAATAGCTCTATTATACGGATCTTCGCTATGTACTCTAATCGTTACATCTTTCCCTAATGCTTTTTGTAAAAGTCTTAAATGAGGAGCTTCTTCATGTTCAGAAATTAACTTAGTAATTTCATCTTCAGAAAGAAGCGTAAATATTTTTATATAAGTCTTGGCATCGTCATCAGAAGAGTTTAACCAATATTGGTAAAATTTATAAGGCGAAGTACGCTCAGAATCCAACCACACATTACCGCCTTCAGTTTTACCGAATTTAGTTCCATCTGCTTTTTTAATTAAAGGAGTGGTCATGGCAAAAGCCTCTCCTTTTGCTTTTCTTCTAATCAACTCTGTACCAGTTACAATATTCCCCCATTGATCGGAACCTCCTAACTGGAGCTTACAATTTTTTTCGGTATATAAATGCAAGAAATCGTATCCTTGAACCAGCTGATAAGTAAACTCTGTAAAAGACATTCCCGTTTCTAAACGCGATTTCACAGAATCTTTAGCCATCATATAGTTTACACTTATGTGCTTACCTACATCGCGAATAAAATCGAGGAAATTAATTTCTTTAAACCAGTCGTAATTGTTTACCATTTCGGCAGAGTTCTCTCCACAATCGAAATCTAAAAAACGAGCTAATTGATTATGTACACAGGCAACGTTATGGTCAAGAATATCCGAAGAGAGTAAATTACGCTCTTTAGACTTCCCCGAAGGATCGCCACCATTCCAGTAGCACCACCAACTAAAGCGTAAGGCTTATGCCCGGATCTTTGTAAGTGAACCAAAATCATTATTTGCACTAGCGAACCAATATGCAAGGAGTCTGCCGTAGGATCAAAGCCTATATAAGCAGAAGTCATTTCCTTTTGCAATTGTTCTTCTGTTCCAGGCATGATGTCGTGTATCATCCCTCTCCATTTCATTTCCTCAACAAAGTTCATAGTCGTGCATTTTAAGAAGCGTAAAAATAGGTGTTTTATTCTATTTATAAAACCTTGTATTTATTATCTTTCAGCCATGATATTAGTTACAGGAGCAACAGGCTTGGTAGGGGCACACCTACTCTATAATCTTTGTAAAACTGAAGATAAAATTCGCGCAACCAAAAGGGAGCGATCGGATCTTCATATGGTGAGAAAAATCTTTTCTTATTACACGGAAGAAGTGGATGAACTATTTGCAAAAATTGAATGGATTGAGGGTGACCTATTAAATATTACTGAATTAGAAGATGCCTTTGTTGGGGTAACAAAAGTATACCACTGTGCTGCTTGGGTAAATTTTAATCCAAAGTATAAGCATCAAATGATAGACAATAATGTAACCTCTACGGCTAATATTGTTAATTTATGTTTGGCACATAAAGTGAGTAAATTGTGTCATATTTCTTCGGTTGCAGCCATAGGTAGAACCGAAAACGAGCCTCTAATAAACGAAAACTCACCTTGGGTAGATGGTCCTGAAAACAGTAATTACGCCATTAGTAAATACAATTCTGAGCTAGAAGTCTGGCGTGGAATAGAAGAAGGACTGACTGCAGTAATTGTAAATCCGAGTATTATTTTGGGTCCTGGAGCCTGGAAAAAAGGAAGCTCTGTATTGTTTCATAAAATAGCTACTGGAATGCTTTTTTATACCACAGGAACCAATGGCTTTGTAGATGTTAGAGATGTAGCCAAAGTGATGGTTGACCTGATGGAAAGCTCTATTAATTCTGAGCGATTTATTCTCTGTTCAGAAAGCATTCCTTTTAAACAAACCTTCGATTATATAGCAGATGCACTTGGTAAAAAGAGGGCGCATATTAAAGTCGGGGATTTCTTAAATGCACTCGGTTGGAGAGTCGCAAAAGTAATCTCTATGATTACCCGTAAAGCTCCTATGCTTACCAAAGAAACAGCTAAAGCTGGAAATGGCATTTCTATTTACGAAAACGATAAAATTAAAAAAGCTTTGAACTTTGAGTTTATACCCGTAGAACAAAGCTGTAATGACTTCTCGAAAATGTATTTGAAGGATTTAAAATAAAGAGAGCAAAGACATTTTCAAATCTTCAAATTAACTCATCTTAAAATCCTTTTTATTCCATCATCTGAATACGAGTAAGTACCGAGTCTAACAAAACCTCCATTACTTTCGGATTTGCTGCATAAAAAGTAAAACTACTTTTAAACTCTTCAAGCGTGTAAGGTGTATCCTGAAATAAGCCAGCGTAATAATTCCCTAGGCTCAAACTATCGTTTCGTATACCGTCTAGCATGTTTAACTGTGCGGCAGATTCCAATAAATGAACCTGTACCAAAGCATCAATCATCTGATTTTCTGAAAGTGCGGCAACAACTTTAGTTTCTTCTTGAGAACAAGAAAAAACCAAAGCTGTACACAGTATTAAAAACACTTTTTTCATTAACGATCAAACTCTAAACGCATTCCACGAGTAGACTCGTCGAAGACCCCTTTATTATAAACCAAGTTCCCGTTGACAAAAGTCTTACTTATACTAGATTTAAATTCTTGCCCTTCAAAAGGAGACCATCCACAGTGGTATAAAATATTGTCTTTAGCTACAGTCCAAGACTTATCTATATCTAAAACCACTAAATCGGCATAGTAATCTTCTTTAATAAAACCTCTTTCTTTTAACTGAAAACAGTCGGCAGGAGCGTGACACATTTTATTTACTATCCACTCTAAGCTTACCTTACCTTGGTGGTAAAACTCTAACATAGCTACTAAAGCGTGCTGTACTAAAGGACCTCCAGATGGAGCTTTAAAATAAGTGTTTTGTTTTTCCTCTAAAGTATGTGGAGCGTGGTCGGTAGCAATAATATCTATTCTATCGTCTAATAAAGCAGCCCAAACACCCTCTTTATCTTTCAGCGATTTTACTGCTGGATTCCACTTTATTAAAGTCCCTTTTTCATCGTAACTCGATTCATCGAACCATAAATGATGAATACAAGCTTCAGCTGTAATTCTCTTTTCTTTTAATGGAATATCATTTCTAAAAAGCGCCGTTTCTTTTAAGCTAGAAATATGAAGTATATGTAAACGAGTATCGTGTTTTTTGGCTAATTCAACGGCCATAGAAGAAGATTTATAACAAGCTTCTTCGTTACGGATAATTGGATGAAAACGAATAGGGATATCCTCTCCATGTTCCTCTTTCATCTTCGCTGAATTAGCACGTACTGTTTCCTCGTCTTCACAATGAACCGCAATAAGCATATCGCACTTAGAGAAAATAGAATTCAAAACAGTCTTATTATCTACCAACATATTCCCGGTAGAAGAGCCCATAAATATCTTTACTCCGGCTACTTGTGTAGGGTCGGTTTTTAAAACCTCTTCTAGATTTTCGTTCGAAGCACCCATAAAAAAGGAATAGTTTGCCAAAGAATCTTTAGCTCCAATTTTATATTTATCTTCTAATAATTCTTGTGTTAAGGCTTGTGGATTGGTGTTAGGCATCTCCATAAACGAAGTAATCCCACCAGCTACAGCAGCACGAGATTCTGTATAAATACGTCCTTTGTGCGTTAAGCCAGGCTCTCTAAAATGCACTTGATCGTCTACTACACCAGGCATTAAAAATTTACCTGCTAAATCGATAATTTCTGCAGTGTCGTCAGTAATAGAAGGAGCAATTTTGGCGATGCGGTCGCCATCGATTAACAAATCGGCCTTTTGTATAGAACCTTCGTTAATGATTTGAGCATTTTTAAGAAGCTTTTTCATGCTATATAATAAACTATTCTTGTTTGTATTTTACGAAGAAACTTTTCAGCTTCATTTGAATAACGCCAAAAAAGGCCTCATAAAAAATAGAAGAACTCATCTTCGATTCTCCTTCGGTACGGTCGGTAAAGATAACAGGAACTTCCTTAATTTTATAACCAAACTTCCAAGCTTTAAACTTCATTTCTATTTGGAAGGCATAGCCAACAAAAGTAACGTTAGAACGCAGCACATTTACAATTACATCTCTGTGGTAACATTTAAATCCTGCGGTAGCATCGTCTACCGGTAAGCCTGTGATTCCCTTCACATAACGCGAAGCAAAATACGACATCATCACTCTACCAATTGGCCAGTTAATCACATTTACCAATCCACCCACATACCTTGAACCGATAGCCATATCGTTTCCGTCAACGTTACATGCCTCGTACAAACGAATTAAATCATTTGGGTTGTGAGAGAAATCACAATCCATTTCTATAAAATAGCTGTAGTCTTTTTTTAAACCCCATTTAAAGCCATGAATATAAGCCGTTCCTAAGCCCAATTTCCCTGAGCGTTCCTGTATAAATAGTTGCGTAGGGAATTCCTTTTGTAAGTCTTTTACAATCGCAGCGGTGCCGTCAGGCGAGCCATCATCTACAATAAGTACATGGTACGATTTATCTAACGAAAATACAGTACGCAACATTTTGGCTACGTTTTCTTTTTCGTTGTAAGTGGGGATAATTATTAAAGAATCTGACATTTAGCTGATTTGGAAAGCAAATGTAAGAGATTTTTTTATTCTATATTTTTATTCTGACAAAAATCATTTCGTTTTAAGAAGTCTTATCTTTGATATGTCGCGAGTTTTATTAAATTTGTTAGGTACTAAATAATTAGCTATGAAAAAGATTTACCTATTGAGCTTAAGCATACTATGTGCTTTTACAATCAACGCCCAAAACTGTTCTGAACTCTTTATTTCTGAATATGTAGAAGGATGGAGTAATAACAAAGCCATTGAGCTTTACAACCCAACTAGCAACACAATTGACCTTTCTAATTACGCACTTTCTAGATGGAGTAATGGTGGGACGATTCCTGCAACAACAACTTTAGCAGGATTAATAGAACCTAATCAAGTATTTGTAATTGGTTTAGATAAAAGAGATCCTAACGGAGAAGGATTTGAAGCACCTCTTTGGGATGGATGGCTGCACTATACGGATAGTATAACACTTGTTCCAGATAGTATCTATAACGCTGACTCAGACTTAATGTCTAAAGTAGATCTATTCATTTGTCCAAACTACGAAGATGGAACCATGTACTTTAATGGAAATGATGCCTTTACTTTAGAGAATAGCAATGGGGATATTTTAGATGTAATTGGTAAAATTGGAGAAGATCCGGGTGATGCCTGGGCAGATGAAACAGGTGCATATTGGACAAAAGATCAAACTTTGGTTCGGAAATCAGAAGTGGTAAATCCATTCGTATACGACCCAAATTTCGAATATACTTTTGACCCAATACTAGAATGGGATTCTTTACCAGCCAATAGTTTTTCAGGCTTAGGTTCTCACGAATGTGATTGTGCATTAATCTCTATAGAAGAGAATCATAATTTTATCCAAATGTATCCTAATCCTAATTCTACAGGACAGCTTACCATCAACTCAAGCACTGAAATTCAAAGTATAAGCTTATACAATATATTAGGAGAAAAAGTACTTTCAAAAAATTACAACTCTTCTTCTATTACAGAAACAATACTATTGAGCCCAAAACTAAAAGGCTTGTATTTTGTGGAAGTTCTGCTAGAAAACAAAGAGGTTCTACTTAAAAAACTTCTTTTAAACTAAACTTAAAAGCTCCCAATATGGGAGCTTTTTTTTCCTATTCCTATGAGATATTTCTACCTTCTTCTGTGTTTACTTTTTGCAATTAATGTGCAAGCACAAGTAACACTACAAGGCTATGTACAAGATTATAATAGCAACGAAACCCTTATTGGAGCAACTGTAGTTGTAAAAAACGAGAAAGGGACTGTTACCGACTTTAATGGTTTTTACCAACTCTACCTACCTAAAGGAACTTACGAATTGAGTATTTCTTATGTAGGTTATCAGGCGCTTAAAAAAACCATAACTCTTACTAAAAATCAAGAACTTAATTTCTTCCTAAACAGTCAAATCCTAAACGAAGTAGAAGTCGTTTCTGATATTGCACGTTCCAGAGAAACGCCTATTGCCTTTTCTAATGTAAGTCCAAAACAACTCGAAGAAGAACTCGCAGGACAAGATATTCCTTTAATTTTAAATAGTACTCCAGGGGTTTATGCCACACAAAGTGGTGGTGGTGATGGAGATGCAAGAATTTCTATACGAGGATTTAATCAACGTAATGTAGCCGTTATGATAGATGGAATTCCAATGAACGATATGGAAAATGGTTGGGTGTATTGGTCAAACTGGTTTGGTTTAGATGTAATGACAAAAACCATTCAAGTACAACGTGGGCTAGGTGCATCAAAATTAGCCATTCCTGCAGTTGGAGGAACGATAAACATACTTACTAACGGAATTGACTCTAAAGAAGGATTGAAATTCTCTCAAAATATAGGTGGAAATGGCTACCTACAAACCACTTTAGGTTATAATAGTGGAAAACTAAAAAATGGTTGGGGATACTCCTTAGCTGCATCCTACAAAAAAAGGGATGGATGGGTTGATCAAACATGGTCTAGAGGAAGTTTCTACTATTTAAAAGTTCAAAAGAAAATTAACAACCACAGACTTTCATTTACTGCTTTTGGAGCACCACAAAGTCATGGACAACGTTCGTACAAAAAAGCTATTTCTTTATACGACAAAAGCTTTGCCGCAGATTTAGGAGTAGATACTACAGGAGTAGATGGAGATTACGGACTACAATACAATGAACATTGGGGAGAGCTAAATCGTTATAAAGTTAATTTTGATGACAACGGAAATCCTATTGATACTCTGTATGCCCAAAATGAAACATTGAATTCTAAAATTAACTACTACCATAAACCTCAATTGAGTTTAAATCATTTATGGGCAGCGAATAACAAATTGGTGATTTCAAATATACTGTACGCTTCCTTAGGAAATGGCGGTGGAACTGGAGTTAATCCTAGCCTTACAAACGCAAACTTCAATACAAACCGTCAAATAGACTTCCAAAGTATTTATGATAACAATGCTGGAAATACTAGACATTCATTCCTAGGCGATCCATCAATAGACAATAACTACAGCTCTACGGAACATAAATCAAGTCAATTTATTAGAAGCTCTATAAACAACCACCGTTGGTTTGGATTGCTATCAACCTACAACCATGAAACGAGTAAAGAGCTTACGCTTTCTGGAGGAATCGACCTACGCCATTATACTGGGCAACACTACCGAGAAGTATACGATTTACTGGGTGGTGATTATTACGTAGCTAACGAAAATGTTTCGGCATCAGACTCCACTGCTGTAATTAGAAAAGGAGATAAATTCTCCTATCACAATGATGGTTTAGTTAAATGGGCAGGCTTGTTTCAGCAAATGGAATACAAAGCAGGAAACTGGTCTGCTTTTGTAAATCTCTCACTTTCGAATACAGGTTATAAACGTATCGATTATTTTAAACCACAAGATTTAGTTGTAGAAAGTCAATACTCTTTACAAGACACTACTTACGTACAAGCATTGTCTTTTGGAGATACAATTACACATAATGGCACAGATTACACCATAGATTCTAAAGAAGCTAGAGCTACAGAAAGCGATTGGAAATGGATCCCTGGCTATACCATTAAAACAGGTCTAAACTATAATATAGACGAGTATAACAATGCATTTATGAATATTGGCTACTTAGAAAAAGCGCCTAAATTCAATAATATATTCGACTACGATAATCAGTTGTTCAAGAATATTAGAAACGAAAAAGTGTCCGCTATAGAACTTGGGCATAGCTTTCACAGTTCACGAATAAGCACCAATCTCAACTTGTATTATACAAATTGGGAAAACAAACCAGAGTCGGGTAGTACTGTTGTAGATGGAGAAACCATAAAATACAATATTAACGGAATTAACGCTTTACACGAAGGAATAGAATTTGATGCTTCTTTCAAAATAAGCTCTGAACTATCGCTACAATTATTAAGCAGTATTGGTAACTGGCGTTGGACTTCGGGAGATACTATTCGTAGTTACGATGACAACAATAATTTATTGGGAACCGATTATTTTGATGCTACAGGCGTGCATGTTGGAGATGCGGCACAACTGCAAATGGGTTCGAGCATTCGGTATAGTCCAATTAAAGGTGGCTATATAAAACTAAAAATGATGCGTTTCGACAATCATTATGCAGACTTTAACCCATTCGATTTAAAGGATGAAAATGCAGGAAGAGATTCATGGAAAATACCAGCCTATCAGCTTGTAGATTTACACGCTGGGTATAGATTTAAATATCAAGAAGTGTTTTTAGACTTTAAAATAAACGTGTTGAATTTATTTAACACCACCTATATAACTGACGCATTAAACAACGATACCTATATTTCTGGGAATCAATTTAATTTTGATGCCGCATCCGCTTCTGTATTCTTTGGAATGGGAAGACGTATTACAAGCTCCTTTAAACTTTCTTTTTAAAACATACCCATGAAAAAAACTATCTATTTACTACTTATTCTTTGTACTCCATTAATCGCTCAAAGTCCAGATTATTACAATTCTATTCAACAATTAACCGGCGAGAATTTAGAGGATGCCTTACACGATATCATCAAAGAACACAACGAATTTTCGTACAGTTCTGCCAAGCAAATTCTCAAAGACAGCGATCAAGACCCTAACAACAACAGTAATATAATGTTGGTGTACAAGGGTATTTCTATCCCTAAGAGCGATTTCGCAAGTAATTCTCAAGCCGATTATTGGAACAGAGAACACGTATGGGCAAAGTCACATGGCGATTTTCAGAACTATGGCGATTTAGGTGCCTATAGCGATGCTCATAATTTAAAACCCTGCGATGCTACAGTAAACAGTTCTAGAGGTTATAAAGATTTCGATAATGGTGGAGTGCAACACGAGGAAGCCACAGAATGTAATTACACGAATTCTACTTGGGAACCTAGAGATGATTCTAAAGGTGATGTAGCCAGAATTATTTTTTACATGCACACTCGTTATAGTGGCGATACAGGCGAACCAAACTTAAATGTAGTCGATTTTATTAATACTTTTCCAAATGCTCAAATGGGTAGACTTTCTACTTTATTAGAATGGAACAATCAAGATCCTGTAGACGCATTTGAACGCAGAAGAAACGATGTTATTTACGGATGGCAAAACAACCGAAACCCTTTTGTAGATTACCCACACTTAGCAAACCTTATATGGGCTAATGGAGACCTTAATCCAATTCAATTTGTGAATGTAGATTTAGGAAATGAGGCACCCAACGAAGACGATATACAAACAATAAATGCAGAAATCACAACGAATATAAGCTCTACTGTAACTAATGCTACGCTTACTTGGGGAAGCTCTTGGTACCAACTAAACAATGAAGTTACAATGACTTCTTTAGATGATCTTTGGTCTGCAACTATCCCAATACAATCGGCTGGAGCAGATGTGAAATATAAAATTGTTGCACAGGCAGGCTCTTACGAAAATACCTTTTATGGAAATTATAAGGTAATGCTAAATCCGTTTGCAGGAACCATTACCAGCATCCAAAGTATTCAAGGAACAGAAGAAGACTCTCCATTCCAAGGACAAACAGTTTCTACTTCTGGTATTGTAACCGCTACTTACGGAAACGATTTCTACATTCAAAACGGTGAAGGAATAAGATCTGGGATTTACATTTATTCTTCTTCAGTATTTCCAGTTTTAGGAGATAGCGTAATCGTTACAGGCGAAGTTTCGGAGTATAACTACCTCACCGAATTTGCCTTTCCGGATGAAGTATTTATTTTAACCTCAAACAATCCAATACCAGAACCTATAAATATAAATACGGGCGATTTAGCAAACGAAGATTACGAAGGGGTACTCGTAAAAGTAAACAACGTGACCGTAACCTACGCAACCTTTAATTTTGATGACTACGGAGCATGGAGAGTAAATGATGGTACAGGTGAATGTATTATTCACAACACGGAAGAAGGCTATGAATACCCAGCAGAGGTAGCAGAACAAATTGGAGGGATTACCGGAATTTGCAACTATAACTTCGGAGAATGGAAAATTGACCTTAGAATGGAAGATGATGTTGAAGCTGGAGCGGATACCAACGGACCAATTATTACGAGTGTAGAAGCTGTAAATGAATCTACTATTATTGTTTTGTTCTCTGAGGAAGTAAGTACAAGTACTGCTGAAGATTTAAATAACTATTCGATTTCTAATGGTGCGATAATAACCAATGCTGCAAGACACCCATTTCAACCTAACAAGGTTACGCTAACGGTAGAAAATATGTTTACTGGGAACAATACACTTACTATAACTAACGTAGAAGATGTCTTAGGAAATCCTAGTACCGAGAGTAGCTTTAGCTTTGTTTGGTTGTCGATTTTAGATGAGGCAAAAAACAAGCTGAGCATTTACCCAAATCCAAACTCGGGCAGTTTTACTATAATAGGATTAGAAAAAAATGAAACTATTGAACTTGTAAACTCACTAGGACAAATACTAAAAACCTATACACCAAGCGATGAAACCTTATATATAGATCTTAACTTGCAGAAAGGTCTGTATTTGATAAAATCAAACCATCAGAAACTACAATTTATAATTACTGAATAAACAAAGAAAGCCTCCTTAATAAGGAGGCTTTTTTTTATAGAATAACTGTAAATCTATTCATGAGGGGGGAGTAAATTTATGTTTTAGAAATAATCACCTAAGTGTTTTCAACTACAAATATATGAAAAGTATTTGTACCTACAATTAATATAAAAACAAAGTGATAATTACTCCTTACTAGAAGCTCTAAGATCGTCTAAAAGAAGGTTTAAAACCATTAATTGAGCCTCAGGTAAATTCATGATTTTTTCATCAAAATTCACCACCTCATTATCTAGCTTAGCTAAGAGTTTAAGTCCTTGTTTATTAATTGAAACAAGAATTTGTCTTTTATCATTGCTATTTTTCGAACGATCAACCAAACCTTTTTCAACGAGTTTATCAACCAAACGAGTAGCGTTAGACATGTTGTGAAGCATTCTCTTTTGCAGTTCACACCTAAAATAGCATTGGGCGATTGTCCACGTAAAATACGAAGAACATTATACTGTTGTGGGCTTAAACCAAAGTCTTTAATAAAATGGGTAAACAAAGACTCAAAATGTGCAGCAGTGTGAATTAGATTCACAAAAGCCTTCTCCTGCTCAGAGTGAAACCCTTTAGTTTGAATGTCTTTTTTTATACTCATTGGTAAGGCTCAATTTATTTAACTTGACAAATCTCGCATTTCATCAAGTAGTCCGTTTAACTGAATTAAATGAGCTTTGTCACTTTTAATCATGTCTTTAAACAAATC
>Ga0115004_10002406_pt1 | contig 15399 bp, 20 predicted proteins | sample ArcticOcean_MG_C_10_FD_88737 | JGI IMG/M metagenome (GOLD analysis project Ga0115004, IMG submission 88737) | Marine microbial communities from western Arctic Ocean - ArcticOcean_MG_CB11_90 | ecosystem: Environmental > Aquatic > Marine > Oceanic | place: Arctic Ocean: Canada Basin | collected...
CGTCGTTGCGTTGTGGGACAACTTCCTGGAGCTCCACCATCAATCGTAACTCGAGCGCGTCGACTTCTTTCTGAAGGGACGCGATTCGCGTTTCGGCGGCGGCGCGTTTCTGCTCGGTTTCGCTCGCGACGCGCGCTTTTTCATTCGCGGCGCGCCGAGACTCCGAGCGTTCCTTCGCCAGCAATTCCAAGTCATGCTCAAGCGAGGCGATTCGTTCGTGTGCGTGTCGCAAACTCAAATCCAGCGCAGCCCTTCTTTGCGTTTCGGGGGTTTCGGGTTTTCGCGAAAAGGGAGACTGGCCGCCAAGCGGCGAAACTCGTTTCGCCGGAGTCACCGTACTGGTCGCCGCGGCCGCGTTCGACACCCCAGCCGCCCCTCCGGCGCCCGCGAAATGCTTGCTCGCTTCGTCGTCAAACGACTTCACCACCCTTTGTAACGAATCCTTCTCCCGTTGCAGCGAGTCGTTTCGCCGTTCCAAACGCGCGAGCGCGCCGAGAAGCTCGTCGTGTTGGGTTTTGGCTTCGTCCCGCAACCGCTCAGCCTCCGCAGAGCGCCGCGTCGCCGCCGCCGCAGTCGCGGCGCACGCGGCTGCCCTCGACGACGACTCGCCCCCTTGCCCCAGCGCGGCCGCGAGGGAGTTTTCAAGAGTAACCACCGCGTCCACCAGGGATGCCGGGGTCGTCGCGCCGGGAACTCGCGCGAGCGCGGCGCGCCACGCTTGCGTTTCCGAACTCGCGATCCGCGCTTCGTTTTCAGCCGCCGCCGCCGCCAACTCCAGCTCCGCTAAACGAGTCTCCGCTCGCGTCGCCCGGGCCAACGCCGCAAACGCGCGTTCCTCCGACGCGGTTGCGTTCGCAGAGCTCGTGTTTCTCAACCTCGCCCGCTCAACAAGGGCGGCGTCGTGGGACGCGGCGGAACGAAGCGCGGCGACCACGGCTTCGAGCTCGGCGATTCTGTTGTTTTTAGATTCTGTTTCGGCGCCGAACGCGCCGTCGGGACCCGCGGCGGCTTTCGCGGCATCCATCTCACGCCGCGCAAACGCCACCGCGAGCTCGGCTTCGCCGACCAGTATTTCCGCGTCCGCGAGTGCGGTTTCGGTGTCCACGAGTTTACGTGTAAGCTCGTTTGTTTTCAAAAGCGCGCGTTCGTTTTCCAGGGTCGCCTCGCGAAGCAAAGTTGTTTTTTCCTCCGCCTCCGCCAGGGCTTCGAAAAGTAAATCGTCACTCTCCGCGAGACGTTTTTTCAGCGCACCCTCGTTGCCAAACGACCCGCCACCACCGTACGTACGGCCATTGTTTTCTAGCCGCTCCGCCGTCGCTGTCGCTTTCGCCGCTTTCGCGGTTTCCGCGGCGAGTTTCGCGTTGGCGGTCGCGAGCGCCGCTTCCAACGCCGCGCCGCGCCGAACCGCGGTCTCCGCCTCCGCCTCCGCCGCAAATCGTTCTTTTTTCAGCTCCACGGATCGTACATCACGCTGTTTCTCCAGCTCTCGTATCGCCTCCCTCCACTTCAACGACTCCGTTTCGGCGAGTATCCGCGACCGCTCGTTCGTCGCGGAGGACTCCCGAAGCGCCGCGAGTTGTTTTGCAAGAAACACGGTTTCCTCGCCCCGTCGTTCAAACTCGCGAATCAAATCGGACCGCACCAAGTTCACGGCGTCGTATGCGTTTTTCAACTGCGAATCGTCAACGTCACCGCCCGGCCCGTACACCCGGTGTCCTCCCTGGATCACGGGGTGCATGGTGGGGATGACGAGCGTCGCGTCGTCGTCCACGCCCGGGATGCCCGGGGACGGGACGTATGAAGTCTCTTTTTCGGGAGACTTACCTTTTTCGGGAGACTTAAGCATGCGAGGCGTGGCAGGGACGGTGGTCTCCCTCGCTTCGTGTGTTACTTCCGCGGTTGCGGTGTCGCTCTGTCGCCGTGCTGAAGTCCTCCTGGAAGGCGACGCGGTCCGCGCGACCTCGGTGGATGTGGTTGGCGCCACACCCACGCTTCGCCGGCCTCCTCGTGAACCCGAGACGGTTGGGGAGAGCTCTTCCAGTCGCGACGACGACCGCGTTCCCCGACCCGTTACCGCGCGCGCGCTCGCCGCGGCGGCCATTGATTTGGACGCCGAGGTCAGAATACCCGTCTCACCCCCCGCTGTGGGAGGCGAGACGGGGTGGTCCACGCGTCGGCGTTTCGCGCCCGACCGCGAGGCGCCTAGATTGGACGGCGAGTCATTTGAAACCGCACCGACGCCGACGCTTTCCGAGGCGGACCCGCGACGCGCGCGCGTGTTTCTCGTCGCGGGCGCCGGACTCGAGGTGTTCCGGGTTTGCCGCGAGGGCGTCGGGCTCACCATCGCACGCGGCGAGGAGAGCACCGACGGCGCACGGGTGCCGCTGTTGTGTGAGGATTGGAGCTAGGATTAGTTAGACCTTCGGGAAAATCCCGAGTTTGGGCAAACCAAAAGAATGTCGTCATTCCCACACAGGCAAACAGAGCGTAAGTTATGTAGGGTGTTATTACAAGACTATTTACTCTGTGCCCCGGTCTGATTTTTCTTTTTTTAGTACGCGACGCCGAAGAAAGAAACCCTAGCCGAAACCCGCCTTCCGCGCGCCGGCATTGGTCTCTTTCGCACGCGCCGACGCACGCACCGTCCGGTTCGTCGCAAACTCAGCCACCATGGGTCGCATGCACACTCCCGGCAAGGGGATGAGCGGTTCCGCTCTCCCGTACAAGCGCTCTGCGCCGTCCTGGTTGAAGATCACTTCGGCCGAGATCAACGATATCATCGCCAAGCTCGCGAAGAAGGGCATGACGCCTTCGCAGATTGGGGTGCTTCTTAGGGACAACCACGGCGTGGCGCAGGTCGCGTCCGTGACGAACAGCAAGATCTTGCGTATTCTGAAAGGCCAGGGCCTCGCCCCCACGCTTCCGGAAGACCTGTACTGCCTGATCAAGAAGGCGGTGTCCGTGCGCAAGCACATGGAACGGAACCGCAAGGACATGGATTCCAAGTTCCGCCTGATTCTCATCGAATCAAGGATCCACCGCCTCGCCAGGTACTACAAGCTCGCCAAGAAACTCGCGCCTAACTGGAAGTACGACAGCGCCACCGCGAGCACGCTCGTGGCGTAAGCCACGCGTTCCGTGGATGGTAGGGCTGACGGGGCGAGAGAAGAAAACGAGCGCGGGGGATGGTGCACGTTTTCTGTTAGGGCTTTCGTTGGCGAAACAGGGGGCTGCTTGTTTCGACGGCGGCGGGTTCGCGAAAAGGACGATCGAGGGATACTTACACGCTACAGGAGAAAAAAGGCTCAAGACGCCTTCGGTTGACGTGCTGGGGCGTGACTCAAAAAGAGTCACTGACGGAAACCGAACGTGGGCGGGTCGGTTTAGGAGCGAGGGGGATCGTTGTGACAGGACTTTTTGCACACAACGCCTTGCATGCATTGCTTTGCTTCTTTTCGTACGTCTCGTTCGATTTTTCTAGATGCCGTGAGTGACACGAACAGGAGGACAGTACGCAAAAACACGAAACACGAAAAATTTCAAACAAGCAGCTGTGTCGTTTTACACGTATGAGCGCCGGCATACTCTCTCGCTGCGGCGCGCGCACCATACCTTTGTTCTTCTTGTTTTTCTGCGTTCGTAGATAGATTACTCTACTCCGCTTTGTGTACGAACCACTCCTCTCCGATTTTAACCGCGGGCTTCCCTGCTTCCACGCGTCCCCAGTGCACGATGGAGTCGTCGTCCGGGTCCGTCGCGCCCACGATTCGGTACGGCATGGACGACGTCACCACGCACGGTTCTTCTTTCGTGCCGTTGGGCGCCGAGAGAAACGCGTCTGTTTTTGTGAGAACGAAAAGTGTCAGTCCCGAGTGTACTGTGTTGGGCGATTTATGCACAGTGCACAAACAGTCGGGCGTAATCGGGCCGGACAGTGCACTTGTGCTGTATGTAGGAAACTTCCTTTTAATGACTAGTGGACGTCAAAGAGGGGCATCAAACAGTGTCAGGATTTGGGAAACGCGCAAAACTCACAGTGGTCGAAGAAATCCTTCCCCTCCGCAAGCGCTTGCAGTTCCTTCAACTCCAAACCAGTGGCGTGGTCCAACTCCAGGGCGGGTTTGTCGTCGCCGGGAAAGGTGGCGAACTGGCGGGTGAGGGTCTTTTTTTTCGTTGGATTGAAGGAAGACGAGCAGGGGAAGAAGAAAGAGGTGAGTCAGCGGCGAGTCGCGATGCGCGATGGAAACATCGATCGATTCCACCCCGATCTTGATGAGACCGAATTGATGACTAGTCCGTTGCCACCGTGCATCCGTTACCCGATGCGTGCCGTGCGTCTGGAAAATACGTGCGGTGCGTCGTACACGCGTCACCACAGTGTTCGCCCCAGACGCTGGAAAAAATCACTCGCGTCGCCGTTTCAAGTTGTCGTGTCTCCGTGACGTGTTTGCAAGCTCCTGGCCTCGCCATTTACCGCCCGGGGTATGCCAGCGGTGCAGAGGGAAACGAGACGCACCGGCAAAACCGCGGCCGAGGCGCGGCTCGCGGGAACGAGGGGCGCGGCGTAGGCGCGCAAACACGTGCGGCCGAGAACTCGCGCGACACGACGCATGGTTCCAGACGGAGAGCCGGTATGGCGGCGTCTCTTGGTGTGATGAGAGGCACCGAAGGAGGAGGGGGTGATGGCTTCGGGTGGCCAGGGCGGCAGTCGCAAGATTTTTTCCGCTTCGAGCTCTTTTTGTTTCTGAGGCCAAACGCCGCCGCGCCTCTTCTCAGAGCAGTGGACGCGGGTGGCCTCCCACCGGCAGGCGTCTTGAACAATGCTGGTCCTGACGCTGTGGCTCATCCTTTTCCTACTTCTCGGAGGTTTACTCGGTGTTAACATGTACGGCGTGATCGTGCTGCAGGACTTGCAGAGCGATTTGATCAACCCACACGACTGCGCCAACCGAATCAACGCCCTCGTCGTTCCCGAGTTCGTAGGGCAAGCCGTGTGTTCCGGTCTGTTGACGTTAACCTGTCCATGGAGCTGGCTAGGGGTTGTGCTGGTGCTGGTGCACCTACCGATTACCGCCTTTCACGCCAAGCTCTTCGCCACGCAGGAACACGTAGTGCACGTCACGGATGTGTTCGCGAAGATGGATGTGGAGAAAAACAGACGAGGCGTAAAGATGGGAGTGTACGTCGCGACGTTCGTGTGTGTGGTGTACGCGTCCGTGGAAACCGCGGTGAACTCGTTTCTCACCCCGGAAGGCAAAGCACAGGCGGCGGAGTTTTTCAAGGAAGCCATGACAAACAACCTGCACCACTTTTAACGGGACATGCGAGCGCGGTACGATTAGATTAGCAAATAGATTCTGCGTAGATTCGAGATAGATGATGTGATCCCTCACGGCTCCACACCCCACCACCTACTTCCCCACCGAGGAGTTCGGGTCGCTTCTTGTTTTAATCAAACCGTACACGCTGGAGAACCCGAGGAACCCGATCACAGTGGGCGAGTAGGCGGGATACAGCGTTCCTGCGATTGTGAACGAAAAGGGTCAGTCCCGTGTTGGGCGATGTACGGGTGTACTGTACGGGCAAACAGTGCGTTTGTGATGTATTTGTAAGAGCTGCGAGTACGCCAGTAAGAGCTACCCGTAGTGCACTCGACCGGGGGCAGTAAACAGTCAGGTAGGGGCAGTAAACAGTGTCGGGATTTGGGAAAGGCCCAATACGTACCGCTGACCCAGTTCTCCACGACGTCGGGGAAAACCTTAAACGCGCTCCCCGCCAACGCCAACCCGCCCACGAAAATAATAACGACGTACCCGAACAGAAACAACAGGTACGCTTCTTCGGACACACTCGCGACCGTCGGCACCGCGTTGCCTTTCGCCGCTTCAATCGCCACGCCCTCCACCGTGATCGTAGCGCGCTTGGTGTTTTTGCCATCCCGGCGTTTGCGTTTTGATTTCGACGAAGGCTCGAAGGCGAGGCCGCCCGGTTGATCTGTTGATTTGCCCGCACTGGATTCACCATCCGTGGCATCGCCACTCGCGCGTCGCACGCACGTCTCACCTCGGTGACGAGACGTGTTTCCGGTGGCGACACCCAGGGTAACGGGAAGGGACTTCATCGGTTTCGCGAAACCCGTGGCTACCGATCCATCTCGTTGTGACGTTCGGCACGTGCCTGTGTTTCCCGCAAACGCGCAGCACCCCAACGTCGACCCGACGAACCTCGCAACGGATGACGCCATCGAACCTGTTCGCGTGTGAGACGAGTCGTACCGTGACCCGCGAGTAGAGGTCTGGCGGAAGGCGTGGACGCGGCTCCTGGTAATTACACGTCACTCTTGCCAGCTGGAGAAGATTCGGGCCGATTTGCCGAGTGGAGCTCGGCTTCTAGTTTTTCTTGTTTTAGACTTTAGACACCGAAAAACGCCGGAACTACCACGGTTCATGGCTATGCACGTCGTCGTAGGGCGGGCATCATCGCGAAATCGTACCTGCCCATTTCATTGAAACAACCCTCTTGCGATGGGCCGATAAGTTTCCAGTAATTCGGTCCAGCGGCGACGCTGCAGCGTGCCTCGTTTGAGCAGAAGGTCTGGTTTTTACAAACCTCCTTCAAGCTCCTGACGTTTTCGCTCTCGACTTTGAATTCATCATCGCATCGAAACCGCTTCTGTGCATAACCCCGCGCAGGTCGCGCGACCGCCGTGGCCAGCCTTCCCGCGTGTTTGCGCTGATCCCAACCTCCGTCTACGCGACTTCGGTTACCGGTTTTCACGGATCCGACGGGCGCGTCACGTACAAAACCTGTCTCACTCGCTGTCGTCTCGTTGCCCAAACACCAAGATGAGCGCGGTTTTTCAGGACCCCACCAAGTCGCCGACCGCGAGCGAGAGGTCGTTCTCGTCGGATGACTCCTCGGACTCGGAGGTGGAACTTGCGGACCCAAAGGAATCGCTGAGATGGCTCGGGTACGTGGCACACACCGCCGCCGCGTACGCCAGGCTCGAACCCAATTCTCGCCGCGCCGTCGCGGGACGAGAGCGTCGCGGTGCCCACCGGTCACCGGGCACGCTCCACCACCACAACACGCGGACGCGCGGGCGTATTCTCCACCCCGAACGAACCGCCCCGCTCACCTCCCACCCACCCCACGCCCACCAAACGCAACAGGCTCGTCGCGCTCGCGTCCGGACGACGACCGGTCAGCGAAGGCGGGTTCACGGGGGTGCGTTCGTCTCCGCCACTCCCCCACAGACCCCGCGAACCCCCCCCCGGAAGTGCACAAACCCTGGTTCCTTTCAAGTCCTCCAGACGGAAGGAGAGAAAAACAGACACAAAAACCCTAACCTCAACACAACCTACTCTACTCTAAATTCCCCTCTTCCTCAAAAACCAAAACCAGGGCGAGCGCCAACACGAGCACTCGCTTCTCCTCGACCGGTTCCGCGTGTGCGTCGCGTCGGTTCGGATGCAGCCGCGGCGGGGCGCGCGAACCGTCGGGGGGACGCGGTTTCACGGCGCGGGCGGCGCGAGCTGGATGGGCGTCAGCCGTTTCGGCGCCGGCGGCGCGGTCGGCGCCAAGCCTTGTGTGATTCGCGTGGGCCCGAATTTCCAGGCCATGGTGCCGGCATGGCGAGGGGCCATCGCCCTGGATGGCGATGGTGACACACTGCAAGTGTTGGATGCGCCGCAATCCACGGTTGCGTCCAATCGAGACGAAAACGACGAAACATCTGGCGCCAAGAAAAGCGCGCGCGTCGAGGCGCGGCGACAAAACGAGAACGACCTCGCGTACACCGCGTTACGTGTTAAACCGCAATTCGCCCACCGCGCCCCACCGAAAGAATCGGAACCCGCCAGGGCGTCGCGTTTGGGCGGGATCAAGGTGTGGCCGCCGGAGGCGCAACGCCCGACGCGCGCAAAGGAACTTCCCTTCTCCGCGCAGCTGGTGTTGGGGTCCGTCACAACCGAAGCAGGGTCATTCCCGGTGGCGAAACGCAACATCCTCGTGCCGTCCCATGTGCTGGCGCACATTCCACCCAATCCATCCGTGAAGGCCGCGGCGGCGTCGCGAGCCGCGGCGGCGATGGCGCGCGCCATGGCGGCGTCGAGGGAACCCAAGTCCGAAGCCAAGTTTCCGCGCAAAGAAACAAAGAGTAACAGCTCGGTGGATGTGCCGCCCGGTGCCATCATAGCTGGTCCTGTCGCACCAACTGTGACACGTCCGGTAGATCCAGCGGTAAGCGCTTTGATGTCCACTGAAACGATGCCGCGCGCGAAAGCCACGGCTGTCGCGCCGGTTCGCGAAAAACTAATCGTCGTCCCCGCGTCGCGGCCGTCACCCGATGACGTCGCCATCGCGCGCGCGCACCTGGACGGCCGTTTACGCGCGTCCCGGTCCTCACCGGCGCTTATTGGTCTGACCGGGTCCGGGATTGGGTGTTTCGAAAGCAGCGGGTGGACCCACGAAAGCGCGTCCGCGTTTGAGGAACAGCTCAAACTGAACAAGTTTAGCGTCTTCGCGATTTCCCGGCTGGGCACGGGACGCAAGAAACCCGCGGACCCGCCGCGAGAGAAAAAAGAAACGCCGAAAGATGATGAAACGGCTAAAGAAACGGCTGGAGATGACGATGACAATGATAAAAACGTCGAAGACACCGCCCCCGACCACCGTCTGGCGGGCAAGTCACACCACAACATGATCGAGTACTACTACAACGGTACGCACCGCGCGTTTCCCAAATCCAGGCACCTACGTTTACGGACCCTCTTTGACGTCCACCGCGGTCGTTAAAAGGAAGTGCACCACATACATCACATACGCACTGTTTTACCGCTAACGCGCCTTTGACTGTTCAGACCGATTACCCCTCCCTGTTGACCAGGCCATCGTCCAATACACGCGATATACAGTACACCCACACTCGCCGACTGACCCTTTTCGTGTAACAACAACAGCGTACCTCACGCGTCCGGACGTTACGGACGACGACGGCGACCGGTCGGTTTGCGACGACGACGAGTTCGCGGCGGCGCCGACGCTTTCACGAGGCGGGGGACGGGGACGGGGAGTGGCGACTCTGGAAAAAATCTCGGCGGTGGTTGCGTTGCCGGGCGGCGGCAGTCAGGCCGGTGACGTATCGGCCGGTGGTCCGTCCGGTGACGTATCGGCCGGTGACGACACTACGGCAAACACCACGCACCAAACAAACCAAACCGTTTTAAAAAACGCCAGCGAGCGCGAACTCGCGCGGCTCGGGGTTTTGCCTGGAAAAGCGCCGAAGCGGAAACACAGGAAGAAAACGGAAACGATGCCGGCGGCGACCGCCAGTCACCGTGTCGCCGAGTTCCTTCGCTGGACAAAGAACGCGTGCGTTAACATAACCGCCGCCACCGCGGCCGCGGCTAGAGAGGACACGAAGAAACGCAAGAAGTGTGTCGTGTTAGCAGGTACGGGCCTTTCCCAACCCAAATCATGCCTCCCTGTTTGCCCATACAAGACTGACGTTTTCTTTTATTTATCGTAAGACGGGTCCGTCGCGGCGCGAGTGGCGAGTTCGCCCGAGAAAGAGAAACAAAAAAACGAGACTCTCGAAAAAAACAAAGAAACAATTACCGATCCAAACGCTTTGGACGTGAAAACCCGGGGCAAGATGCTTCGCCGGTGGCGCTCGTCATGGATCGGTGAGGATGTTCGCGAATCACTGCGTGCGCTCGCGAAACGCCCGCGGAAACACGCGGTGATGAAGCCGCACCTGGGGTTCTCGTCGGAGGACGAAGCGTAGGCGTGTGCACTTTTTGTGAAGCGTTTTTGGAAATAAATTTCACAAGCCTCATCAAATCCGCGATACCCAGGTCTTTCAGAAAAAGCCACGACGTTCTTCTTGGAACGTCACTACCGCGTCCCCACGTCCCCCCCCTCGTTTCTGTGTACGTCTCGGTATCCTTCCATGGCGGACTTGCGCTTCGCGACGCCTCCGCTTTCCACGCCCACCGCGCCGCGCATGGCCCGTGGCGCGCCGGGTGACGACGACGACGAGGACGCGTATTTCGGTTTGACCCAGTCGTTGCTCCTCGGCAGCACTGGTAAAACTTCCGCGCTACGAAGCGTGCTCGCGGCGGCGTCACGCGACGACGCGTCACGGCACGGCGTGCGGGACGGTCACGGCGTGGGGTACGGCCCCGATTTACACGAACCCCTCCCGGTTCAGGCGTACGGCAACACCATGGATGACGACTACCCGTGTGTCTGTTTCTCCGGAGGTGTCTTGTCTTCGGTCTTGTGCGTCCTGGGAAGCCCGTTCTTTTGCCTACCCGCGCTAACAAGCTGCGTCACCGTGTACCCGAAACAAGCCGTGGTGACCACGGTGTACGGGCGCTTTTTCCACGCCTTCCAGACCCCCGGGCTGTACTTCATAAACCCGTGCGGCAGGGACCAACAAATCGTGACCCTGAAAACAACCAGCGTCGAGTTGCCGAGCGTGAAGGTCGCGGACATGAACGGAAACCCGCTGGTCATCTCGGCGGTCGTGGTGTACAAAGTAGTGGACCCCACGAAAGCCGCGCTCGACGTGATAAACCTCCCGGGGTTCATCAAAACCAACGCGCACGCGGTGCTGAAACGCATCGCGTCTCTTTTCCCGTACGAACAAGGGACGGAAACCAGTCTGAGTCGTTTGAATTCGAGCGTCCAGTCGAAAGTGAAAGACCTGGAGTCCTTCTCCTCGCCAACTTCGGATCGCCACGGCCAAAACTCGCGCCAACGCCCGGGTGGCACCACTCCGGGTGGCACCGGTTTGTTCGAGCAACACGCGTCGTCAAGCAAACCAAATCCAGACGACGCAAACTCGCCAAGCTCCTCACTCGGCGCTCGGTCGCACAGCGCGCAGTCGCAACACACTGGTAAGTATTTCCCACCCACCACACACCGCCTCCCTGATTGCCCATACGAGATTGACAATTTCTTTCATCTCAGGCACGCAAAACCTTTCCCTGAAAACCGAGTCGCACCTTCTCGGCGAAACACTCCGCGAGCTGCTTCAGCTGAAAACGGAGGTGTGCGGAATCAAGATTGTTTCGTTCGAACTCAGCGACCTCTCCTACGCCCCGGAAATCGCGCCGATGATGCTGGCGAGGCAGCAGGCTGCGATTTGGGTGGACGCGCGGGCCACGGTCGTGCGCGCGGCCGTGAAGATCACGGACCGCGCCGTCGCGGACCTTCACGATTTAGGCCGCGTCATGAGTAACGCCGAACGTAACGTCCTCATCACGAACATGATGACCGTGTTGTCCGGGGAACAAAAACCGACGCCCACGATTTCGCTGGCGCAAAGCAAGGGACTTTAGGGTGAGTGCGGCGCGATCGAAAACACAAAAGACACGACGACGCACACAAAGATCAATAAAAAAAGCAACAGGCGTTACCCCGTCGCGTCACGTCGTCCACGCGTCTTTCCCCGTCCCCCACGAAAAGACCCTCCCGTCCATCTCACGCTTCCTGGCCTTGCTTTTCAAAATGCCGTGTATCCGGGCCGCCTCTCGGTTCCCGGACAGAAACGCGCCGTGCATCGTGGCCGGGTGCGACCGCGACGTGGCTTCGCCCGCGAAGAACACCTTGTTCGCGACGGGCGCGGCGAGGGCGTCGTCTGTGAGTGTAAAAGAAAAGTGTCAGTCCTTTCGTAATGTGTATTACGTAATTACGGGCGGACAATCGGCAAACGTAGGTGCCTGGATTTGGGAAAGGCCAATACGTACAGTCCTCCCCCGTGCCTCTCGGGGAGATGTTGCTGTAGCTCCCCCGGGCGTACGGGTCCGTGCCCCACCGCGTGACGGTACTGTCTACGGGTGAGGGTACCCCCTTTCCTTGCCGGGCGAATATTTGCCGCAGCACGGTCATCACCCCGGCAACGATTTCGGAATCGGTTTCGCTGGTTTCCATTGATAACGCGGCGTCCCCCGCGATGAGCGCGATGAGCGTGCTCCCGCCCGACAACTCGGCTCCGTGGTAGCTGTAGAACATGAAAAAACGCCCGCGGTGTTCGCTCCCATTGTCACACGAATTCACCCACCCGAACGTGTCATGTCGCGTGTCCCAAAACGTGGTGGGGAAAAGCAACAACACTTTGTTCAAAGCCCCAAACCCGAGGTTTTCAATCGCGGTTTTTTTTCGCACGGGCAGCTCGGGAACAAAACGCAAGTCGCCGCGTTTCAACACGCCCAGCGGCACGGTCACCACGACCGCGTCCGCGACGAACACCCGGCCGTCGGTGGTCAGGACGCGGACCCCATCATCGTTGACATTTTTGGTAGCGTTAGTGAAAGGTTTCGTTTCGCTTTGCGATTCATGGGACTGTTTGCCTGTCACGTCGGAGGTCTCGCCGTCGCCGGGAAACCCGCCGTACTCAACCGTGTCCACCGCAGTGTTGTAAAAAATATCCACGTCCCGCGCGAGCGCCGCCACTAACCGACCGTTCCCCCGCGGCTGGATTGGAACAAAAAAAAAGGTCAGTCTTGTATGGCCGTGTTACGTGAGTAATTATGGGCTCCCCAATCGGCAAACGCGGAGGCGGGATTTGGGAAAGCCCCCAGACGACGACGACGTACCAGCCACTCGTGGTCCCCGCCGAACTCGAACGGGTCGTCCTGGTCCCACTGCCCCAGGGAAAGCGTGTCAAGCCGCGTGGCGTTGGCGAACTCCAGGTTGGCGAGATGCCAGTGCCACAGGTCGTTTTCGGTTCCGTGCTTGCAGATGACGTTTTTTTCCCTACGCACTTTGCCGAGGGTTTCCCCCAACGTCATGCGGTTCGCGGCGTCGCCTACCACTCCGCGTAGCTCGTTCACCCCCTCCAACGCCCCCCCGATGCCGTTGTAGGCTTCGAAAACCTTATCATCCACGGACCTGTCCGCCTCCGCGCCGGAGTTCCGCTCTAAATACATCGGGCACGTGTCCCGAATCGGCCGGGTTTCCAGCGCCAGCTGCTTGGCGATCACCGAAAGCGGGTTCCCGCGGTTCCCCGTGATGATGGACCCGCCCATCTCCGCCACCGACGTCACGACCTTGCCCGTGTCAGGGCATCGCCCGGTGAGCTGTTTGCTCCACACCCGTCCTCCTGGTCTGTCCCGCGCTTCAACCACCAACACCCGGTGCCCGAACGCCAGGAGTTGCCGCGCGCACTGAAGACCCGCCAGCCCGGCACCGATCACAACCACGGTTCCCTCGCGATGCATAAAACAAAGGGTCAGTCGTGATCCGTCTCGACGTACGGGGGAGTAATCGGGCCGGGTAATCGGCAAACAGTCGGGCGTAATCGGGCGGAACAGTGCGTTTGTGATATACTCGTACGAGCCGCGAGTACGCCAGTAAACGTCACTACTCGTGTTCCCGTACTTCCGTTAAATGAAACTAGCGTACTCAAAGAAGGGCGGCGGAAACAGTCGCGTTTGATTTGGGAAACGCACCAGGCCGTACCTTCGTCGCCCCCCACCCGCTTCGGGTCGTATCGTTAAGGTACGAAGTCGTGAACCCCACGCCGAAGTTAATAAAACCCGCGGTGGTGAGGAACCTGTGCGCGCAGTGCACTAAGTTCCGGTGTTTCGACCGGAACCAGGTGCCCGCGTGCTCCACGGAGAGGAAAAAGTTCGGGTCCTGCCTGAACCGACACAAAATGTGATTCCGAACCGTCGCGTAGTCGTGCGGGTTCGCGCCGGGGAAAATAAACGCACGCTCAACAGAGTCGCTGGTGATATCAACCGAGGGTAACAAGTTCAAGCCCTGAGAGATGGAAAAAGAAAGTGTCGGTATCGCGTGGGCGATCACGGAGGCGGAGTCAGTCAGTGGAATGTGGTGGGTTGGAAATACGCACCTTCGCGGTGGCGGCTTCCTCCGCGTCCGTGACGTTGTCTGTTTTTGCAAGAAAAGCGGTTAACGTCTTGGGTCGGGCGGTGTATGAGCAAACAGTCACCGTACTCGGTCCGAACAGTCACAGGCGCGTTGGAGGTAAAACAGGGAGTCGGCTGATTTGGGAAACGCGCGGTACGCACACTGCGGTTTTTTTCCGTGCCCCGTTTGCAACGCGTCAAACGCGGAGGGCAGGTTTCGTTTCAGATAACGCACGTGCCTCCGGCTTTGGGTTTCAAGGGGCGTTTCTTGGATGTTTTCGCGGTAAGTGCCATTTCTACCGTCCCGGTCGTCCCCGGTTCGATTCCTCTGGGTCCCGGGGTCACGGGAACCAGAAACGTTGCCCGCCCAGGGCTTGATTCCTTTTTGAGTCGCGCTTTGGTCGGCGGCGAGTCGTTTTGCCGACGATTGCGTTTCGACTTGCGCGGTCGTTTTCGCCGCGTCGCCGTCGCACATCTCCCACAGAAACAACCCGCACTTTTCGTAGTTCCTGCGTTGTACGAAAAAAGTGTCAGTCTTTCGGGCCATGTGTATTACGTAATTACGGGCGGACAATCGGCAGAGGTAATGCGCCCTTCGCAGGACGAGTATGGGCAATCAGTCGTCCGGGATTTGGGAAACTCGCAATACGTACCTGCGCATCGCATAAGACGCGCTTGTTTGCCCGGTCAGGTCGAAGCCCAACTCAACGCACACGCGGTGCCACAGCTTGTGCCGGCACACGACGTGGTATCCGCCCTGGCGTGCGACTTGGTCGAACAACGCGTTTAGGCGCAGTTTTTCGCGACAGAAAATGGGGACGTGCATTTTTTGGGTTTGGGGATGAAGATGAAGATGCCCTCCAGAGACGTTTCCCACGTTCTCATCCCCCGCCATTTGCGCGTTGTGTGTGACCTCAATCGCGTGCCTGGCACCGAGAAACGCGGCAAGCGTCTCGAGGAACATGGATTCCGGGTCATCCGCGACGGGGACGGGGGAGGTGCTTTTGTTTTTTAGCTGGCGGGTGTCGCCAACTTCCAGGGTGATTACACTCGGCGTGACCCGCCGCTTCGGTCGTCCAGGCGGGGTGTCCGTTGATGGTCCAGGACCAACGCTGACAAGGTCGCCAACAGTATCATCGCGCGCCATGCCTGGCAGGAAGGAACGCGGGAAGAAACCTGCGCCTCCCTTCCCCGCCGCGCGATTGGCAATGGCAGAAACGACGACAACAAAAGCGCGTTTTTGAAGAAACGTGTTTGATCGATTGACCGACACGAACCCTTTCAACCGAGAACCGGGAAAACCACCTAAACCCTTTCAACGTCCGTTTCAAATTGTGCGCATCTTCGCTTTCGAAAACGAACTACCCCAATCAAACCGTGAATTAACGTGATTTATCGTGAGGATTGATAGGAACAACCTTCGGTCGTTTTCACCTATCAACGCTCGCTATATGTCGTAAATTGACGGTTTGATTGGGGTAGTCCATCTCAAACCCTATTAAGGATGCTTTTGAAAGGC
>Ga0115004_10002408_pt1 | contig 15396 bp, 12 predicted proteins | sample ArcticOcean_MG_C_10_FD_88737 | JGI IMG/M metagenome (GOLD analysis project Ga0115004, IMG submission 88737) | Marine microbial communities from western Arctic Ocean - ArcticOcean_MG_CB11_90 | ecosystem: Environmental > Aquatic > Marine > Oceanic | place: Arctic Ocean: Canada Basin | collected...
TCCTGTCGGGCACAGACCTGTGGCCGTTTCATTCCTACCGGCGACTTATTTGCATAAAGATGAACAATATGTGGCGTTCAATGCAAGTGGTGGAAGTTTTTTCGAATTTTCTGATAAACCTGGAGATTATTTAATAGCATTTAAATTAAGAAAAAAATAAGTTATAAATTATATATGAAGTTTATTACAAATATGTCCTTACAGAAAGCCGTCATAGTTTTTTTTGTTATGGTATTTGCAATATTATTAGCATTAACATTAGTTCTATAAGTACGCTAATATTAAAATAATTATCCCAAGAATAACCCTATAAATAACAAATATATTTAAACTAAAGTTTTTAATATATTTTAAAAAATATTTAATAGTTATTAATGAAAATATAAAAGATAAAAATATTGATAAAATATTTAATAAAGAGATATTTAGATTATCAGAGCTAGATAAATTTATAATTCCAAATGTACTCACAGCTGCAAGAGTAGGTATTGACAATAAAAAAGAAATCTTTACAGATTCTTCTCTCTTAAAACCTAGAAATCTACCGGCAGTTATTGTTATACCGGACCTACTTACTCCTGGAATTAAAGACAAAATTTGAAAAAATCCTATATATAAAGCTGATTTATAATTAAAATTATTTTTAATCATCTTTGCCGTGGAAAACTTGTCACTAAAATATAATAAAATTCCAAAAATTAAAGTCGTCCAACCAATAATTTTTATATTTCGTATTTGTTCTATTAAGTTTAATTTTACCAGGGTGTACCCAACAATCATTACTGGAATAGAAGAAATTATAATTTTAAAAAATAATTCTTTATTTTTTAAAAAATTGAAAATATCTTTTTTAAAATAAAAAATTACTGCAATAAATGATCCGATATGCAAACTTACATCTAAAGATAAACTTTGATTATCAAAGTTAAAATATTTTGATGCTAGTATTAAATGAGAAGAAGAACTTATTGGTAAAAATTCAGTTATTCCCTGGATGATAGATAGAATAAATATTTCAATCATAATTTTTAATAATAAAACTGAAGATTGTTTTTTTCGTGACTATTTTAAATGCATAACAGGTATGCGTATATTTATCAGCGAAAATATGGTTTTTTTATAATTTAAGTAAGTACTATTTACCTATTTTTACTTTAAAATTATGTATTTTTCGAATAAGTTAATCGAAGTTATGACAAAAAAAATGCTTCAATTTACAGAGCTTGATCAGCAAACCCCCTCTAAAAGAGAGACGGGAAAACGTAAGGAAGATTTTAATGAAATTTATGGTGAGTATATAAGTGATAAAGCAAAAGAGCAGTCGAGTAGGTGTTCGCAATGCGGAGTGCCTTTTTGCCAAATACATTGTCCTTTAAGCAACAACATTCCAGACTGGTTAAAACTTACAGCTGAGGGAAGGTTAGAAGAAGCTTATGAGATTTCCCAGAGCACAAATAATATGCCAGAAGTTTGCGGTAGAATTTGTCCTCAAGATAGATTGTGCGAAGGAAATTGTGTTATAGAACAGTCAGGACACGGAACCGTCACCATTGGCTCTATAGAAAAATATATTACAGATACAGCTTGGGAAAAAGGCTGGGTTAAACCAATTAAGGTTAAAAAAGAAATTAATCAATCCATTGGAGTAATTGGTGCTGGCCCTGCAGGAATGGCTTGCGCAGAAGAATTAAGAAAATCTGGTTATAAAGTAACTATTTACGATAGATACGATAGAGCGGGAGGACTTTTAATTTATGGAATTCCTAATTTCAAATTAGAAAAATTTGTAGTTGAAAGAAGAACTAAATTACTAAGAGATGGTGGAATAAAATTTGTTCAAAATTTTGAAGTAGGAAAAAATAAAACTTTAAATGAATTAAAAGAAGAACATGATGCAATATTAATTTCAACAGGAGTATATAAATCCAGAGAAATTGAAATACCTGGAAATCACCTTGAGAATATTTTCCCAGCAATGGATTTTTTAACCGCTTCGAATAGAAAAGGTCTTGGAGATGAAGTAAAACTATTTGATGATGGAACTTTAAATGCAGAAGGTAAAAATATTGTAGTAATTGGTGGTGGTGATACGGCAATGGACTGTGTAAGAACTGCAGTTAGACAAAAAGCAAAATCAGTAAAATGTTTATACAGAAGAGATAAAGAAAATATGCCTGGCTCAACAAGAGAAGTAGGAAATGCAGAAGAAGAGGGTGTAGAGTTCATTTGGTTAACAAGTCCAAAAAAATTTATAGGAAAAAAAAAAATTACAAGTATTGAAGTAAATAAAATGCAGTTAGGTGAACCAGATACCTCAGGCCGAAAAAAACCAGAAATCAAAGAAAATTCTGAATATAAAATTAATGCAGATATAGTTATCAAATCTTTAGGTTTCGACCCTGAAAATATTCCTAAACTATTCAATGCGGAAGAACTATTAGTTTCAAAATGGGGAACTATTAAAATTGACTTGCATACAATGCAAACAAATTTAGACGGCGTGTTTGCTGCTGGAGATATAGTGAGAGGAGCTTCTTTAGTTGTGTGGGCTATTAAAGATGGTAGAGACGCTGCGGCTCAAATTAAGACATTTCTTCAAAATGAGTTAAAGAAAGAAAAAAGTATTTGTGCAGCCTGAAGTAAAATTATGAAAAATTATATTAAAAATAAAAAACTGTTAGAAAAAAACAATATATACAATTCTAATATGGAACACGATGCTTGTGGAGTTGGTATGGTAGCGTCCACAGACGGTAAAAAATCAAGAAAAATTGTAGATTATGGAATTGAAGCTTTAAAAGCAATTTGGCATAGAGGAGCAGTAGATGCAGATGGAAAATCTGGTGATGGCGCAGGTATTCAGCTTGAGATTGCACCAGATTTTTTTAAGGAAAAAATTATTGCAACTGGGCACGATCCTGATCCAACAAAAAGAATTTGTGTTGGAATGATTTTTTTACCTAGAACAAATTACTCAGATCAAGAAAAATGTAGAGAAATAATAGAATCAGTTCTATTAGAAGAAAATTTTTACATTTATGGATGGCGGCAAGTTCCAGTTAACCCTAAAGTTTTGGGAAAGACAGCAGATCAAAATAGACCAGAAATAGCTCAGGTGATATTTAAGAAAAATGAGGAAATGCAAACTAACGATTTAGAGAGAGAGTTATTTGTTTCAAGAAAAAAAATTGAAAAATTAGCTAGAGAAAATCAATTAAAAGAATTTTATATCTGTTCATTTAGCTCTAGATCAATTGTTTATAAAGGAATGTTTTTAGCAGAATCATTAGCTGATTTTTACCCTGACTTGAATAATAAGAATTTAACATCAAGATTTGCAATTTTTCATCAAAGATATTCAACAAATACCTTTCCAAGTTGGGATCTCGCCCAACCTTTCAGAACTCTCGCTCATAATGGAGAAATTAATACGCTAAAAGGAAATATTAATTGGATGAAAATACATGAGCAAGATATGTCTAGCCCCTTATTTAAAAATGTTGATGACTTGAAGCCAGTAATTCGTAGTTCCTCAGATTCAGGAGCTTTAGATAATGTTTTTGAATTACTTACTCATTCAGGAAAATTAGCTCCACTTATAAAATTAATGATGATTCCAGATGCCTGGTCAAAAAGAAGTAAAACAGTACCTAAAAATCATCAAGACCTATTTAATTTTTTAAATAGTTCAATTGAACCCTGGGATGGACCAGCAGCAATATGTGCAACGGACGCAAAATGGATTTTAGCTGCCACTGATAGAAATGGTCTAAGACCTTTACGTTACGCAACAACATCTGATAATTTATTTTTTGCTGGATCTGAATCTGGTATGATTAAAATTCCTGAGGAAAAAATAACCTCTAAAGGTAAATTGGGACCTGGTCAAATTATCGCTATCGATTTAAAAGAAGGAAAATTATTTAAAGATAAAGAAATTAAAGATTATATAGCTAAAGATTATAAAAAATATAATAAACAAATTATCGACTTAAATAAAAAAATTACTGGCGAAAAAGAAAAGGCAGAATTTACTGGAGAAAAATTAAGAGGTAGACAGTATCTTTCAGGCTTAAGTATTGAAGACCTTGAATTAATACTCCACCCTATGGCAGAAGAAGGTAAGGAAGCTTCAGGATCTATGGGTGATGATACGCCAGTAGCAGTTTTATCAAGTCATTTTAGGCCGGTGGCGCATTACTTTAGACAAAATTTTAGTCAAGTTACGAACCCACCAATTGATTCTTTAAGAGAAAATAAAGTTATGAGTCTAAAAACTAGATTTGGCAATCTGGGCAATATTTTAGATTTTGACAACTTAACAGAAGATAATATCTACGTTTTAGATAGTCCAATTTTAACAAATTCACAATTTAAGAAATTTAAAAATATTTTTGCAAAAAAAATTAAAATTATAGACTGTACCTTTGAAACAGTTTCTTCATTAAAAAATAGAATGGAAAAAATTAAAACTGATGCTGAAATAGCTGTAAGAGAAGGGGGAACAACTTTAATTTTGTCTGATAAAAATATTTCTAATACTAGAGCAAGCATACCAACAATTTTAGCAGTAGGAGCAGTTCATTCTCATTTAGTTAAATTAGGACTTAGAGGTTATTGCTCTATTAACGTTGAAAGTTCTGATGCTTTAGACACACATTCTTTCGCAGTTTTAATCGGGGTGGGAGCAACTACGGTTAATCCATATTTAGCAATCGATAGCATATATCAAAGGTATGAAAAAAAATTATTTGGAAGATCTGACTTTGAAAGCTGCGTACTTAAATTTAAAAAATCTATAGACGCAGGACTTTTGAAAATTATGTCAAAAATGGGAATATCTGTAATAAGTTCATATCGCGGCGGATGTAATTTTGAAGCCGTAGGTTTAAGCAGGGCTATCGTGGCTGATTATTTCCCCGGGATGGTATCTAGGATTTCAGGAATTGGAATCAAGGGAATCGAAAAAAAAATAAAAGAACTTCACTCTAAATTTATTGAAAAAAATATCATTAATCTTCCAATAGGTGGTCTCTACAAGTATAGAAAAACTGGCGAAGATCATCAACACCAAGGTAATTTAATACATGTGCTTCAGCATGCTGTTGGAACTGGATCTTATGAGCATTACAAAAAGTACTCAAAAGGTATCCAAGACCTTCCACCAATTAACTTAAGAGATTTATTGCAATTTGATAATAAAAGAAAATCTATTGATATTAAGGAAGTTGAGTCAGTAGAAGAAATTTTAAAAAGATTTGGTAGCGGAAGCATGTCCCACGGAGCTCTTTCTGCTGAAGCGCATGAAACTTTAGCAACTGGAATGAATAGAATAAAAGGAGCTTCTTGTAGTGGAGAAGGTGGAGAAGATGAAAAACGCTTTGTGAGACTACCCAACGGAGACTCAGCAAACTCAAGAGTAAAGCAAATTGCATCGGCAAGGTTTGGTGTCACAATTAATTATTTAAACAATGCTAATGAAATAGAAATTAAGATGGCACAAGGAGCAAAACCAGGAGAAGGAGGGCAACTACCTGGTTTTAAAGTTACAGATGAAATTGCGAGACTTAGACACTCGACGCCTGGTGTAACTTTAATTTCTCCTCCTCCTCATCATGATATTTATTCAATAGAAGACTTGGCACAATTAATTTATGATTTAAAACAAGTAAATCCAGGAGCAAGAGTAGGTGTTAAACTCGTAGCTTCAACTGGAATAGGAACCATCGCAGCAGGTGTTGCCAAAGCAAAAGCGGATATAATTTTAATATCAGGTCATTCTGGAGGCACTGGAGCTAGCCCACAAACAAGTATTAAGTATGCTGGCATACCTTGGGAAATGGGACTTACCGAAGTTAATCAAATTTTAACATTAAACAATTTGAGACATAGGGTTACACTTAGAACTGATGGAGGCTTGAAGACAGGCAGAGATATAGTTATTGCTGCCATGATGGGAGCTGAAGAATACGGTATGGGGACTTCATCTTTAGTAGCAATGGGGTGCATAATGGTTAGACAATGCCACTCCAACACTTGCCCAGTAGGCGTATGCAGTCAAGATAAAAAACTTAGAGACAAATTTAATGGTACGCCAGAAAAAGTTGTAAATCTTTTTACTTACGTCGCTAAAGAAGTTAGAGAAATACTGGCATCTATTGGATACAAATCTATTAATGAAATTATTGGTAGGACTGATTTATTAGCTCAAATAAGTAAAGGCTCATCAAATCTAGATGATTTAGATTTAAACCCACTTTTAGTTCAAGCTGATCCTGGTGAAAATTTAAGATACTGTAAAGATAAAATAATAAATAAGGTACCAGACACTTTAGACGAGAAAATCTGGGTAGATATTAAAAATAAGATAAAAGAAAGTGAAAAAAGTTTTTTTGAATACAGCATAGAAAATACATTTAGATCAGTTGGCACAAGACTATCTCACTACATATATAAAAAATTTGGAAACAATAAATTAGATAAAGATTTAATAACCATTAAATTAAATGGTTCAGCAGGACAGTCACTTGGAGCTTTTTTAACCAAGGGAATAAAAATATTAGTAGAAGGTGATACAAATGATTATGTGGGTAAAGGTCTTTCAGGAGGAACGATAATTATTTACCCTTCAAATAAAAGCAAACTAGTTTCTAATGAAAATGTAATCATAGGAAACACTGTCTTATACGGCGCAACGTCTGGTAAACTTTATGCATCTGGTCAAGCCGGTGAAAGATTTGCAGTTAGAAATTCTGGGAGCTTAGCAGTTGTTGAGGGATGTGGCGCTCACGGGTGTGAATACATGACAGGTGGTGTGGCAATTATTATTGGACAAGTAGGTGATAATTTTGGGGCAGGCATGACCGGTGGGATGGCATTTATTTATGATCCTGCAGATAATTTTGAAGATTTCGTTAATCCGTCTTCAATAATATGGCAAAAACCAGAAACAACTTATTGGATAAATTTTTTAAAAAATAATTTAGATGATTTTTTTAAAGAAACAAAATCAAAAATTACAAAAAAAATATTAGAAAACTTTCAAGAAGAATTAAAAAATTTTAAACAAGTTTGTCCTATAGAGATGTTAGACAAACTTGATAACCCAATAACTCTAAAAACTATAGTTAAAAAAGTAAGTTAAATGAAAAAAATAAATATTTTTTGTTTTGGTTTTGGACAAGTAGCAAAAAACTTTGTTAAAAAAATTTATTCAGGAAAATACGATATTAATCTAAGTGTTACTTCGAGAGAAATAACACAAAAAAAAAAATTTGATCAGATAGAATATAAAAACTTTCTATTTACTAAAAATAATTATGATAAAGCTCTACTAGAAGAATTAAAAAAATCAGATCATATTCTAATATCGATTGCTCCAATAGATGGAGAAGATATAGTTATCAATAATTTTCAAAATATTATTCAAAATAACGAGCTAAAGTGGCTAACTTATCTATCGGCAACAAGTGTTTACGGGGACCACGAAGGATCATGGGTTGACGAAAAAAGTAAAACTAACCCAACTTCTACAAATGGAATAAATAGACTGAAAGTAGAAAATTCTTGGAAAAATTTATCTATTAATAAAAATCTACCATTACAAATATTTAGATTATCTGGCATATACTCGAATCAAAAAAATATTTTAGTAAGATTAAAATCTGGTAATTTAGAAATAGTAAATAAAAAAAAACACTTTTTTTCTCGAATTCATGTTGATGATATAGCAAATATTTTATTCAAATCATTATCAAAATTTAAACCGAATGAAATTTATAACATTTCAGATGACAAACCTGCGACTTCAGAAGACGTTGCTTTATTTGGATGCAAATTGTTAAATTTAGATAGGCCTAAAACTATTGATGTTGGATCAATAGAAAGTGAAATGTTAAAAAATTTTTATAAAGATTCAAAAAAAGTTAATAACAAAAAAATGAAAGCTTTTTTTGAATATGAATTGAAATACCCCTCTTATATTGAAGGCTTAAGTTATATCAAAAATAATTTTTCTTAATTCATTAATAATTTTTTTAAGATTACTTTTTTTAGAAAGACTATGATCTCCATTTTTTATTATTAAAAGTTTTTTTTTAGCACCAACAAAAGTTGATAAAACTTTATTAGATAAAGAAACTGGTATTATTTCGTCATTTGCGCCATGTATCATTGTCACGTTAATTCGTGTTTTAATTTTTTTCGATAATACTCTATTTTTCCACCCATCCTTAATAAGCTGATAACTAATTGGATATTCATATTCACCACTTTTTATTTTGCAAATACCTTTTTTTGAAACTTCTTTTTTTTGTAACTTGTTAAATTTTTTCCATAAAATTCTAGAAGTAAATTCTGGTGCCGCTCCGATTCCAATAAATCCCTTAATTTGATGCTTAAAATATTTAAAAAGGTTTAGTGATATCCATGCACCCATGCTTGATCCAATTAAGATAAAATTATTTTTCTTTACAATTTTTTTTATTGAAGCTCTTACATCGTTACTCCAAATGCTCAAATTTCCTTTAGTAAATTTACCTGATGACTTTCCATGGCCCGAATATTCCATTGCAAGAAAACCTAACTTATTTTTAATTGCGTAGCTTTTAAATGTTTGTGGCTTTTCACCCTCAACATCAGACATGAAACCATGTAAAAAAATTATATATAGGTTTTTTTTGTAATAATTGTCTAAATATCTTAGTTTTTTTGTCTTCGATATTTTTAAATATTTATATTTTTTCACAAAGTTAAATATATAGTTTTATTGTTTAATATTCTATAATTTTGAATATAAATTTATTTAATGAATATTTTACTTACCGGTGGCGCCGGATATATAGGAAGTGTAGTCGGACTTTTTCTTACAGACGAAGGACATGAAGTTACAGTTATAGATAATTTAATTACAGGAAATGATAAATTTATTCCTAAAAAAGCAAATTTTCTAAATGCAGATATAGCAGATGAAGAAAAAGTTTCAATTTTATTGAAAAATAATAAATTTGATCTAGTTATGCATTTCGCAGGACTTGTAAACGTTGAAGAATCTTTTAAATTTCCCGATAAATATAATCTATACAATGTTGATAAAGCTAAATTATTTTTTAAATATTGTATAAGCTCTGGATTAAATAAAATAATTTTTTCATCTACAGCTGGAGTTTACGGAAACTCTTTTAAAGATAAAGTAGAAGAAAATGAAACACTAAACCCACAGAGCCCTTACTCTAAAAATAAAGTTGAAATTGAAAAATATTTATTAGATCTATCAAATAAAAAAAAAATCAATTGTGCTATACTTAGATATTTTAATGTAGCAGGAGCAGACAAAAAAAATAGAGCAGGCATGATGTCAAGAAATTCAAAAAATATTATTAAAGCAATTTGTGAATTTTCTTTAGATAAAAGGTTGAATTTTTTAGTCAACGGCAATGATTACAGCACTAAAGACGGAACACCAGTGAGAGACTTTATTCATATAAGCGATCTAGCTGATATTCATTTAGTTGTTGCTAAATACCTTAAAGAAAGTGGAAAAACTGATATATTTAATTGCGGTTATGGTAACGGTTTTTCAATTTTAGAGGTTGTAACGGAAATGGAAAAAATATTAAATAAAAAACTAAATATTAAAATAGGAAAAAGAAGAGAGGGTGATATTCCGCATTCTGTAGCTAGTAGTGAAAAATTTAAGAAAAAATTTAATTGGATTCCAAAACATAATGATTTAAATTATATTTTGAAATCTTCTTTAAACTGGGAAAAAATAATTTAAATGAAGTTAAAGATTCTTCAGGTAATACCAAAATTAGGTTTCGGTGGCGCAGAAACCGGCTGTTATGATCTTGCCCATTATTTATACGAGCAAGGATGTAAATCATATATAATTACAAGCGGTGGAGATTTATTAAAATACGTACAAAAAGAAAAAGTTAAAATTATTCGTCTTCCAGTTAATTCTAAAAATCCACTCATAATATTATTAAATTCTTTTATTATTTCTATAATTGTTTTTTTTTTAAATATAGACATAATACACGCTAGAAGCAGGGCCCCTGCTTGGGCATGTTTTTTAAGTTGTTTGCTTACAAGAAGAAAATTTGTAACGACTTTTCACGGTACATACAATTTTTCTGGGAAAATAAAAAAATTTTATAATAGTGTTATGGTAAAATCTTCTCTTATAATTGCAGGTTCTAATTTTATTTTTCAACATATAAATGCGAATTACAGCAGTTACATTAATCCAAAAACAAAATTAATGGTAATATTTAGAGGAATAAATTTAGATTATTACAACAATCAAAATATTTCACAAAAGAAATTAGAAAAATTAACCTTAGAATGGAAAGTTGATAAAAATAAACTTAAAATTTTGTTACCAGGAAGACTTACACGATGGAAGGGGCATGAAATATTTATCGAAGCATTAAATATACTAACAGAAGATTATCATCTAAATAATTTCCAAGCGATCATAGTAGGCTCTAATCAAGGCAGAAATGTTTATTCAAAAAAACTATTAAGTTTAGTAGAGAGATATCAACTTAACAATAAAGTAAAATTTATTGAATTTTGTAAAGAAATGCCTTTGGCTTATTCTATCTCAGATATAGTTGTTTCAAGTTCAATAGAGCCAGAAGCATTCGGTCGAGTTGCGGTTGAGGCGCAAGCGATGGAGAAAGTCATTATAGCCAGTGATATTGGTGGATCAAATGAAACTATTATTAAGGAAAAGTCAGGCTTTTTATTTAAATCAGGAGACCCCCGGGAATTAGCCAAGGCTTTAAATACAATTCTAGAATTAGATAAAGAAACATTGTATTCCATCGGAAACGAAGGTAGAAAAAACGTAACTAAGAAATTTGATGTAGACAAAATGTGTCAAACAACTTTTTCAGAATATAAAAAATTATTAACTTAATAAAATGCCAAACGTTGAACTTTTAGATGGAAAAAAAATTCCCTTTGACAAATCCATAGATGGATTTGAACTAACAAAAAAAATTAGTAATTCACTTGAAAAAGTGGCCTTAATAATGGAAGTAGATGGAAAGCTAAAAGATTTAAGCTTTCTAATTAAGAAAGATTGTAAGGTAAAAATTATTACAGCAAAGGACGAAGAAGGAATAGAAGTTATTAGACACGATGCAGCTCACATAATGGCAATGGCTGTCCAAGAAATGTATCCAGAAACCCAAGTTACTATTGGTCCTGTTATTAAAAATGGATTTTTTTATGATTTTTCTAGAAAAGAACCTTTTACAAGTGAAGATCTAAAAAAAATAGAAAAAAAAATGTCTGAAATTATTGATAGAGACGTAAAAACTAGAAGAGAAGTATGGGAAAGAAAAACAGCTATAGAACATTTTAAAAAAATTGGTGAAAAATATAAAGCCGAAATAGTCGAAAGTATTCCTGAAGATGAAGAGCTTTCAATATATCATCATGGGGAGACTTGGCATGATCTTTGTAGAGGTCCTCATTTGTCTTCATCAGGTAAAATAGGCAAGGCTTTCAAGCTTACAAAAGTATCTGGAGCATACTGGAGAGGAGACTCAAATAATGAAATGCTTCAAAGAATATATGGGACTTGCTGGAGCAGCAAAAAAGAGTTGGAAGACTACCTGCATAGACTGGAAGAAGCTGAGAAAAGAGATCATCGAAAATTAGGAAAAGAAATGGATCTTTTTCATTTTAGAGAAGAAAGTCCAGGCTCAGTTTTTTGGCATGAAAAAGGATGGATATTATTCTTAAGACTTGTTGAGTACATGAGGATGAAACAAAGACTAGCAGGATATAAGGAAATAAATACGCCAGAACTTTTAGATAAAACTTTATGGGAAAAGTCTGGTCATTGGGAAAAATTCGGAGAACACATGTTTACATCAGAAACTCCAGATGAAAAAACTTTTGCCGTAAAACCCATGAATTGCCCTGGGTGCGTCCAGGTTTTTAATCAAGGCTTAAAAAGTTATAGAGATTTACCTTTAAAGTTATCTGAATTTGGAAAAGTTCATAGATACGAACCATCTGGTTCACTACATGGCCTTTTAAGAGTAAGAGCATTTACTCAAGATGATGCCCATATTTTTTGTACTGAAGATCAGATAACTCAAGAGTCTTTAATAGTAACAAATTTGATTTTAGAAATTTATAAAGCCTTAGGTTTCGATAAAGTAATTTTAAAATACTCTGATCGACCTGAAAAAAGAGTCGGCGATGACAGTGTTTGGGATAAATCTGAAGCAGCCTTGCTTGCAGCTATTAAACAATCAAAACTAGAATATACTATCAATAAAGGCGAAGGCGCATTTTACGGGCCAAAGATTGAATTTGTTTTAAGGGACGCAATTGGAAGGGACTGGCAATGTGGAACCTTACAAGTTGATTTGAATTTGCCGGGAAGATTGGGAGCTAGTTATATAGACAAAGACGGTTCTAAAAAAGTTCCAGTTATGTTACACAGAGCTTTATTTGGATCATTAGAAAGATTTATTGGAATTTTAATAGAAAATTATGCAGGCAAACTACCTTTTTGGCTAGCCCCAATACAAGCAGTGGTATGTCCGATAGCAGAAGACAACAATAATTATGTAAAAAAGTTATTTGAAGATCTCTTTAAAGAAGGTATAAAATGTGAAGTGGATTTAAGAAATCAAAAAATAAATTACAAAATCAGAGAACATTCCTTAGCTAAGGTTCCAATGATATTAGTTTGTGGAAAAAAAGAAGAATCTGAAAATACTGTAACAGTAAGAAGGCTAGGTTCAGATAAACAAGAAACTTTTAATAGAGATGATTTGATTAAAAATATTCTTACAGCGAACAAACTTCCCTTAAATTAAGTGTCTAGCTTTAAACCTAATTACTTTCAAAGAAGAAGCAAGCCACAAGGCCCAAGGGCTAATGAAAGAATAAGAGCGATAGATGTGCAGGTGATTGGAAGTAACGGAGGAAACCTGGGAACATTACCACTTAATAAAGCAATAGCGATAGCAAAAGAAGAGGGTTTAGATTTAATTGAGATTTCACCTAATGCCAATCCACCTGTTTGTAAAATTATGGACATGGGAAAGTATAAGTACGATTTACAAAAAAAAGCAAATATTGCTAAAAAAAAACAAAAAGTAGTCGCTCTAAAAGAAATTAAAATGAGACCCGGTACTGATGTTCACGATTACAACTTCAAAGTAAAAAATGCTAAAAAATTTTTAACCAATAAAGATAAAGTCAAATTTACTGTTAAATTTAAAGGTAGAGAAATGCAGCACATCCAGCTAGGCAAAGATTTAATGAATAGAATTATCGAGGATACCAAAGAATTAGGAAAAGTTGAGACACACCCTAAATTTGAAGGTAGACAAATGATTATGATAATTCAGCCTGTTTAATAGAGCTAATATTGCCTTGTAAAGATAATTTATTATCTGTATAAAACCCCAAGATTTATGCCTAAACTAAAAACAAAAAGCTCTGCAAAAAAAAGATTTCGATTTACCGCTTCTGGAAAAGTAAAAAGACCGCAAGCGGGTAAAAGACATGGTATGATTAAACGAACAAATTCGCAAATAAGAAAACTTAGAGGCACTACGATTATGTCAAAGCAAGACACTAAAATTGTAAAATCGTATATGCCATACAATAATTAATTAAGAGGTTTAAATGGCAAGAACAAAACGTGGAGTAACCAGTAAAGCTAAGCATAAAAAAGTTTTAAAAGCTGTTAAAGGTCAATACGGAAGAAGAAAAAATACAATCCGTATTGCGCGTCAAGCCATGGAAAAGGCGATGCAGTATGCATACAGAGATAGAAAAGCTAAAAAAAGAGAATTCAGATCTTTGTGGATACAGAGAATCAATGCAGGGGTTAGGGTCGAAGGTTTAACTTATGCAAAGTTCATCAATGGCTTAATTAAGTCAAAAATAAAATTAGACAGAAAAGTATTAGCAGAATTGGCGTATAATAACCCAGAAGTCTTTAAATCAATAGTAAAAAAAGTTCAATCCTCCCTTAACTAATTAGGGTCTTTGATTTATTCTATAAATAGTAAAAGAATCAAAAAACCCAATGAGTGATTTAAAAAAAATAAATTTTAGTTTTAATGAAAAAATAAATTCAATTAAATCAAAAGAAGAATTACAAAATTTAAAAACAGAATTTTTTGGAAAAAATGGAGAAATAACTAGTCAGTTTAAAAAATTAGGGTCCCTACCATCAGAGCAAAAAAAAGAATTCGCGTCTTTTTTAAATAAATTAAAAAGTGACTTAATTAATCAAATAGAATTAAAAGTTTTAGAATTAGAGACAAAAGATATTAATGAAAAATTAAAAAATGAAAAAGTAGATATTACTCTTCCAGTTAGGCCCTTCAATAAAGGAAAAATTCATCCAGTATCTCAAGTGATTGATGAAATTTCTTCTATATTTTCAGAAATTGGATTTTCAGTTGCAGAAGGCCCTGATGTAGAAACAGAACATAATAATTTTACAGCACTAAATACACCAGAGGATCATCCAGCAAGAGACATGCATGATACTTTTTATTTAGAGGAAAGTAAAAAAATTTTATTAAGAACCCACACTTCTCCAGTTCAAATTAGAACAATGTTAAATGAGAAACCTCCTCTAAAAATTATTGTACCTGGTAGAACTTATCGTTGTGATAGTGATCAGACACATGCACCAATGTTTCATCAACTTGAGGGGTTACATATAGATAAAAATATTACTATGAGCCATTTGAAAGGATGTTTGAACTATTTTATTAAAGAATTTTTTGAAGTTAAAAATATAAAAATGAGATTTAGACCAAGTCATTTTCCATTCACCGAGCCATCGGCAGAAGTTGATATTGGTTATAGATTAGAAAATGGAAGGATTGTAATTGGAGAAGGCAATAAATGGTTAGAAATTTTAGGTTGTGGAATGGTACATCCAAATGTTTTAAGAAATGTAAAAATTAATCCAGAAAAATATCAAGGATTTGCTTTTGGAATGGGCATTGATCGGCTAGCAATGTTAAAATATGGAATTAATGATTTAAGAGCTTTTTTTGAAAGTGACTACCGCTGGTTAAGTCATTTTGGTTTTGATCCATTGGATGTACCAACCAATTATAGAGGTTTAAGTAAATGATAATTACAATACCTTGGCTTAAAGAGCATTTAAAAACAAATGCTAATGAGGCAAAAATTATCGATCAATTAACTAGTATAGGTTTAGAAGTTGAGAATATTAAAGAAGGTGCAAGAGAATTAAGTGAATTTAAAATTGCAAAAATTTTAAAAGCGGAAAAACATCCTAATGCGGATAAGCTGAAAGTTTGTGATGTTAGTTTGGGAGATAAAAAAATTATTAAAGTTGTTTGTGGGGCGCCAAATGCAAGAACA
>Ga0115004_10002409_pt1 | contig 15394 bp, 10 predicted proteins | sample ArcticOcean_MG_C_10_FD_88737 | JGI IMG/M metagenome (GOLD analysis project Ga0115004, IMG submission 88737) | Marine microbial communities from western Arctic Ocean - ArcticOcean_MG_CB11_90 | ecosystem: Environmental > Aquatic > Marine > Oceanic | place: Arctic Ocean: Canada Basin | collected...
ATTATTAATAAAACTAAACTGAGGTAAAAAAGTAATGTCAAAAGAAAAGTTCGTAAGAAATAAACCACACTGTAACATTGGTACAATTGGTCATGTCGACCATGGTAAAACAACATTAACTGCTGCAATCACAAAAGTGTTATCTGAAACAGCTGGTTCAACTGCAACTTTTACTGCGTATGATCAAATTGATAAAGCTCCTGAAGAAAAAGAAAGAGGAATTACAATTTCGACTGCTCACGTTGAATATGAAACTGACAAGAGACATTACGCACACGTAGATTGCCCGGGTCACGCTGACTATGTTAAAAACATGATCACAGGTGCAGCTCAAATGGATGGAGCAATTTTAGTAGTTAACGCTGCTGATGGTCCTATGCCTCAAACAAGAGAACATATTCTTTTAGGAAGACAAGTTGGAATTCCTTCAATCGTTGTTTACTTAAATAAAGTTGATCAAGTAGATGATAAAGACATGATTGAACTTGTAGAGGAAGAAATTAGAGAACTTTTAACTTCTTACAAATATCCAGGTGAGACAACTCCAATTACTAAAGGTTCTGCTTTAGCAGCTGTTGAAGGTAGAGACGATGAAATTGGAAAAAATTCGATTATAGAATTAATGAAAACTGTAGATGAATTTATTCCTCAACCTACTAGAGATGTTGATAAACCATTCTTGATGCCTGTTGAGGATGTTTTTTCAATTTCAGGAAGAGGAACAGTTGCAACTGGTAGAATTGAATCTGGTGTTATTAAGACTGGTGAAGAAGTTGAAATCGTTGGTGTTACTGCAACTAAGAAATCAGTTTGTACTGGTGTTGAAATGTTTAGAAAACTTCTAGATTCTGGTGAAGCAGGAGATAACGTTGGTATTCTTTTAAGAGGTGTTGAGCGAGATGATATTCAAAGAGGACAAGTTCTTTGTAAAGCTGGTTCAATTACTCCACATACTAAATTTGAAGCTCAGGCTTATGTGCTTAAAAAAGATGAGGGTGGAAGACACACTCCTTTCTTTACTAAATACAGACCTCAGTTTTATTTTAGAACAACAGATGTAACAGGTGAAGTAACGTTACCAGCAGGAACAGAGATGGTTATGCCTGGTGATGATGCTAAATTTACAGTTACTTTGATTACTCCAATTGCGATGAGTGAAAAATTAAATTTTGCTATTCGAGAAGGTGGTAGAACCGTTGGAGCTGGAGTGGTAACTAAAATTATAGAGTAAACTTCTATAGGAGTGTAGCTCAATTGGTAGAGCGCCGGTCTCCAAAACCGGAGGCTGAGGGTTCGAGTCCCTCCGCTCCTGCCAGTAAAGCTAAGCTAAGTAGTATATTATGAAAAACCCAATAAAATTTATTCAAGAAGTTAAGCAAGAAGCCTTTAAAGTTTCTTGGCCCACAGGAAAAGAAACAATGCAAGGTGCGCTGATGGTGTTTGCCATGGCAGTAATTATGTCACTTTTCTTTTTACTTCTTGATCAAGTCCTTAAATTTTTATTGGAAGCTTTACTGAAGGTAAGTATTTAATGAAAAATTGGTACATTGTTCAATCACACTCAAATTTTGAGAATAAAGTTGCTGGATTAATTAAGGAAGAAGCTGAGAAGGCTAATATTTCTGATAAAATCGAGGAAATTGTAGTTCCAACACACGACGTAACTGAAGTTAAAAGAGGAAAAAGAATTCAAAGAAAAAAAAAATATTTTCCAGGTTATGTTTTAATCAAAAGTGAGATGGATAATGACCTTTATCATTTAATCAAAAACTTAAAGAGAGTTAGTGGTTTTTTAGGTTCAAAAGGCGTCCCTGTACCAGTATCCGATAAAGAAATAGAAAAAATACTAGGACAAATAAAAGATGGTGTAGCACAGCCAAAATCTGGTATAGAATACAGCATTGGTGAAAAAGTTCAGGTTGTTGACGGACCTTTTGCATCATTTAGTGGAATGGTTGAAGATATAGATGAAGAAAAATCTAGATTAAAAGTTTCGGTATCAATATTTGGAAGACCAACTCCGGTTGATTTAGAGTATAACCAAGTAGAAAAAGAAAGTTAATGGCAAAAGAAATTAGTGGGTATATAAAATTACAGATAATGGGTGGACAAGCAAATCCTGCACCGCCAGTTGGACCCGCCTTGGGACAACGCGGAATTAATATAATGGAATTCTGTAAAGCCTTTAATGATAAAACAAAATCTTTTGCTGGTAAACCAATCCCAGTAATTATTACTGTTTATAAAGATAAAAAATTTGATTTTGAAATTAAATCACCACCAGCATCTCACTTTATTAAAGAAGCTGCAAAATTAAAAAGTGGCTCCAAAGAACCTGGTAGAGTTTTAGCTGGATCAATTACAAAAAAACAAGCTGAAGAAATTGCAACACAAAAAATGAAAGATCTTAATGCCCACACTTTAGAGCAAGCTGTAAAAATTATTGCGGGATCAGCAAGATCAATGGGAATAGAGGTTAAAGAATAATGACATCAAAAAGATTTAAAAAATTACCAGAAAAAACTAAAGATTTAGCTGCTGACACAATAGAAAAGTTATTACCAACAGTTAAAAAAAATTGTACTACAAAATTTGACGAGTCTATTGATTTAAGTTTTCAAATCAACAACAAGCAAAAAAAAGGTGAAGTTAACATTCGAACTGTTGTTAATCTACCAGGTGGAACTGGTAAAACAGTTAAAGTTGCAGTTGTTTGTGAAGATGATAAAGCTCAAGAAGCTAAAGACGCAGGTGCCGATTTAGTGGGCAGTGAAGAATTTATTGAAAAAATTAAAGCTGGTGAATTAAATTTTGAAAAATTAATAGCAACACCTGGGATGATGATAAAACTTTCAAAATTAGGAAAAGTTTTAGGACCAAAAGGTTTAATGCCAAACCCGAAGCTGGGTTCTGTATCTGACAATATTAAACAAGCTGTATCAGATGCCAAATCCGGTCAAGCAGAAATTAGAAATGACAAAGATGGAAATATCGGTGTTAGTATTGGAAAAAAATCTTTTCATGATGACAAGTTGTTAAAAAATTATTATGCAATTTTAGATATTTTAGTAAAAGAAAAAGGAAACAACACTTTAAAGGGTGATTTAATTAAGAATACTTTTATTACATCCACTATGGGTGTTTCTTATAAAATTAAAATAGGAAAAGTGATTTAGTTATGATGAATAAGGAGCAAAAAAAGAATTATATAAGTGAAATGGAAACACAATTTCAAAACAATGAAGCTGTATTAGTTACTCATTACCAAGGTCTTACAATGTCACAACTTAATGATTTAAGAGCACAAATGAGAGAACATGGGATTAAATTTAAAATCACTAATAACAGAATTACTAAACTAGCACTTGAAAAAACTAGATGTAAGGAGCTTTCAAATTTATTTACAGGAGCTACAGCTGTAGCGTTTTCTGATGATGCAATAATTTCGGCTAGAATTTTATCAAAATTTGCAAAAACCAATGAAAACCTAAAACTTTTAGGTGGTATTATGGGGAGTGATATTTTAGATCAAGCTGGAGTTCAAAATGTAGCTAATTTACCAACACTAGATGAAGCTAGAGCTAATATAGTTGGAATTTTGGCAGCACCAGCGTCAAAAATTATAAGTATTTTACTTGCACGTTCTGAAAAAATGAGTAGTTTGAGCCCAGAAAATTCTTAAAAAAATAACCTAAAGAGTAAATAAAATATGCCTGATTTAAATAAAATTATAGAAGATTTATCAAGTTTAACTGTAGTTGAAGCAGCTGAACTCTCAAAGCAACTTGAGGAAAAATGGGGTGTTACAGCTATGGCTGCAGCAGCACCAGCAGCAACAGCAGGCGGTGCAGCTGAAGAAGCAAAAGATGATTTTACAGTTATGTTAATTTCTGCAGGTGATAAAAAAATTAATGTTATTAAAGAGGTTAGAGCAGCAACATCTTTAGGTCTTAAAGAAGCAAAAGATTTAGTTGAAGGTGCGCCAAAAGAAGTAAAATCTGGTGTTAACAAAAAAGATGCTGAAGAACTTAAAGCAAAATTAGAAGCAGCAGGCGCAAAAGTAGAACTTAAATAAATTAATTAGAAAGAACTTACTTGCTGATTAATTTTTTAATCAGTAACTATTTATAGATGCAATTATCTTTTACTGAAAAGAAAAATGTTAGAAAAAGTTTTGGTAAGCTTGCTGAAACTTTGTCTATCCCCAATCTAATTGAGGTTCAAAAAAATTCATACAAACAATTAACAGATTTTGATTCGGAAGCTGGCGACTTATCAAAAGGTTTTGACAGGGTTTTTAAAAGTATTTTTCCTATAGAAGATCTAAATGATAAAGCAACTTTAGAATATGTTTCTTATAAATTAGAAAAACCTAAATTCGATGAAGAGGAATGTATTCAAAGAGGTTTAACATATTCATCAGCTCTTAAATGTACTTTGAGACTTGTTGTTTATGAAATTGATCAAGAGAACAATACAAAAGATATTTTGTCTGCAAAAGAACAAGAAGTTTACATGGGTGAAGTTCCAATGATGACTGAGAGTGGAACATTTATTACCAATGGAGTTCAGAGAGTTGTAGTAAACCAAATGCACAGAAGTCCAGGTGTATTTTTTGACCATGATAAAGGAAAATCCCATGCTAGTGGTAAATTACTTTTTAATTGTCGTGTAATTCCTAATAGAGGCTCATGGTTAGATTTAGAATATGATGTTAAAGATTTTTTATATTTTAAAATTGATAGAAAGAAAAAAATATTTGCTTCATCTTTGCTAATGGCCATAGGTTTTACAAAAAATGAAATAGCTGATGAATTTTATGATAATGAACAATATTCTTTTGATATTAAAAAGAATAAATGGAAAACAAAATTTAATCCAGAAAATTATAAAGCTAAAAATTTTTCAGAAGAAGTTATTGATGCAAAGACGGGTAATGTAGTTATTAAATTAGGTGATAAGGTTAGCTATTTGTCTGCTAAAAAGTTTGCTTCAGATGGTTTAAAAGACATTTTAGTTAGTCAAGAGTCACTTTTTGGTAAACACTTACATAGAGAAGTAAAAGTTAGTGACGATGAAGAAGAAGGTGTATTTGGAATTGGTACTGAGTTAAATGACTCTATAATAAAACAAATCTTAGAAGCAAGTATCTCTACAATTCAAATTTCAATTACAAATTCAATTAATAAAGGTGCTTATTTACTTGCAACAATTTTAAATGATAAAAATAATGATAAAAATGATGCTATTACTGAAATTTATAAAGTTTTAAGGCCAGGTGAGCCACCTACAACTGAGATTGCTACACAAATTTTTAATAATTTATTTTTTACTTCTGAAAGATACGACCTTTCGGATGTTGGTAGAGTAAAAATGAATTCAAGGTTAAATTTAGAATGTTCGGATAAAATAACGATTTTAAGAAATGATGATATTATAGCAATAGTTCATAAAATGCTTGATCTACGTGATGGTAAGGATGAAGTTGATGACATTGATCATCTTGGGAATAGAAGAGTTAGATCTGTGGGTGAACTTGTTGAAAATCAGGCTCGTATAGGTGTTTACAGAATGGAAAGAGCTATTAAAGAAAAAATGACAACTCTTGATATAGAGTCAGCAATGCCACAAGATTTAATTAATGCAAAACCTCTAACAGTTTCTTTAAAGGATTTTTTTGCTAGTTCACAACTTTCTCAATTTATGGATCAAACAAATCCTTTATCTGAAATAACTCATAAAAGAAGAGTTTCAGCTTTAGGGCCAGGAGGGCTTACAAGAGAAAGAGCAGGCTTTGAAGTTCGTGATGTTCACCCAACTCACTACGGTAGAATTTGTCCAATTGAAACCCCAGAAGGTCCAAATATTGGATTGATTAATAGTTTGTCTACTTATGCAAAAATTAACAAATATGGCTTTATCGAAAGTCCTTATAAAAAAGTCAAAAATGGAATAATTGAAGATAAAGTTGAATATCTGTCGGCAATGGAAGAAACAAAATATACGATTGCACAAGCAAATGCCAAAGTTGACAAGAATGGAAAAATTTTAGAAGAGTTGGTACCCTGCAGGGAAAATTTGAATTTTGTTTTATCTAATCCTAATAATATAGACTACATCGATGTATCACCAAAACAGTTAGTTTCTGTTGCTGCATCTTTAATACCCTTTTTAGAAAACGATGATGCGAATAGAGCTTTGATGGGGTCTAACATGATGAGACAAGCTGTACCTTTATTGAAACCAGAGTCCCCTTTAGTTGGTACTGGTATTGAAAGTGATGTTGCTCTAGATTCTGGTGTTACTATTGTTGCTAAACGTGATGGTACTGTTGACAAAATTGACGGTAAAAGAATAGTTGTTAAGGCAACGGATGAAACTGATTTTACAAAATCTGCAGTTAATATTTATAATTTACAAAAGTTTAAAAGATCAAACCAAAATACCTGCATCAATCAAAAACCGCTAGTAAGAGTTGGGGATAAAGTAAGAGCTGGTGACATTATTGCAGACGGCCCTTCAACTAAATTAGGTGAATTAGCTCTTGGAAAAAACGTGACTGTAGCTTTTATGCCTTGGCAAGGTTACAACTTTGAAGATTCAATTCTAATTTCAGAAAGATGTGTAACAGATGATGTATTCACATCAGTTCATATAGTTGAATATGATGTAATGGCGAGAGATACTAAATTAGGTGAAGAAGAAATTACTAGAGATATTCCAAATGTAAATGAAGAAGCATTAAAAAATTTAGATGAATCTGGCATTGTTTATATTGGTGCAGAAGTTAAAGCTGGAGACATACTGGTTGGCAAAGTTACGCCCAAAGGAGACTCAGCATCTGGACCAGAAGAAAAATTATTACGGTCAATTTTTGGAGAAAAAGCTATTGACGTTACTGATACTTCTTTGAAAATGTCTAGAGGTAGTAGTGGTACTATTGTTGATGTTAGAGTTTTTAATAGACATGGAATTGATAAAGACGAAAGATCAATCACTATTGAAAGAGCTGAAATTGAGACTGTTCAACAAGATAAAATTGTTGAAGAAGAAATTTTAGAGCGAAGTATTAAACAAAGAGCTAATCAAATTTTTTCTGGAGCGTCGCTAACTAAAAAAATTAAAGATTTTGAGGTTGGTGCTAAGCTAGACTTAGAAACTATTGATAAAATTAATATCAATGACATTTTTAAAATCACTGTTGGAAATGTTAATGATGAAGCGAGTGTTGCTCAACTAAAAGATCAATATAGTACGGCTAAGCAGGATATTTTAGAGAGATTTGAAGATAAAGTTCTTAAAATTAGAAGTGGTGATGATTTGCTACCAAGTGTTATGAAAATGGTTAAAGTTTTTGTAGCAATTAAAAGAAGATTGAGACCAGGTGATAAAATGTCAGGAAGACATGGCAATAAGGGAGTAGTTAGTAAAATTGTTCCTGTTGAAGATATGCCATATAGAGAAGATGGAAGACCAGTTGATATTGTATTAAATCCACTAGGTGTACCAAGTCGTATGAATGTTGGTCAGATTTTAGAAACTCATCTTGGTTGGGCTTGTAAAGAGTTTGGTGAAGAGGTTAAAAGATTAGTAAATGAAAATAATAAAAAATTTGAAAAAACACAAAAAATTGCATCATTTTTAACTTCTGTTTATGGCAAAGAAGTTTTCGATGACGGTATTGATAAATTAAATAAAACTGAATTTGCAGATTTGTGTGAAAATTTACAAAATGGCATAGCTATATCAACACCAGTTTTTGATGGAGCAAAAGAAAAAGATGTTTCAGAAATGCTTACGTTAGCAAAATTACCTACTTCTGGTCAGACGAATTTATGGGATGGAAGAACTGGTGAAATGTTTGATAGACCTGTAACTGTTGGAATTATCTATATGTTAAAACTTCATCATCTTGTTGAAGATAAAATTCATGCAAGATCAACTGGACCTTATAGTCTTGTTACTCAACAGCCATTGGGTGGTAAAGCTCAATTAGGTGGACAAAGATTTGGTGAAATGGAAGTTTGGGCGCTTGAGGCTTATGGAGCATCGTATACGTTACAAGAAATTTTAACTGTAAAATCTGACGATGTTGCAGGAAGAGTTAAGGTTTACGAAACTATAGTTAAGGGAGAAGAAAACTTTGAGTCAGGAATACCGGAATCATTTAACGTGCTGGTTAAAGAAATAAAATCATTAGCACTAAACATAGAGTTAAATTAAGTATGAAAAAAGAATTAACAGATTTATTCAAAAATAGTGAAGTTTCAGAGGCTCAAAATTTTAGTAGCATAAAAATAACATTAGCAAGTCCTGAAAAGATTAAATCTTGGACTTATGGTGAAATTAAAAAACCAGAAACTATTAACTATAGAACATTCAGACCTGAAAAAGATGGTTTGTTTTGTGCTAGAATTTTTGGACCTATAAAAGATTATGAATGCTTGTGTGGTAAGTACAAAAGAATGAAATTCAGAGGAATTATTTGTGAAAAATGTGGAGTTGAAGTTACTAAATCTAATGTTCGTAGAGAAAGAATGGGTCATATAAATTTAGCAACACCTGTTGCTCATATTTGGTTCTTGAAATCTTTACCGAGCAGAATTTCCCTAGCAGTTGATATGAAGCTTAAGGAAGTTGAGAGAGTGCTATATTTTGAAAACTTCATCGTTATTGAGCCGGGATTAACCGGTCTTCAAAAAAATCAACTTTTAAATGAAGAAGAATTAGCAAAATACCAAGATGAATTTGGTGATGAATCTTTTGAAGCTGGTATTGGTGCTGAAGCTATTCTTTCGATTTTAAAAACAATGGACCTTGATCAAGAAAGAAAAATTTTAATTAATACAATTAAAGAAACAAAATCCAAAGTTAATGAGGAAAGATCAATTAAAAGACTTAAACTGATTGAATCATTTATTGAAACAGATCAGAAGCCTGAGTGGATGATTTTAAGTGTAATTCCAGTAATTCCACCTGAGCTAAGACCGTTAGTTCCTTTAGATGGTGGAAGATTTGCTACATCTGATTTAAATGACCTTTATAGAAGGGTAATTAACAGAAATAACCGTTTAAAAAGGTTAATGGATCTTAAAGCCCCAGATATTATTGTTAGAAATGAAAAAAGAATGTTACAGGAATCAGTCGATGCGTTATTTGATAACGGCAGAAGAGGTAGAGTTATAACAGGTACTAACAAAAGACCTCTTAAATCTCTAGCTGAAATGCTTAAGGGTAAACAAGGTAGATTTAGACAAAACTTATTAGGAAAAAGAGTTGATTATTCTGGTAGATCAGTAATTGTTGTTGGACCTGATCTTAAGCTTCATGAGTGTGGCTTACCTAAAAAAATGGCTTTAGAACTATTTAAACCGTTTTTATATGCAAGATTAAATAAATTAGGATTAGCATCAACAATTAAACAAGCAAAAAAATTGGTTGAAAAAGAAACCAACGCTGTTTGGGATGCGCTTGAATTAATTGTTAGAGAACACCCTGTATTGCTTAACCGTGCTCCGACACTACACCGACTCGGGGTTCAAGCTTTTGAACCCAAGTTAATTGAAGGTGACGCAATTGAATTACACCCATTATGTTGTGCAGCTTTTAATGCTGATTTTGATGGTGACCAAATGGCTGTTCATGTACCACTAAGTTTAGAAGCTCAATTAGAAGCTAGAATTTTAATGTTATCAACAAACAACATTTTAAGTCCTTCAAATGGAAAACCTATTATTGTACCTAGTCAAGATATGATTTTAGGATTGTATTACTTGTCTCAAGCTCCTTTCCAAACTGATAAACCAGAAGGATATTTTATTAATGCTGATGCAATTGAACACTCTCTTTCAACAGGACAAATTAAAGTTCATACTACTATCGTTTCACGTTTTGAGACTATAGATGATAAAGGTAATAAAAAATTAGAAAAATACACAACAACAGCTGGAAGATTTTTATTAGCCAACTTGTTACCAAAAAATAAAAATATTACTTTTTCAATGATTGACAGATTGTTACCTAAAAAAACTGTATCTGAAATTATAGATAGTGTTTTTAGATTTTGTGGACAAAAAACTACAGTAATTTTTTGTGACCATTTAAAAGATTTAGGTTTCAAACATGCATTTAAAGCAGGTATTTCGTTTGGTAAAGATGATTTGGTAATTCCAGCCAACAAAAGTCAATTAATTGAAGACACTAAAAAATTAATAGCTGATTATGAAAACCAATATTCAGAAGGTTTAATTACTAGAGGTGAAAAATATAATAAAGTAGTTGATGCTTGGTCTAAATGTACAGATAAAGTAGCTGGCGAAATGATGAGAGGAATTTCTGCAACAGAAAGTACACCAGATGGAATGAAAATCAATTCTGTATTTATGATGGCTGATAGTGGAGCCCGAGGTTCAGCTGCACAGATGAAACAGCTAGCTGGTATGAGAGGACTGATTGCAAAACCATCAGGAGAAATTATTGAAACTCCAATTATCTCTAACTTCAAAGAAGGTTTAACTGCATTGGAATATTTTAATTCAACACATGGAGCAAGAAAAGGACTAGCAGATACAGCATTAAAAACTGCAAGTTCGGGGTATTTAACAAGAAGACTTTGTGATGTTGCTCAAGATTTAACAATTTCTAAGATTAAATGTGACAATCCCGGTTTTATTGAATTAGGTGAAATTTTAGAAGGTGGAAATGTAGTTGTTAGTTTATCAGAAAGAGCACTTGGAAGAGTAACAGCGTTTGGTGTTAAAAATCCTATCACTGGTGAAATTGTAATTAAAAAAGATGTTATGATTGATGAAGCTGGCTGTGATAAAATTGATGCAGCAGGTGTTAAATTTATTAAAGCTTACTCAGTAATGACGTGTAGCTCTAAAAAAGGTGTTTGTGCCACTTGTTATGGACGTGATTTATCTAGAGGTAAAATGGTACATGTTGGTGAAGCTATTGGTATGATATCGGCACAATCTATTGGAGAACCAGGTACACAGTTAACGATGAGAACTTTCCACGTCGGTGGAACGGCTTCTGTTAAACAGGAGTCTCAAATAGTAACAAAATCTGCTGGAACCCTTAAGATTGTTAATTCTAATTTGTTAAAAGACTCTAAGAAAAACTTGATTGTAATGGGAAGAAATACTCAGTTAACCATTGAAGATAACAACGGAGTTCAGGTAGCTGTATACAAAGTTGCTTATGGATCAAAATTATTTTTCCAAAATGGAGATAAGATAAAATCAAATGAAAAAATTTGTGAATGGGATCCTTATACAACCCCAGTTATTGCTGAAAAAGATGGTATTGCAGGATTTGTTGACTTGATAGATGGTATTTCTATTCAGGAAACTACTGATGATGCCACAGGTATTTCGTCTAAATCAGTAGTTGATTGGAGAGCACAATCAAAAAACGCAGATTTAAAACCAAGAATAACTTTAAGAGACGACAAGGGAAATGTTATTAAAAAAGCTGATGACAATGAAGCAAGATATTATTTAGTTCCAGACTCAATTCTTTCTGTAGAAGATGGTCAAAAAATACATGCTGGTGATATTATTGCAAGATTACCAAAAGAAACAACTAAGACAAAAGATATTACGGGTGGCCTACCTCGTGTTGCAGAATTATTTGAAGCAAGAAAAGCAAAAGATAGTGCAATTATTGCTGAGAATGACGGGCAAGTTTTATTTGGTAAAGAGGTTAGAGGTAAACAAAAAATTTCAATTCAACCTGACAATGGTGAACCATCAAACTACTTAATTCCCAAAGGAAAACATATTAATTTCAACCAAGGTGAAAAAATTAAGAAAGGTGAGTATTTATTAGATGGCCAACCTTTACCACACGATATCCTGAGAATTTTAGGAATAAAAGATTTAACTGAATATTTTGTAAACCAGGTACAAGAAGTTTACAGATTACAAGGTGTAATTATTAACGATAAGCATATTGAAACTATCCTAAGACAAATGCTAAAAAAAGTAGAAGTGAAAACATCCGGTGATTCGACTTATTTACCTGGTGAAATGATTGACAAAATTAAATTTGATATAACAAATGAGAATCTTGCTACAGAAGGAAAACAATTGGCTGTTGGTGAAAGAGTTTTAATGGGTATTACCAAAGCTTCATTACAGACCGAGTCTTTTATATCAGCTGCGTCTTTTCAAGAAACCACAAGAGTCTTAACAGATGCTGCAATTAAAGGTAAAGTTGACCCTTTAAATGGCTTAAAAGAGAATGTTATTGTAGGTAGATTAGTTCCAGCTGGTACCGGTCATATCAAAAATAAATGGAATAGAAATGCCATTGATGCTGATAATAAATTCTTAACAGAACAAGACAAAGCAGAGCCAGTAGAGGCTCCTGAAACTCAAGCAAATCAGTAAAAAAAACACGTTAAAATTGTAGTTTTAGTTTGACAAAGTAAATTTAAATAGTATTTTGTCGGTATTTTTGGTTGGAATGTAGTACCTGCTTTATGGAACTAAACGCTGCCACAAAATAACCTGTCAGTTATTTTCATTCAAAAATAGATTAATTAATTATATAAAAAATTTATGCCAACTATAAACCAGTTGTTAAGAAAGAAACGAACTAGACCTGTTGCTAGAAACAAAGTCCCAGCGCTTGAAAAGCAACCTTTAAAAAGAGGCGTGTGTCTTAAAGTTTATACAACAACACCTAAAAAACCGAACTCAGCATTAAGAAAAGTTGCAAGAGTTAGACTGTCAAATGGTTTTGAAGTTACAGCATATATTGGTGGTGAAGGTCATAACCTTCAAGAACACTCAGTAGTGCTAATTAGAGGTGGTCGTGTAAAAGATTTACCTGGTGTACGTTATCACATTCTTAGAGGAAATTTAGATACTCAAGCAGTTGCAAATAGAAAGAAGCGTAGATCTTTGTATGGAACTAAAAAAGGTAAATAACTATGTCTAGAAAAAAAACACAACCTAAAAAAGTTGTTACTCCAGACCCAATATTTAAATCAACTATTATTCCTAAATTAATAAACTCTATTATGTATGACGGAAAAAAAGTTGTTGCTGAAAAAATTGTATATGAGGCAATTGAGAAAATTAAATCAAAAACTAAAGAAGAACCTATAAACGTTTTTAATGAAGCAATAAATAACATTAAACCTACTGTAGAAGTTAGATCAAGAAGAGTAGGTGGTGCAACATATCAGGTACCTGTTGAAGTAAAATCTAATAGAGCCCAAGCTTTAGCAATTAGATGGTTGGTTGACGCTTCAAGAAAAAGAAAAGATAAGCACATGTCTGACAAAATTTTTAATGAACTGTACGATGCTTATGAAAAAAAAGGATCAGCAGTTAAAAAAAGAGAAGACGTGCATAAAATGGCAGAATCAAATAAAGCTTTTGCTCATTTTAGGTGGTAAAAAATTATGGCTAGAACAAATACATTAGATACATACAGAAATATTGGAATTATGGCTCACATTGATGCTGGTAAAACCACTACGACTGAAAGAATTTTATATTATACTGGTAAGAGTCACAAAATAGGTGAAGTTCATGATGGTGCTGCAACTATGGATTGGATGGAGCAAGAGCAAGAAAGAGGGATTACCATTACATCTGCTGCTACCACATGTTTTTGGAATGACCACAGAATTAATATTATTGATACACCTGGTCACGTAGATTTTACTATTGAAGTTGAGAGATCATTAAAAGTTTTAGATGGTGCCGTATGTGTTTTTGATGGTGTTGCAGGTGTTGAACCTCAATCTGAAACAGTATGGAGACAAGCAGATAAATATAAAGTTCCAAGAATTTGTTTTGTTAATAAATTAGATAGAACGGGTGCTGATTTTTTTCGATGTGTAGATATGATTAGAGATAGACTTGGTTGCAAACCTTTAGTCATACAAGTTCCAATTGGCATGGAAGCATCATTAACTGGTGTTGTTGATCTAGTTAAAATGAAAGCACAAGTTTGGAAAAATGAAGCCTTAGGTGCTGAGTGGGAATATAAAGAAATTCCTGAAGACTTAAAAGAAATTACTCAAAAATACAGAACTGAACTTGTTGAAATGGCTGTTGAACAAGATGAAAAATTAATGGAAAGCTATTTAAATGGAGATGAAATTAAAGAAGAAGATTTAGTAAAATGCATAAGAAAAGGAACATTAAACTTTAGTTTTGTGCCAATAACTACTGGTTCAGCGTTTAAAAACAAAGGTGTTCAACCTTTACTCGACGCTGTTATTAATTATCTTCCAAGTCCAATTGATATTGGTTCGATTAGTGGAACTATTCCTGGAACAGAAGATGTTAAAGAAATGGAATTTGATGATGGAGCTGGCTTTTCTGCATTAGCCTTTAAAGTTGCCAACGACCCTTTTGTTGGTTCACTAACATTCATTAGAATTTATTCTGGTACAATTAAAACTGGAACAGGAATTTATAATTCTTCTAAAGAAAAAGAGGAAAGAGTGGGTAGAATGCTTTTAATGCATGCAAACTCAAGAGAAGATATTAAAGAAGCAAACGCTGGTGATATAGTTGCTTTAGCTGGACTTAAATACACAATCACAGGCCACACTTTATGTGATGAAGCTAATTCTGTGTTATTGGAACCAATGGAATTCCCTGAACCAGTAATTGAAATTGCCGTTGAACCAAAAACAAAAGCTGACCAAGAAAAAATGGGAGAAGCCTTAGCTAGATTGGCAAAAGAAGATCCTTCATTTAGAGTTACTTCTGATGAAGAATCGGGACAAACAATAATTAAAGGTATGGGTGAATTGCATTTAGATATTATTGTCGATCGTATGAAAAGAGAATTTAATGTTGAAGCAAACATTGGAGCACCACAGGTTGCTTATAGAGAAACTATTCAAAATGCCTCTGAGTTTGAGTATACACATAAAAAACAAAGTGGCGGCGCCGGACAATTTGCAAAAGTTAAACTTTTAGTGGAACCTCAAGAACCAGGTAAGGGTAGAGAGGTTGATAGCAAAATTAAAGGTGGATCAATTCCAAAAGAATTTATTCCAGGTGTAGAGAAGGGTATTGAGACTATATCTGATGGTGGAATTTTAGCTGGCTTCCCAATGATAGATTATAAAGTTACAATTTTAGATGGATTACACCATGATGTCGATTCCAGTGTTCTTGCATTTGAATTAGCTGGTAGAGCTTGTTTTAAAGAAGCTTGTACTAGAGGTGGACTGAAATTACTGGAGCCCGTTATGAGAGTTGAGGTGGTAACTCCCGAAGACTATATGGGAGATGTTATTGGTGATTTAAACAGTAGAAGAGGTCAAATAAGTGAGCAAGAGAGCAGAGGAAATGCAACTGTTATAACTGCAATGGTTCCTCTAGCTAATATGTTTGGATATATAAATAGTTTA
>Ga0115004_10002411_pt1 | contig 15388 bp, 12 predicted proteins | sample ArcticOcean_MG_C_10_FD_88737 | JGI IMG/M metagenome (GOLD analysis project Ga0115004, IMG submission 88737) | Marine microbial communities from western Arctic Ocean - ArcticOcean_MG_CB11_90 | ecosystem: Environmental > Aquatic > Marine > Oceanic | place: Arctic Ocean: Canada Basin | collected...
CTTTTTTCATAAAAAATATTTTTTGTTGGATAAATTTTTAAATAATCACAAAGAGGATTTAATTTATTAAATTCTGATATTATTTTTTTTTTTTCACAAAATTTTTTAAAATGGTATTGAAATTTTTTTACTAATTTTTCATCAATCACATTGCAATACATTCCTCCCAAGCCGTCTGGCTGATATATGTCAAAAAAAATTTCGTTTCCGAGACAAGAATTTTTGATTTCTTTTATTAAAAAAGGATAATATATAAAGCTATCATTTATTCTTAAAAAAAAACAACCAGAATTTAAATCGAATACATCCTTGTAAATTTTGTAAAATGCAGGAATTGAAAAGACTGACTTTTTTTTCAATTCCAATCTATTTGCCAACAATTCCCACTCTTTATAGTTTTGATTAATGTCAAAAAACAAAAGCTCTTCTTGATTTTTTATTTTTTGCATTAAATACTAAATGTTATAACCGAAAGATTTGAACTTTTTTAAGTTTTTTGATTTTTTAAACCAATTAATTGTTTTTTTTAAACCCAAAGCTAACCCATCAATATTTTTGTGTTTACTTTGCCAACTCAACAAATCTCTAGCTTTTTCTGTAGAGGAAACTAACTGAAAAACTTCACTTTTTTCTGGTCTAATTCTTATCTTATCTTCGACTATCTTTATTTTTTTTTTCATCAATTTGGCAATCAACATAACCAGATCACCAATTGAAATATCAAAACCACTGCCAATATTAATAGTTTCACCAAAAGTATTTTTTTTATTTAAACACTTAACGAAAGCTTCTGCGGTATCACCCACATAGTTTAGGTCTCTTGTTGGGTCAAGCGACCCTAGTTTCACAACTTGATTATTCATTATCTGAGATATTACAGTCGGTATAATTGCTCTCGCAGATTGCCTTGGTCCATACACATTAAAAGGGCGCAGCGTGGTTACTGGCAAATCAAATGATCTATAATAAGATTCAACTAATTTATCTGCAGCTATTTTAGTAGCTGAATATGGAGACTGACCTTGCAGAGGGTGCTTTTCGTCAATTGGAATATACTGCGCAGTTCCGTAAACCTCGCTTGTAGAGGTGTGTATTGTATGTTTAATTTTATTTTCTTTTGCCGCCTCCAATATATTCAATGTACCTATGGCATTTGTTTCCAGGTACATTCTGGGTGAATGATAAGAATAAGGAATTCCAATTAAAGCTGCTAGGTGAATTATGTTATCACAATTTTTTGTTTCTTTTTTTATTCCACTTAAATCCCTAACATCACCAAAGACAATTTCTACTTTTTTTTTTTCATTTTTGTTCAATTCTTCTAACCACCCCCAAGAACTAAAAGAATTGTATTGAATCAAAGCTTTTACAAAAAAACCTTTTTTTATCAACAGCTGGACTATATGTGATCCAACAAAACCCTCCGAACCTGTTACAAAAATTTTATTCTTCATTTTATATATTGTTAATTTTATTAAATATTTTTCTTTTAATAAGTTTTAACCCAATTAACGATTTGTTTACATCATAAGTTTTTATATTTACAATTTTATTTAGTTTCTTTGCTGACAGACACATATTTTTTGGTCTCTTGGGGTTACTCTGCTGATTTAAGTATGATCTTTTTTTAAGCAGGTCAGTGTTTAAGTTGAACAATTTAATCAACTTTAATGCAAAATTATATTTAGAAATAGACTCCGCGCCCACAAGATTAAAAGTGCCTTTAGCATTTTTTTCTATCATGGCACAGATAATATTGATTAAATCATTTACTAATATTGGTGTGTAAAAAATATTATCATAACCATAAAAAATGGTATTATTTTTAATTGTGTCAATTATAACATCGCTAAACGACCTTCTATAAGAAGGACCCCAGCCAAAAAAATTTGTTCTAACAATAATGTGGTCGCTGTGATTATTTTTTATATAATTTTCAGCCATTAACTTTGTTTTTGCATAATAATTCTGGGGATTTTCAACAGATTTCTCTGTATAAATATTTTTCCCACCATCAAAAAGCTGATCTGTCGAAATAAATACTAATTTAATCTTAATTTTTTTTGCGATATCGCAAATTTTTTTTGCTAAATAATAATTCACAAGTTTGCAATTTTTTTTATATTGTTCGCATTTTTCAATAGATGTAATGGCTGAAGTTAAAACTATTACTGATGGATTTAAACTACGGATTTCAGAAAAAAGTTTTTTATTATCTAGGAAATTGAATTTGACAGATGTTGTGGAATTAATTTTAACATTTTTTTTATGCAACCCTAAAATTATATTTTGATCTTTTGATTTTTGCAAAGCCCAGTTTAAAGAAAAAAGGCTAGAGCCTCCTATTAATAATATTTTTTTTTTTTTGGAAGATTTCTTTCTCACTTATAATTATTCTTAATCCAATTTTTAACAAAAATTTCATTCATCCATTTCTTGTTATTTTCTGATGTGTAAATAAAATTTGAATCTACTAGATTTTTTTTATTTTTATTTAAAAAACTCTTGTTTAGAAAATGATGGGGAGAATACACTGTATAATAATTGTTGCTTTCAACCGTGTATTGAGCATCCGCTTCGCCAATAAGCTGTTCGTGCATCTTCTCTCCTGGTCTTATACCTACGATCTTTATTTTAGAGCTGCCTGATATAATTTTAGCCAAATCAATGATCTTGATGGAAGGGCATTTTTTAATAAAAATTTCTCCACCTTTTCCTATGTCAAATGCTTTCCAAACCAATTCTACTGCTTCCTGCAAGGTTAGCATAAACCTTGTCATGTTTTTATCAGTTACGGTTATCGGCTTTTTGTTTTGAAAACACTCGTAAAAAAAAGGTATTACAGATCCGCGCGATCCCATTACGTTTCCATAACGCACAACCGAGAAAATAGTTTTAGAATTTTTTTTTTTGAAATCATTCGCTAAAAATAATTTGTCTGCAGCAAGTTTTGAAGCACCGTACAAATTAATGGGATTGCTAGCTTTATCTGTGGAAAGCGAAATTACTTTTTTAATATTTTTTTCAATGCAGGCCTCGATAACATTTATACTACCAAGCACATTTGTCTTTATGCATTCAAACGGATTTAGCTCGGCAGTAGGCACTATTTTTGTTGCTGCTGCGTGTACAACATAATCTACTCCGTTTAAGGCATCTAATAAACTGGACTTGTCTCTGACATCGCCAATTGCAAATTGAATATTTTTTTTACCCTGATATTCAAGAGCCATATCCCATTGCTTTATTTCATCTCTAGAAAATATAATGATTTTTTTTGGATTAAATTTTTTTAGAGTCATCTTAACAAACTCTTTGCCAAAAGACCCCGTTCCACCCGTTATTAAAATTTTAGAATTTTTAAGTATCATTTAAAATATATTTTATGAATTAATTCCATTGTATGCAAACTTTCTTTTAGTGATACAAGATTATTTTTTTGTTTTTTAAAAGCTTTAATTAAATTTTTAGCTTGATTTAAAAGACCAGCCTTAAGGTTTTTTCCAACCTGCTCTTCAGAAGTAAAGGTTAATTTATTTTTTTTACTAAATATTTTTAAATTTTCTAACGGTTTAAGCTGCCATTTCTGCAAGGATGTTGTGACTGTCACGCTCCAAGCGCCAGGCATATTCCAATAACATTCATATATGCCTATATCACCCGATGAAAAAATTATTTTACTACTAATAAATATTAATTTATTTTTGTCATGAATTTTAAAAGAATTTACAGAATTGACGCTGCCCCTACAAAAAATATTAAAATAATGAATTAAGTGTATAGAGTTTGCAAACATCCAGCTCTTATTTATTTTTTTATTTCGACTAAAAAAAATTTTTGGATCATTGTTTTCTTGGTCGACCACTTTAACAATTCTTGTTGAGTTTTTTTTCTCAAGGTCTCTTACAACTTTTTGTGTTACATTATAATTAATTCTATTTAAACCAACATAAATCTCGGTTTTCATTTTTTTTGCCAACATGTGTATTTTTTTGGCCTCTAAAAAACTATAACCAGCTGGTTTCTCTATTAAAAAAGTTGATTTAAATTTGAATAAATTTTTATAAAATTTTAATAAATCTGGTTCGGATATTGCAACAACTGTTAAATTTGGTTTGGCTGATATCATCAAAGCTTCAATGCTGCGATAAAATTTTATATTGTGTTTTTTTCCTAAAATTTTAGAACTAATATTTTGCTTGCTTACCACACCAACTATTTTCACATTTTTAACTTTTTTAAATGAATAAATATGAAGATCATTCATGTAACCTGCTCCAATAAATGCAATTGTTATTTTTTTCATTTTTTATGAACTCAGTAGTTGCAAAGACCCATTCTTCATTTCAAAAATTTTATCACAGTATTTAAGTGTTGACTGTCTATGAGAAACAATAACTAATGTTTTTGTGCTTTTAATTTTCTGAATACTTTCTAATATTTTTTCTTCTGAATCTATATCCAGAGAACTGGTAGCCTCATCAAATATAAGTAGATCAGGTTTATTGTATAAAGATTGCGCGATAGCAATTCTTTGTCTTTGCCCACCTGATACTCTCATTGCATCTTCTCCAACAATTGTGTCTAAGCCTTGTGGCAAATCATCAACAAAACCAGACAAGCCTGACAACTTTATTGCCTCTTTAATTTTGTTATGATCAATTAACTCACCCGTCTCGGCATACGCTATGTTTTTGATCAGAGTGTCATCGCTCAAGTAAATTGACTGAGGAACATATCCTACACATCCTCTAAATTGATACGTGTTAGTATTAATTTCTTTGTCATCTAACCTGACTATACCCTTGGTGGGATGAAGCAATCCAAGCAATAAGTTTAAAAAAGTTGTTTTACCAGCCCCACTTTCCCCAACAATACCAACGCAATCATATTTGTTAATTTCAAAATTTAAATTTTTAATAACTTGTTTTTGACTATTGTTATGATGATAAGAAATATTTTTGAAAGTTAGTTTGTTTGGAAATTTATCTATATAATTAACTTCAATTACATTTTTATATTTTAAATCATGTAAAAGATTAATTAAAATTGGTTTGGCATTTTGCAGTGCTTGCAAACCGGTGGTAACTCTATTAAAAGATGGCAGAATTCTAAATGCCGCCGCTCCAAAGAGTCCAGCAATTGGAATAATGTCTGCATAGTCTCTAGATTGAAGGATCACCACAAATCCAAGTATTGTAAATCCAAAAACGCAACAGAATTCAAAAAATAGCCTTGGGTATGCATTGGCAATTTTATACAGTCTTGAAAAATTCAAAATATTATAAAAATTTTTAGAAAAAGTACCAATAAAATTATTTTCTTTTCCTAAAATCTTTAATATTTTAAAACTATGAAAAAAAAAATTTAAGTTTTTAATAGTTTCATTGGAAGATAAAAATCTAGAATCGCTCCACATATTTATTTTTTTTGAAACAATTTTGTGCATTATTAAACTCACAACAATAAAAAATATCATTAAGCTTAATCCAGCTACTGGCTCTGTTTTTACAAGTAAGACTAACATAAAAAATAGCAACAACACCTCTGTAACTAGAGTAAGTGCATTTGTTAAAGTAGATTCAAAATATTGAGATTCGTAAAAAACTTTATTAATTAAACTTGATGAATTATTTTTAGTATGGAAAGTATAAGGCCTGATCAAGTAACTTTTGAATAACTTTTCTGTAATTTTCAATTGAATTGCTGCGATATATTTTTTTTCCAAGTATACAAAAGTGGCAATATAAATATTTTTTATAAAATAAATAATATTTAAATAAACTAAAGAATAAATAACTAAAGATGAATATTTTGTAGTTTCTATGATTTGGCTTATATTTAAAAAAGAAAAGAAATCACTTTTCTGATTCATCAATATTTTAATAATAAAATAAACTTGAGATACAACAAAAGTTTCTAATAGCAAGGCTAGAATCATCATTGCCAGAATAAAGAAAACTATTTTTTTTTCCTTATAGTCAAAATTTAACCACAACTCTTTGATAACAAATTTCATTATTAAAATAATAACCTGACTAATTTTTTTTTGAAAACATAATAAAATAGATTACTTAAAATGAAATTAACTAATATAATCTTTCACTTCTTGTTTCTAGAAGATTTTTTTGAAATTTTTTTTAAATCAATGACGTAAGTCAAAGCTAAATTTCTATCTTTTGAGGTAATTTCATTCAAGCAAAATTCCCTATAGCCGGTTACCTCACTTTCTGCGACATAAAACCTACTGCAACCCATTGATTTAAATTTTGCCAATATCATTTTATTTAGATGACCATTGAATTCTAATTTATTGAGTGCTTTATCTTTATTGAAATCGCCATGCGTTATGGCATATTTTTCGGTCTCCATATTGACACTCTTTGAGCTTCTTGATGGAACAACGAAGTACCTAATATTTTTATTATTCTTAATACTTTTAACAAAAGTAATTTGAAATTTATTTGGATATTTTTCTAGTATTGGGCCGACAAGCGAGTTGTTGTATGGATTGTTATAGGTTGCAAATTTCCATATTTTTTTTTTTATTAAAAATTTTGCCAAGTTTGAAGAGCCCAGACGACAAGGCAAGACATCATTAAAAAAAAAATAGAATTTATGAATACAATTAGCCAAACAAATAAAAATCATGCTAAAAAAAATTATTTTTTTATTTTCACTAAAAAATATTAGATGATCACTGACTACTGTTATTAGAAAAATAAATCCTAAAAAAATTGGCAAATACGATTTGCCTACTCTCATGGCTTTGGTAAATTCAATAATTAAAAATGGTATCAGACTAAAAAATATAATAAATAATTTTTCATACACGCTTATATTTAGATAAAAAACCATGTATAAAAAACTTGAAATATACAATGCAAAAACCAGAGGACAAAACCTCATAAAAAAATTTAGATACCACTTGCGTGGTGCAATAAAGTTTTCGTCTTCATAAACTTTTTTATCTTTAAAAAAAAATTTTGGGTACATTTTGAAATGATTGGCCCACTTTCCAATATCAAGAAAAATTATGTATCTGGATAAGTTAAAAAACACATTTGGGTAAAGAATCAGAAGAGAGCCAGAAAGCATACCTAAAATAAAAAAAAGAAGAACAAATAAAAAAAGAAAACTTTTAATAAAAACAAAAAGAAAAACTGTTGGTAAAATAATTAAAAATAATTTATCGAAATAACCGGTTGCCTGATTTAAATATTTTTTTTTTATTTTTTTATTTTTTTGGAAATTGGATATTTTTTTATCACATATTCGAATAAAAAAAGATTTTAGTGACCAGTACAAAAATACAGATAACAAAACTAAAAAAATATAAATATAAAATTTTTGTAAATTAAAATCAAAAGACAATATTTCCCAGAACTTAAAAATAAAAAAAACAAAAATTATTGGAGGATATTTTCTTGATGCGCTTGATGATGAAAAACATAGTATTAAAGAAAAACCTGATATAAAAATCAATGTAAAAGTATTTAAAGCAGGCTCTACATTCGCAAAATCTATCAAAAAAATTGTAAAAAGAAAAAAAATTTGTGACAAGTGAATATGTCCAAAGAAATAAGCTACTTGATAGGGCCACAAAGATGTGGAGTATAGGAAAGCACCAAAAAGCGACGCTTCATTTGAAAAGAATCTATTCAAAACAACATATAATAGTATTGATGATGCAAGATTACTCAATAAGGATAAAAAGATATTTACAAATTCATCTCTTCTATTAAGTAACAGCGCTACAAAATTGGAAATAAATACCCACATTTCTCTAAGCTGCGATCTTAATCCTGGAAAGCTGATTGGCTTGGATGGCAAATAAAAATATCCATAATTTTTTGAACCTTGTAGCATTTTTTCTTGATCTGTTTTTGAAATTTGACCGTCTTTATTTTTTGTAAATCCTCTTCCAAAAAATAGCGCATCTTTTGCCAGAAACGAAAATAGCAAAAAAATGGAAAAACTGTACAAAGATAACAAGCTTAAATACATTGATTAATTTTTTCTTAACTTTTAAATAAATTTTATATTTTAAATAATTGAGCTTAGCAAAGACTAAAAGCCTTACAACCTTCCAGATATATCCAAAACTGTTTCTCTTAAGCCTTCTTCTAGGGTTGTGCTTTGATAGTTTGGAATTATTTTTTTATTTTTTTTAATACTTAAATTTTTAGATTTTGCTCCAACATATTTGTCTGTGTTGTAAATAATTTTTTCGTGGTCAAAATCAAGAATTTTACAAATTAAACGGGCAAAAAATTTTATTTCAAACTCTTCTCCGGCACCTATGTTTACCAAATCATTTTCTACTTTTGTTTCTATTTGCAACATTTGTTCTATAAAATCAGCAACATGAACAATTTCTCTCTTTTGCGTACCGTCTCCCCACAGCTCAACTCTAGAGTTGTGTTTTTTTCCTTGTATGATTTTTATAATAATATCGAAAATAAAGTGTGGAATTTTATTACCCAAAGAATAGCCAGGCCCATATAGCGTTGACGGAATAACTGTCAAAAATTTCATTCCAAATTGTTTGGCTAAATTTTGCTGACCAATCAAAAGCATTCTTTTGCACATTCCATATGCGTATAAACTTTTGATAGGATGACCGTTTAAATAATCTTCTTCTTCTAGAGATCCACCCTCGGAATAAGAGCAGCTAGTTCCTATTGATATCAATTTAGCTTGTTTTTGATTGTCGTGCCACCATCTCAAAACATTAGAATTAATTAATTGGTTATTTATCCACTGTTCTCCCGAATGATGTAATGAAAAATCACCGGCTTGTGTCCATGCTGCCAAGTGGTAAATTTTATCAAATTTTATAGATTCGTATTTTACCAAAGAATTGCTCTTTGTAAGATCTGCATTTTTTGATGAGAGGGAAATAACTTCTGTATTTTTATTTTTTGATAGAACAAAATTTAAATTTTTTCCTAGAAAACCGCTGCCGCCTGTAATTAATACTTTCATTTTTAAATAACCTTAATTTTTGGAAATGGAGTAATAAATTTTCCACCACCGTCAATAAATTTTGACATTTTAGAAATAATCTCTTCTTGAAAATTCCATGACAGTATAAAGTAATAATTTGGATCTAAAATTTTAGATTGATCCACCACTGGGATTTTAGTTCCGGGGTAAAAAGTATCAAATTTATAAGGGTTGATTTCAACAGCGCAATCTAACAAATCTCTTTCCAGCTTTAGATAATTGATCATAGTTGATCCTTTAACCGGAGCCCCTAGTGCACATATGGTTTTTCCTTGAGATTTCAATTTTTTTAATAAATTTAAAATTTCAATTTTAAAACTTTGAACTTTCTTGGCAAAATTTTCATATGGTTCATATTTTAAAATTCCATAGTTTATTTCTTCTTGCATGAGGTACTTGCAATTAGATGTCTGTTCAAATTTTGATTCTTTATGCTTAATATAAGCTACGCAACTACCGCCATGTATATTGTATAACTGAGCATCAAATATCTCTAAGTCATAAGTGATTAACATGTGATTGAGTGTATTTAGTGAATAATACAACAAATGTTCGTGATAAATTTGATCAAACGCCACGTTTTGCATCATAGATTTCAGATCTATAAATTCCGCAACAAGAACCCCATCTTTTTTTAATAATTTTTTTATACCCTTGAAGGCGCTGGATAGTTCTTCTAAATGGAAAAAAATACCAGATCCATGAATTATTGAAGCTTGCCCTCTCTCTTTTAAAATTTTTGAGGCAAGCTCTTCATTAAAATAATCATTAATGCACTCAATGCCTTTTTTATTTGACAAAATAGATTGCTGCACACCGGAATCAACATTTAACACCTTTATATTTTTTTTTTTGAAGTTTTCTAAAAAAGTACCATCATTTCCTCCGATGTCTAGAACGTATGCATTTTCCTTTAAAGGAAATTTTTCTAAAATCTGATCTGAGATATTGGAAAAATGCAAACCCAGTGTCTTTGTAGTTCCAGACATATAGGAATGGTTTTTAAACATCCGCTCCTTAGGAATAGTATAATTAATTTGTGACATTTTACAGCTTTCGCAAATAACGAACTTAAGTGGGTACTTTTGATTGGTTTCGTTTTTTTCAATCTTTATAAAGTCATTGCCCCATGGCTGATCTCCCAAATCTAAAATTTCTCTGATATTTTTAGATCCACAACTTCTGCAGACAAAATTCATTAGTTAAATATTACCAAAATTTTGGTTCTTGATCATCGTGTAGCCTTTAATAAGCTCTTTTACTCCATCGTCTATTGAATAACGTGGTTTAAAACCAGCTTTTTCTATCTTTAAATTTGAAACAATATAATTTCTTTGATCTGGGTCTTGTTTAATTTTTTCTTCTACGAAGGTAAAATTTGGAAGCTGCTTATTTATTGCTTTGCATAGATCTAATTTTGACAAATTGGCATCGCTTAAACCAACATTAAAAATTTCAGACTTCATTTTTTCAAAATTATTTATACCATATATAAACGCAGAAACCACATCTCTAACATGAATGTAATTTCTTTTAAAATGTCCTTCAAAAACTATTACTGCTGAATCGTGAAAAGCTCTATATGTAAAATCGTTAACTAATAAATCAATTCTCATTCTTGGTGACATACCAAAAACTGTAGCGAGTCGGTAACTAATTGAATTTTCTCTTTGCATTAAATGCTTTTCTACCTCTACCTTATCAGTTGCATATTTGGAAATTGGATTGAGTATAGATTTTTCATCACAAAAATTATTTTCACCCCCACTTCCGTAAGCACTATTTGTAGTGGGCATAATAATTTGATGATCTTTGGAGCAAATTTTAAACATTTCTATTATTGCATCGTGATTTATACTTTGCGCTGCAAAAGGGTCTTTATTACAAAGTGGGGCTCCAACGATTGCTGCTAATGGAAAAATAACCTCATTTTTATCAATCAGACTCTTCATTAATTCCATATTTCGAATATCACCATTGATAATATTAAAATTTTTATTTTCACAAACAGGAGCTAGGCTATTTTGCTTGTACATGAAATTATCTATGACTGTTATTTTGTGTCCTTCCTTTAAAAGCGCAGGAACTAACATTGATCCGATATAACCTGCTCCACCTGTAATTAAAATATTTTTCACTTTGCCCCCTCGTTGAGCGCTTTGGTTATGAACAAAATATCTTTTTGTGCTAAATCTGGGTAATTTCCAATATAAAATGCATAAAAATGAATATGCTCTACATTTTTAAAATTATTAAAATTTTTAAATTTTATCAAACGCTTGACATAAGGTTGCCTCAGCTGATTTCCGCCTCCTGCGGAACCAACTCTATACTCAATTCCATTTTTATCTAAGTTTTTTAAAATTTTATCAAATCTTTTTTTATTCTTATCTTTTAGAACGACATTGAAAGCATAATTACTAGATCCGGTTAATAGAAAATCTTTATAAAAAAAACTATCATCGAGATTGTCTAAAAAAAAATTCAAATTTTTAGTTCTTAACTCTATATTTTTATCCAATCTTTTTAACTGTGAGATTCCGAGTACTGCTCCAATTTCTGTATTTCTCAAATTATAACCTGGATATTCAAAAATAAATTTTGAGTTGAGCTTTGAATTGTAATTAATAATTTTATTTTTCCTACTCTCATCCTCCATTTCTCTAATCATCCCATGAGATCGAAGCATTAATAAATTGTTATAAGCAAGCCTATCATTAGTTGAAACCATTCCTCCTTCAATGGTACTCATATGATGTGCGTAGTAAAAAGAAAAATTTGAAGTCCATCCAAACGATCCTAGTTTTTTATTTTTAAATGTAGCTCCATGAGACTCGCAAACATCTTCTATAAGTAAAATTTTTTTTTTTTTAATTATATGCAAAAGCTTACTACTCAAACAATTAAAGCCTTGTATATAGCTTAAGAAAATAGCTTTTGTATTTTTGTTAATTTTTTTTATTATTTTATCGGTATTCATGCCAAGGGTGTCAGGATCAATATCTACAAAAACTGGTTTAAAACCACAATGCAATATAGACGATATATCAGAAGACCATGTAAGCGGAGGAACTATCACCTCTCCTCTTTTTGGGTATTTAAGTTTAAGCAATGTGAGAGATAATAGATTTGCTGAAGAGCCTGAATTGACAAATACACTATACTTCACTCCAAGCCACTTAGACCATTTTTTTTCGAATTCACGCACATATGGTCCTTGGGTTAATTTGTCGTTTTTTTTTAGGAAATTTATAAGAGACGTTCTATCGCTTTTGGTAATATTGTTTCTCATTAAAGGGTATTTCATAGATTATATTTTTTAACTTTTTTAATATTCACAATACTTATAAAGCCTAATTCCCTGTCGAATCTGGTTAGTTATTTTTAACGAAACATCTATAGCCTGCAACATCACTTTCTCCAACAAAAAAAATTAACAAAAATAACAAACAGCCAATAAAACAAAGCATAAAATTATTATATAATCATACTTTTCATAATGTAATATAGTTATATAAAAAATCATTTAATCATGAATAATTGAAGTTCCAAATACAAAATGGTTAATTATCAAAGGATTTATGAATAAAATTGAGTATTTGAGGCTTTTAGTCGGCATAATTAAAGGAAAGAAATTAAAATTAACTAAATTTTTAATTAAAATTTTAATTGAAAAATGTACGATGCCAGCAGATCTTGCTTTGTATTATATTTTTTTATTTTCATACGCTCCATTTTTCAAGCCTGGTCATAAAAAAATTTTTATTGGGTACTATTATGGGAACCCTAGTAATGATAAAAAAGTACTTTCAGCTGATTGGTATTTTTTTTCTTCTCGGCTTGATAGAACAAAGTTCGATTTTTTCTATTTGCAAGATAAATTTAATTTTTTTCCTACATCAAAAACTATTTTAAAAATTTTATACAATAAAAGTAATGAGATATATTTTTCTTCTTATGCTTATGACAAAATTAATCATTTAAGTCCTATTCAAATTAAATTTCTAAAAAAAAAATTAAAGATTAATACAAATTTTGTATGGTACGATACCGCAAGTAAAAAGTTTTTTAACCCTGCACTATTTAATTTATTCGAAGAAGCTAAAAATAATATTATTATTGATAACCCAAATTTTATCAGACATTTTCGTTATAAAGAAAATAACGTACAAATAGGAAGAGCAAGCTACAATTATAAGAAAATTAAAAGTATATTTAATTTAAATTTTAAAAAAACAATAGATGTATCGTTTATTGGAAGCGTTTCTGCCTACAGACAAAAAAGGTCAAGATCGTTACAATTCCTAGAAGAACAAAATATTCCCATAACAATATCAACAGCGGATAGAAGTAAATTTATACCGGACAAAGATTATTGGAAGCTTTTGGCATCCTCTAAAATAACTATAAATTTTTCCAAGAGCATGGACTACCATCAGTGCAAAGCACGCGTATTTGAAGCAATTTATTCTGAATGTCTTTTATTAGAATCTTTCAATAATCAAATATGTCATTTTTTTAAACCGGGAATACATTTTGTTTCTTTTAAAAATGATTTAGACTTAAGAAATAAAATACTTTTTTTTTTAAAAAACGAAAAAATAAGAAAAAAAATTACTAGTGAGGCAAAAAAATACTTACTAGCCAAGTATTCAAGTTCATTAATATTATAAAAAATATTACTTTACTAAAGAAAAAATTTGACTTCCTTTTTTTTCAAATTTAATTGGTAAGCAAATAAATTTGCTCATTTGTTTTAAAAAAAAATTTTGCTTGTTTGGTGGCACTATGAACATTAAAAAACCACCAGCTCCAGCACCAAGAAGCTTTCCACCTGTTGCTCCACTTTCAATACCTCTTGAAAAAATTGAATCAATTTGCTGATTGGTAAGTTCATCAGCTAATTTTTTTTTTACATTCCAACTTTCCAAGAGCAATTTGGCAAAATCATTAATGCTATACTTGTTATTCTTAAGAATTTTTTCAGCCTCATCTACAAAATAATGCAGGGATTGGAATTGAGAACTTTTTAAATTGATATTTTCAATTTGTTTTTTTGCAATTTTGGGCGCAAACCTTGCTATACCAGTAAAACATAAAATTACTGACTCCTCTAACTCATTCTTTTTTTTTTTACTTATATCGAGTGGGGTTACGTTGAATGACCCATTTTCTGAAAAATTAATAATATTTAATCCACCGTAAGCAGCTGCTATTTGATCCTGCGAGCCAACTGATTCTTTTAATATATTCTGTTCAATTTCTAGACCTAGCAAAGCTAATTTTTTTTTGTTAGTTTTTTTGTTGTAAAAAAAATTGATTAAATTAATTAGACCGACCGTGAATGATGAGCTAGATCCCAATCCCGATTTTGCCGGCAAATCACCGTCGTAATGCATTTCTAACCCTTCTTTAATTTTAAAATAGTTAAATATAGCCTTAACACTTGGATGATTTATATCGTTAATCCTTTTTACCTCTTCGACTACTGAATACACAATTCTATGGTGGTGCGGAAAAAATGGAGGAAGACTTCGTAAAGAAATATAACAATACTTATCAATGGTAGTCGAAAGAACTTTTCCACCGTGTTTAAGGTACCACTGCGGGTAGTCAGTTCCACCGCCGAAAAAAGATATTCTGTAAGGAGTTTTTGAATAAATCATTTAAATTACTATAGCTTGTTTTTCAAAATATTTAATAAGTTAGTTTGTGGCTTAATCTTTATAAACTTAATTTTCGCTTTTTTGGACAGCAATTCATCGATTTTTGAATCACCAACCATAAATGATTTTGACATATCTATCGGCCAATTTTTTAATGCCATTTTAATCATACCTAAATTTGGCTTTCTTAACAATTTATCTTTTTTACAATACTTTTTATTACCGCTAAAATATGGGGCATAATAAAATTTGTCGATGTGAGCTCCAAAATCTTTTAGGACCCTCTGAACCCAATCATGTAGTTGAATAACTTGCTCTTCTTTGTAGTACCCCCTGCCAATTCCTGACTGGTTTGAAACTACAAAAATGTAGTATCCCTTGTCATTTAAGTACTTGATGCACTTAATAATGTTCCCCCTCCATTTGAAATCTTTAATTTTATGAACATATCCAAAGTCATGATTAATAACACCGTCTCTATCTAAAAAAAAAGCGGGTTTTTTTTGTAAATTTGGAATTAATTTTTTTGCAATTTTCAAATCCTTTTTAATACCGATATCAATAAATTTTATTTTTTTATTAAAATATTTTTTTCCTAGTAGTTTTTTTTTATTTAACAATTTCGGGAATAATTCATTTTCAAGAGAAAAAATTTTACGGTCAATAAATTTCAATATTTTTTTGTTAAATATATAAATTCCAGAATTGATGAA
>Ga0115004_10002412_pt1 | contig 15378 bp, 8 predicted proteins | sample ArcticOcean_MG_C_10_FD_88737 | JGI IMG/M metagenome (GOLD analysis project Ga0115004, IMG submission 88737) | Marine microbial communities from western Arctic Ocean - ArcticOcean_MG_CB11_90 | ecosystem: Environmental > Aquatic > Marine > Oceanic | place: Arctic Ocean: Canada Basin | collected...
ACTTTGCTAATAATCCTTATTTTAAGATCAAGTTTAGGGTTTCTTCCACTGAAACCCTAAACCCTAAACCCAAAACCCTTCTTCCTCTCTAGAAACATATCTGAATCGATGACTTTAAAAGTAAAGTTGCTATCAATAAATACGGCGGATAACAGTCATCCCTCAAAGAGAACGATCGATGCAGATGCAGATGAGAGCTACAACTAGTACTACTACTGCTAATAGTAAGCGTGATATTAATTTCGCGAGTAACGCGAGCACTAGGAGAACGAGCAGAGCGAGTGAAGCCGTGACGCAGTCGCAGCAGCGAACGAATTTGATGTTGAACGCGATGGTAACGATACTGCGAAAGGATTTGAATGGATACGAACGGAGCAGGATTAAGCGAAATTCTGGAGGAGAAAAGAGCGCGGGTTCTTCTGCGCGAGTCGAGGAACGACGACGACGAAAACGAACGAGCCGCGTGAACGATTATTACGAGAGTAGTAAACAGAGACGTTTTTGCTCGGTGATTTCCAGAGCTTTGTGTGGAGCGGACGACGATAAGCGCTCGCAACACTTTCATCGAGTGGAAGAGAGCGCGACTAACGCTGCTGAGGCGAGAAAGGAGAGAATGGTCTTAAAGAGCGCAGCCGAGGACGGGGATACCAGCGAAGACGCGATAGGGGTATCGCAATACGATGTGAGCAACGATGAGAGCGATTTTTTACAACAAGCCGGGATCGGTAGCGCCAGTACCACTACTATAGCTACTGTCGACGATGATGATGAAGATGATGATGATTACGATCGGTATAAGAAGAAGAAGAAGAAGAGTGGGTCATCGTCATCGTGTCACGGGCATTCGCACGGAGGTTTAACGATGATGAACAACGATGATGAGTTGAATAATTTTGAGAATAATAATAATAAGAAGAAGAATCGAGGAGAAAGAGTTTTAGATATCGTTTTAACGAAATCAAAGTTGAATGAAGTCGCTGGGTATCTTAGAGGGAGAGGGACGGTGACCGTTTTTGCGTGGTGTTTGATGTTAATCGCCGGGTTTTGTCACGTCTCGCAATCGATTTGCTCTATGTTAAACGTGGCTTTAATAGTTCCAACGCAAGTTAGTGCAATAGTTGCTACTACGGCAACTGCGCTCGTATACGTATTCGCTGGTACGCCCGAGTTCGTTGACGTTTTGTACGAGCTCGTTAGGGGGAATATTAACGTGCACGTTCTCACGACTTTGGCAGTATTTGGAACCGTGTTACTCGGTTGCGCTTTTGAAGGCGCTTTGTTATTAGTCTTGTTTGCATCCGCGCATTACGTCGAAGATAGATTAACGCAACACGCCAGAGGTGATTTAAAAGCGTTATGGAAAACTGTGCCGCCATTCGCTAACATTGTTGACGTCGATGAGATAACGAACGATCCAATTGAAGGATCGCAAAGAAAGATGCGCGCATCTGAAGTTCCAGTCGGTAGCTTTTGTTTCGTCAAGGCTGGGACACAAGTGCCACTAGATGGTATTGTCGTTCATGGGTCGGCCAGAGTATCTATTCAACATATTACTGGCGAAGCTTTGCCAGTGAAACGCCGAATCGGCGACGAAATTCCAGCCGGGGCGATGAACATCGATGGCGTTTTAGTCGTAAAATCGTCCGAGTCTTCCGAAAATAGCACGCCCGCAAGAATCGCAAAGCTAACAGAACGAGCGCAGCAACGCAAACCACGCGTTAGTCGCTTAATTGATGACGTTGGGGACAAATATTCCAAGATTATTTTGTTCATAACTTTTTTAACGATGGTTACCGCTCCAATCGTTTTAGGAGTTCCTTTTTTAGGTCGCGGAGGTGCAATGTATCGTTCTTTTGCCTTCTTATCCGCAGCGGCGCCATGTGCTTTACTCATGTCCCCGTTAGTGTATGTCGCAGCTATTGGTGCGATGGCAAGAAGAGGAATACTTATCAGAGGTGGAAGAACGTTAGACGCGCTCGCAAATGTGAACCTCGTTTGTTTAGATAAAACTGGCACTTTGACGTCTGGCGAAATGTCCATCGCTGAAGTAAAAGACGTACAGTTAGCAGCAAAAACGAGTGATGATGAGGGTAATATTGGAAGAAGAAGTAACGATGAGAGTATTAGCATCGCAAAAGCGTTAGAACGAGGTTCAGTGCACCCTATTGCCAAAGCGACGATAAATCATGAGAGTGATAACAATAGTAATAGTAGTAGTAGCGTTACTAGTAACAATAACATCAAAAGAATTGAGAGCTTTGATGTGAAAAACTACAAGGTTGAACACGGAAAAGGCGTTGAAGGCGAAATTAATGGCGAACTTTATCGCTTCGGCACCGCTTCTTGGGCTTTAGAATGCCGCACCGTGCGTGGAGGAGAGGAAATAGTCTCTAAATCTATTGAAGAAGGGCATAGAAGTGCTGGAGAGGCCATTGCGGTGCTTTGTTCTGCTTCGTCTACCGATGCAACTATCTTTCGTTTCTCGGACGCACCGCGCGAAGAAGCTAAAGCGGCTGTCGCTACTCTTAAGAGACGTGGGCAAATTGTTCGCATGCTCACTGGTGACGCGACTGCATCAGCGTTGGCCATTGCCGAACAAGTTGGCATTGAACCGGCTGCTGTATTTTCACAAATGACTCCAGATGCAAAATTAGCTCACATAGAAACTGCTAGAGAGAATGGTAAAAAAATGAGCGTTGCCATGATTGGCGACGGTATTAACGACGCACCCGCTTTAGCTGCCGCAGATGTTGGTATTGCCGTATGCTCAACGCCATCAGATGCAGCCTCGGCTGCGGCTGACGTTTTGTTACTTCAAACTGGGCAAGGTCAACTGCAAAGTAAAGATCGTCAAGGCACGCACGGAACGATGTCTGTGATTTCAGCGGTCCCAGAACTTTTTGCGCTCGGGCGCATGACGCGAAATATATTACGACAGAATATTATTTTGGCTATATGTTCCATTCTTGGCGCCGCCTTGCCCGCGTTGTTTGGGGCGTTCCCGCTTTGGTTAGCCGTATGTATTCACGAAGGCGCGACTTTGTTAGTCGCCGCGAATTCGATCCGTTTATTGGCAACTTTTGGACCAAGGAATTCGATGCAGATTTCCAAGCGCGCGAAATTTTTAATTGCCGGTTTAACCGCCGTGGCAGTTTCTGGAGCTTTAGCGACGTTTTACAAGCCGCAAGGCGTTTTATTGCAAACGTTCGTGTCAGATATAATTACGTCTGCGGTTGCGGAGACTTCGATGGTCTTACATTCGTTGCTCCATCCGGCGTTGAAATCTGCCTGGGCTGGCTTATTGGCCGGCGGATTACATACGTTGACTGGTGCAGATCATTTAGCCGCGTTGACGCCTTTATCAGTAGGACCTTCGAGGGCGAAGAACGCACTTCTTGGCGCTTTGTGGGGATTTGGACATAACACCGGTCAGATTATTTTTGGGCTTTTGTTCATGCTCTTAAGGAACAGAATTCCATGGAACACTGAAATCATCGGGCAATGGGGGCAAGCCATTGTCGGTTTGACTTTAATTTTCATCGGTTGTTTAGGATTCTGGGAACAAATAGGTGGCGGTCATGGTCACACGCATTCTCACGGCGGTCATTCGCATTCTCATTCTCATTATCATAGTCCTACTACTACTACTAGCGAAGAAGAGTCGTCGTCGAAAAAGATTGGGAAATTTTCACCGCTTCGTCTTGGGTCATCTTCCGAAGCTTCGAGAATCTCTTGGACGTACATCACCGGTACCATTCATGGCTTACAGCCTGACTCTCTCTTTCTCCTTCTCCCGGCTTTGACGCTCCCAAAAATCGAAGCGTATTCGTTCCTCGGCGCGTTTTTCTTTGGCACGATTGTCGCCATGGGCGGATACACAGCATTTCTTGGAGCCGGTACTACTTTACTCGAGAAAGAAAACCCGCAAATGGTTAAATACATCGGGTTCGCCGCGAGCTCAATTGCGTTCGCGTTAGGTCTTGTTTTCGTGCTCAGTTCAGTATTTCCTGCGTTGAATTTGTTGTAATAAAGAGTATCACTCGTAAGAAGAAGATGATTTAGAACTACTATTTTTTTATAAGTACTGTATGTGTATTGGCGAATTGGCGAAACTTTTGCAGTATATTGATTGTTATTAAATATTTTTTTGGTACTTGTATTGTTGACGAATTTCTACATTTTTTTATGCTCTAGCGTACGTGTTTGCTTTTGGATGATATGCCGAAAACAGAACGGCAGAATTATGTCCACCAAAACCGAAAGAATTTGACAGCGCAACTTTGACTTTTAATTTCTCCCTTGTCGTCCCAACTAACAAATCTGTTCTAACACCTTCGTCTGGATCGTCAAGGTTCTTGTTTGGATGTAACTCGCCCGTAGTAATCGCTTTAATCACGGCAACTGCTTCGACCGCCGAAGCCGCTCCCAAAAGATGCCCGATCAACGACTTTGTTGAATTAATCTTCAATTCTTTATTGTTTCCAAAAATATCAGTAATCGTCCGCAATTCTGCAAGATCGCCAGCTGGCGTACTCGTCGCATGCGCGTTAATGTAATTTACATCTTCGCCTAAAACATTTGAGGTCTTTAATGCACGATTTATTGCCAAGCGAACTCCGTTTCCGTTTGGCAAAGGTTCGGTCATGTGATGTGCGTCGCAAGTCGCTGCGCCTCCGAGAATCTCAGCTAAAATAGGCGCATTCCTAGCGAGCGCGGATTCTAAAGATTCTAAACAGAGCACACCGGCACCTTCACCCATGACGAAACCATCTCTGTTCTTATCCCACGGCCGCGAAGCGCCTTCTGGATCATCGTTTCTCGTCGAAAGCGCTTTCGAAGCTGCGAAGCCGGCGATGCCGCTCGATAAAACCGCTGCATCCGATGCTCCAGCTAAACACAAATCACACTCCCCGTTCCTTATATGATTCATTGCATTCATCATACAAAAATTTCCAGTCGCACACGCGGCCGCGATTGAATAATTCGGTCCCATAAATTTCAAATCCATCGCAACGAGCGCGCTTCCCATGTTCGTAATCGCAAACGGTATACAAAACGGATTCATCTTCTTACTCCCTCGCCCAGGCGTCCATAATTCATAATTCGCTTGTTGAAAACTATGCATGCCACCCATGGCAGACCCAATGACACACCCACATCGCGCCTTGTTCAATTTATCAAACTCTTCCTTCGTATCGCTTCCATCCACCGGAGATAACTTCGCCCCAATCAAAGCCTTCTTCGCCGCAGCGATCATAAACGATATATACGGATCCGCCCTCTTCACCATCCTCGTATGCACTAATCCATCACATCCATCAAAATCTCTAATCTCCCCAGCGAACTTCGTCGAAATCTCCGAACAATCGAACTTCGTTATCGGTTTTATTGCACTTTCACCCTTCAATAACTTTTCGTAGAACTCATCGACGTCGTTACCTAACGCCGTGATTGCGCCTATGCCCGTTATGACGACTCTTTTCTTCCCGTTTCTATATAAATCCACTCCTTCCATAGCCTGTTCCTTTCCTCCCGCCTTCGTCGCGATTGAGATGATGTTATTACTATCATCACCATTCGTTCGATTGGAAAAAAGATATCTTCTGATGCCAGTTTTTGTTTTCCTGCTTTTCGTTGTTTCATACCACGGTCTAGCGCCGCTGCTTCGTACTTTAATAGCAAAAGTACGACTAGTATTGTTCAGCAACGCTTGACCTTGCACGGACGAAGAAAACATTTATTATTATTCGCTCTCTCGAACTCTCCAACGCTCAATTCTGAGGGTAAGGAAGATCTTCGTTCTTATCCTTTTTAAAGTGAAAAAGAGAAAAAGAGGGGGTTTGACAGTCAGTTTGTTAAAAAGATTTTCGCGAAATACGAGCCGCGAAAGGAACGCCATCTTAATGTTAACTAGTACAGAGAATGGAACAGCATTTATGATCGAAGGTTTGGAGATTCAGATGATGTGTACGTGCAAATACGTGAATATATGTATTTATGTATGTGTAAGTCTGTATTTAATAACTTTAATTATAGTTTATCGTTTCATTTCCTCTTCCGACGATGAACGGCGTGTGTATTTTTTCTTCTGTGAATTTGCGCGCGAGAGAGCGGAGAGAGCGCAAACCTCCACACAAATGAAGTTCTCTTTAATATTCTCTATCACTATCGACGTCGCCGTATTCGAACATACCAGTATGCTCACGTCTCGCGCGATCGATTTCTGCGAGTATGGCTTCTCTGTTATCCTCGGACGTTTGCGTATAGCCGACTTTGAAGCGAGACATTTTGCATAGGCCAGACGAGGCGAGTATGCCTTGGATAGAATTCTCTGGAACGAAGTCATCTTTAGAGTATGGTTTCGCGAGCTTTGGACCGTTCGAATCGATTTCTGCGTCTGTTAATGGCCATAACGTGAGCGTTAATTCTGGTCTCGCCTCGCTCGCGGACGACCACGCGTGTTCAAACTCAAACTTTTTCATTCTCGCATCTACGACGGCGTGGAATTCGCCACCGTGGATTAAACGCTGGAATTCAGCCTCGGCAACGTCTTTGTAATCGCTGTGAAAGCCTGGCATTGAGACGTGCGCGAGCTGACAAAGTCTCGCTTGCGGCGGAAAAGCGTTGAGAGAGACGTTTGAATGCAAAGGTCTCACGCGACGAATGTTAATAGTTTCGTTGTGACCAAAATCGATGCACATGACATCTACTTCTTTCTTAGAGTCGTTTCGATTATTGATTGTTGCACGATACCAGCTGTTATCTTCTGAAGATTTAATGGCCACAACTTCTTGAAGTTTTGGCTCAAATCCAGGAGGCGGCGCTTTGACCTCTGGATCATCATTCGCGTACTCTTTCTGAAGAAGTTGCCAAAGCTCGTTCGCAACAGAGCGTTCAAGAATTTGCGCAAAGAATTTACCTCCTTGAAGTGTTTCTGTTACACCAAGTCTCGTCGTGAAAACTGGAGGTCCGCTATCTCTAGCTGCCCCAGCTGCTTGCGCTGGCGAGACCGCTGCCGAAGATTTTCTATCGCTGGCGTTGCCGTTGAATCTAGTAGAATACTGATCGTTTTTACTCGTGTTGTTGTTGATGTTATTCGAAGATAAATATCCAGCTTTTACTCCTTCATATCCCGGTGGTGCGTTAATTGTACCACCAGAAACCGGTGCTTGTCCTCCGTTCCTGTTTTCATCATCATAATTCCTGACATAAAATCGCGCCGGATCTTGGTTATCGTATCCCAGACTATTCGCTTGCATTTCTTCCGCGAGCCTTCTAGTTTCTTCGGCTTCTTCGTCCCAGTCTATCCAAATGCCAACTCTCGCAATTTTCGCTGCTTTTTCAACTTCTATCGCGCTCGCATCGCCATGGAACGACACTCTCGCCAAACCAGCTCTAACCAGTTCGGACGCCAAGTCCAAGGTCAGAGTGTTACATTCCAAAGTACCGCGAAACGTTCCAGTTTTATCAACCGATTGCGCTGCGACTTGCACTTCACGCTGATTAACTCTGCTTCTTACGTAGTTTAATGCTTCTTTTGCGAAAGGTTCGTCTCTTGTTGGGCATCGAACGCCAGATAAAGATAAAGTGAAAACTGCTCCAGCGTTTTGTGAACTGACTCTGAATCTGTGTCCATTGATGCAATGCTCGACAACGCCGTGGAATTTTCCAGCTCGTTGCAAAAATGGCAAAAACTGCGTAGCCTTCTTTACATTTTCGGAAGCATCGTTCAAATCGTGCGGGATTGGTGCGTCTTTAGGCGAATGCACGCCCTTCTTTAGTTGTATGGCTTTTGACTCGGCGACGAGCAAATCATCGTATCTATGCGATCTTAATTCGTTTTCTCGGTGACGTACGACTGAAGCTAATCCTCTTACGACTAAAAGCTCTGCAAGATTTGGCACATCGTCCGGTTCCTGTTCGATTGGAATCCCGTGATTATTATAGCGCGGTGGTTTTTTGACAGCCTCACCGATTAATGCAATGGTGCCAAATTCGATTATCTTTTCTGGAACTTCGCGAGAGTCGTTACCGGCAATAGCTTTCGTGTATTCGAAATGAACTTCAACTTTCTTTCCAATCACTCGCGTTCGCACGAATTCTTTAGCTTCTCTGGCGTACGGTTCATCTTTAACGCTGCGTTCTCTAGCGCCTCGACCTAACGGCGCAATTCTCGGCGCGCGCACCGATGAGAGCATAACCTTCATTTCTTCGCCCGTTTGTGAATCTTCGATGATTACGGAATCGCCAGAGACAACTTCGATCACTTTACCGACTAAATTTCGGCTTCTTCCCATGTTTTCAAAATGCGCGGAATCTTCGACTAGCGGGAAGTAATCTTGCCAAATCCTAATCCTATTCGTCTTTGCAATCGCCTCAGCCATGCGAAGCGGTGATGCGCCACCCAACGCTAAAGCTGCTGAGTAATCTGAAACTTTTGCTAAGCCTCGTTCGAGTAACGCGTTTGCCAATGGAACGATTGAACTGTGATCATCTTTCGGTAAAACCGATGCGAATCGATTCCCATACTTATCTTTACCAACAAATGCCACTCTCACGTCTCTGTTCAAAACGTTCAACTCGGCGAAATATTTAGCCTCTCTCGCGTGCGCTTCCGGTTCTTTTTCATTCTTTTTGCCCATCGCTGGCGCGACGACGCCGGCTAACAAAATCGTAACCTCAGCGCCTCTCGCCGGCCCTTCCTCGCACACGCAAACCTTCATCGTACTTCCGTTCAAAGCAACTTCGACTACGCAATCAATAGGTTCGACACCTTTTGAATCCAGAAAATCATCCACTAATCTCGAATCTGATTTGTTTCGCACGGCTTTATTCAACAATAACGGATCGCAAGTATGCTTCCCTCTGAAAAACTGCTTCGCATCTTCCTCGGCGTCTTTAATCAACTGATTCCTCTTCATCGCGTTCTCGTCGTTCTCATCTTCCCTAGACGGCTTCCCACTACACCACCCATTCTTACAATGCTCTAACGCAACGTCTCCAGCACCGTCTTTAAAGACCAACGCGAACTCCCTCGACGCGTATTCCGATTCAACCTTGAACGTCACCGGTTCCCCGATCAACGCCCTTCTTAACGCCTCTCTCGATTGAAACGCAAACGGTTCATCCGCGTACGATCCATCACGACGTCCCTATATCATATAACATCACGGTCAATATCTAATTCGCGTCAAGATCTCGCGCTACTCCTCGCGCTCCGCGATACGAATTCAGAGAAAACAACGCACGCACGCGCGCACTGCTAAAAACGACTGCACAAAGACATTTGAACAAAACGATATAACACGATATAAATGTTTACCATTCTAGGCGCGATTATCCCGGCTAAAGTGACCATTTTCTCCGGAGGTGGACCAGAGCTCTGTTTATCATCGCGCACGTGAGAGAGAGAGAGAGAGAGGGTAATTCAATGTCAGCATATGAACGTAAACAATCGAAATCTGTTCACTGAATCAATCCTTTCCCGTGACGGCCACAGATCGTTCCAAAAACAATTCGTACACGAGCAAAGAAACCGATCTGTTACGAAAAAAGGAACAGAACAACAACGACAACGACGACGACGACAAAAACGCGAATAAACGTACGCTCGCTTGATTAGCGACTATGAGAACCGTGTCCCCGGAAGGCACCGCTTTCACGGTTCCTCGTAACCATCCAGTGACGGGCATTTCCCCACACGGACTCAAAAGTGTGTTTTCTTTTGTCGCTGGTTTATGGAGAGTCTATTCGTTTCAGTGATTCGTACTTCCAAACGAGGCACTGAGCGAGAGAGATCTTCTCGAGAATTCGGTTGTGTTGTTCAGTGAACGCGGTGTAATCGCTGTTCCTGCTCGTGCTATACTGCTCAGTAGGCGCGCTTGTTGTTATTTTATTTTTGAGGAGTTTTGGCGGAAGAGGGAAACAGTACAAGTGTGTGGGGTTTAGGATTTAGGGTTTATGGTTTAGGGTTTGTAGCAGGTGGGGCTTTTTTTTTCGAACGCGTTCTTACACCGCCGCGCAAGAGCAGCGCTTCTTCGCTCTCTTTCGCTGCTTATTACTCCTTTACTACTTCTCGCAAAAGCAAACTCGAGATATCGTTCGTTTACTGTCATCTTCTCGTTCTTTCTCTCTCGATCGAATCGTTCGATTGCGAGCGAGTTCTCACGGTCAAACTTTAAAACCAGATCACTTTTTTTATTTACGTATTTTACGAAGAAGAAGAGGAAGGAAACAAGCAGAAGAAGATGAGAGAAAAAGAAAGAACCGATAACGAAACGGTAAGGCTTTTTGTTTAGTTTCTGTCGCAGAGAAAGCTTCGTTCATATTCGCTTACTGTACGAAGAAGAAGAAGAAGAGGAAGAGGAAGAAGATTTTTTGAGTTTAGTTTTGGTCCTGCATGGGTGCTTTAGTGCATTTGTTTCAAATTTTCCGCGCAAAGCGCTTTTTTGGTTCGTGTTCGTACTTGGAAGTTCGCGATTAGCGCGCGTGGTATCGTTTCCTCGAGTACGTGATAACTCCCTAGTTCCGATTCGTTCGTTTAAAAAGTTCTCGCGTGTTTCAAATTTTCTACCCAAAGCGCATGGCGTCTTTTGTGTGTTCTCTCGTCAGTCTTTTGTTGAGCGTCGCGCGTTCTTAAACTTCGATTAGGCCTGAGAGTAAGTGCGTTCGCGCGATTGGAGTTTGTCCGAGCTCAGCTGAGTTCGCGCAGTAGTCGAAGAGGAACGTTCCCGGGTCCGAGTACGTTTCTGCGCAAAAGGAGTTTGCGTTTGCCGAAGACGCCGAGTTTTCTTTTGCGCAGAAAACTTCGCGCGTGATTCTGCGACCTTCAGGAACGGGAGTTAAGTGTTCTACTCGTCGTTCGCGATGGGGAGAAGAACTGCTCAGTCGTTGATTCGTTCGCGTTGTTTCGATCGCGTTGAGTACTTTAATGCCGGTTTGATAATCTAAACCGCAGTTTTCCATGTCCTGCATTAACAACGGGGCGAAGAGTTGCGTCTTTCGCATGATGCCGTATTTCACAAATGCAGCGGCGTGTTCGCCGAACCCATGTTTTTCTAACCATCTCACGGCAGTGCCGTCACCGAGAAGTTCGCAAATGACGCGCTTTGTTGGCGGCGGCGGAGGCGTTTTGAGTTCGACCACTGCATACGAGTCCCATGGTTTTCTAAAATTGCCGCCGCCGCCAAAGAAGCGGCTAGATCCGCCGCGCGAGCGCGACGATGGTGCGTTTGGATCTCTCGGTTTGCGCGGTTCACCTTTTGGTTTTTTCGGCGGGACCCATGGTAAAACACCAACAGCTCTAGCGACTTCGACGCGACTACGATAACGCTTGCCGTCGGGACTCCAATACGTCGCGTCAATCGTACCAGCACTCGCACCTTGCGTACGCATGGCGACGGAGACGCTCCACGCCGGGTCAAGGTGAGCGCCTGACTTTGCAATGAATACTTTCAGTTGATGCAAGAGATAGTCTGGATTTTTGCCTTCTGGAGGTCCTGGCCAATCTGGTGGACCTTCGACGGGCGGTAACGCTACGAAAGCGTTTCCATTGGCTGTTATTTTGGGCGCAGCCGTCGCTGCTGCTGGCTTTGTCGACTCCGCTTTTGGTGGTACCATCACGACCTCGGCTTCATTGATCTCTTCTGCTGCTGTCTTTTTCACGTTCATCGGTATTGTTTCTGGATCTTTAGTAGTAGTACCGTGCACGAGAGATGTTTGCTGAAATCTCATTTCCTTCTCTTTTTTTATGCCCCCATTATCCGCACCAGTCGTTGAACTTATAATCTTCAAACGTTTCGCTGCCGGTTCCGCAATGTTCGCAGATGCTGTAGCAGCAGAAAATGATTTTATTGGTGATCGCGTCATCTCGCCAGTCTCCAAACTTTCCTGAACCTTTTTCGAGACCTTTTTTGCACGTACAGAGTTTCGAACCGCAGCGACTGGAACTGCAACAACTTTTGGTTCAACGCAAGGAATATCGATATCCATCGTATCCGCTAGCATAGAGGCGTGGAAACCTTGTGGGGGATCTTCTTCTCCTCCGTTGGCGTTATCGCGCACATCCTTGTTATTGTTTTGTTTATCACCATCACCTGCTGCGCCTTCGGCACCAGCGCCGGCACTTCCTCCCGCGCTGCCACCGCCGTCTCCCAAAGACGGATCTGGTCCTTTTTCATCTCCTTCATTACCGCCATTTTTCTTCTCTTCTTCTTTCTTCTCTTCTACGATCTCATCATCATCATCTTCAGTTTTCATGACTGGCATATTTTCTGGATCTGCTGGCTCAGGCGCGCGTTGAGGCATTTCTGGTTCACCTTTTGCGTCGTACGTGTCCGAGTCCAGATCTGGCGTATACGCACCGTCGATGATTGCATTGAAGAGCTCTTGTGCTTTTTCTTTCGTGATGACACCGTTTCCGCCTTCTTCGAAGAATTCATCTATACTGCACTTCATGGTTTCTTCGCTAGATGACGTCGTCAGCTTTTGCATCTTTTCGATCAACATCGCAGTCGCAATCTTCGCGGCTCTTCTCATACCCATGCGATAACCTAACCGGTACGTTTCGTCTTCAGTGCAAAACTCGTACGGTAATTCGGCCAAAACTTTCGCGGCGTTGTGATGTTCCATCATTTCCTCAACCATATCAACTCGATCTTTCGCTGGCGGCGGTTCTGGAGCGTTGGGATCTGCGCCTCTATTTCGCGTTTGTCTCCGCTCATCGTCTTCTTCCTTTATTTCTTCTTCATCTGGATCACCGAACATTCCTGTTGCGGCGTTAATTAAAGCTACCGTATCGGCGGCAAAAGGTGCACGGACGGGATCCGATGCGCCTCTTCTTCTTGCCGTTGGTCTCGGTCTGTAAACCAAGTCCACCTCCTCAGCGTCGCTATCTTCATCTTGGAGACGAACTTTCTCTGTTGCGAGATTTAAAACTTCCTCATCGCCGTCTTCGTATTCAATTTTTGAGTATGTTTCGCCATCAGAAGGTAAATATTCTTGTTGCACGATCGTGCCAAAGAACCAATCATTTTCCTTAGGCCACCATACTTTGATTTTCGCGCCATCTGGAAAAGTGCGTTTTGTTTTGTTCCTTCCGCCACCGTTTCCACCACCGCCGCCTCGAGATGATCCTCCTCCACCTCCGCGACTTGAGCCACCACCACTACCGCCAAAACCTCTAGACGAGTCCGCGAGATTTGAAGGTTTCGGTCGACTAGCAGTCCTCTTGCGCCCACCACTACCACCACCACTCGCCATTCCAGGCGATCGCGTTCCAGTCGTACCGGGTCTCGGCGTGTTCCTTTGAATATTCCCGATCAGAGCGCTCTCTTTTTTCTCATCAAAGTTCGTATCAGTTTTTCTATGTTTTTGTTCATACGAAAGCAAATATAGCTTATAATTTGTAATCAAATCGTGCCCAACACTCGTCGCCTTGTGCGTACTCGTAAAGTTCGCCAGAGTAGGGAAAATATCCCGACTCCAATTAAGCTTCCTTTGCGGCTTTTGTGCGTTATCGCCCCAACCGCCTCTCGCGCATACTTGTCGATACAATCCAAATAAATCCAACCTTATTCCATTCAACGTCTTCGCAGGGAAATTTGCAGGGCCTGTTATTAAATATCATATGTGAAAAAGATTCATTCGACGCGTCAATAAAATAAACATTATACTACTTCATAACACATCTCGTCCTCATTTTACTTCATCGCTTATATAACGAGAACCGCGAAAAGCGCGCAAACAACACTCTTCCTCTCTATCATTCTCACGATTAACGATTAAAACATTCAAATAGAACACGAACAAAGAATCATTGCTGTGAAATCATTTGCTTTAATTTAATCTAATATAATAACTTACACGAATCTTGCGAAACAATCCTCTCGTTTCCTTCCTCGTCTAGCAAGTGCGAAATCTGTAGTGTTTGTCGTTGAGTGTTTTTGAACGAACATCATCATCGAGGGATTAGAACAAAAATGTCAAGAAATTGCAATGTCAGTAATCCGAAAAGAAAACGAACAAAACCGAAAGAAAATGAACGAAGAACTGAACTGAAGTAAACTTACCAAGTGTTTCAGGAACTTTTCCTCAGAAATCTCATCGATTTTCCCGCGCTCCATTTCTAAAATTTATCGCTCCGATCACGAGAATTTACCAATTTTGATCAATTAATGAGTTCAAACGTTATTTACAAATGTTTTTTTTTAGGATCAAAACAAGCCTAAGAATGTTTACGTTCTGTTTGTTTTTGTTTCGTTGAATTTGGTTAAGTAATCAGTGAGTAATGCTAAACATGTGACGCAGAGTCTTGGGGAGGAACATTTTTCAAACGAGGGTTATAATTTCGTATTTCGATTTTCGATTTTAACACGAAAATCACGCGCGATACTAATAATACGAGCGTTGGAAGAAGATTATATAGATTAAAATATAGTATTATCAATTTCTATGTATACAGACAAACACGATAAAGAGAGCGCGCGCGCGGAAGTTTTTAGGATTAACTTTCTCTCATTTTCTATTTATAGAGAGAGAATCTGCGCGCGCGCGAGAGAGCGGCGAGAGAGCGTTTTTATATATCCTCCTCGTTAGCGTGAAGAAACAAACTTTAGACTTCTTTGGCAAGGAAAATGCTTTCGAGTCTGTCTGCGGCGGCGCATAGCAGTGTTAACGTATCGTCTTCGTTGCCTCTGTACGAGTCGTTTCTGGCGAGGAGGATTCCAGTTTGGGCGGTTGATTTTCGCCTCGTAGTAGTATTGGCGTTGGATGTTTTATTCGCTTTAGCTTTGCTTTGTTTGCCGTTGTTGTCGTTGTTGTTGTTGTTGTTGTTGTTAGTATTTTCAGCCGCCTCCGATAACGACGCTTTTCTTTTCTTTGAAGGAGAAATCGGTGGTGAAGAAATGAGAGCGACTGATGTCATTTTCTTCGCGCGACGCGGCTTTGCTGTTTTCTCCTCTGGCGTTGAGGGCGCCGTTAAGCTCTTTGAAGGATCCACGGCAAAGAATCTTTCTCCGTCGCTATCGTTACCAAAAGTAGTGCCGCCACCACCGGCGGTCAGTTTCTTCTTTGGTGTACTGAATACTGCTTTTGCGTTTTGCGTGGGTCCACCGCCAAAAGGAGCGTCAAAGTGAACCGGACTGAAAGATCCTTTCGCAATCGCGTCCGCGAGAGCTTGCGACGGGGGAAAAATTTCCGAGAGCGACCCTTTCGCGTTGTTGTTGTTAGTATTATTATTGCTGTTCTTTTTATTGTTCTTCTTATTATTGTTCTCTTTGCCGCCGCCGCCTTCGTTATAATTTACACGAGCGGCGAATTTTTCTGCCGCGTCTGTCTTGTCTCCCGTTACTTTGTTCTCGTTCGCTCCGCCGCCGTCGC
>Ga0115004_10002413_pt1 | contig 15378 bp, 12 predicted proteins | sample ArcticOcean_MG_C_10_FD_88737 | JGI IMG/M metagenome (GOLD analysis project Ga0115004, IMG submission 88737) | Marine microbial communities from western Arctic Ocean - ArcticOcean_MG_CB11_90 | ecosystem: Environmental > Aquatic > Marine > Oceanic | place: Arctic Ocean: Canada Basin | collected...
AAAGTGGTACCTCCAGGAATCGAACCAGGGACACAAGGATTTTCAGTCCTTTGCTCTACCAACTGAGCTAAGGTACCTCCGTTCAAGGATTGCAAATATAAAATCCTTTTTATTCCCTTACAACAGAATTACTCTAAAAATGTTTGTGTAATTTTATAGCTTAAACCCATTTGGATGTATTTGGCCTTAGATTTTGGAAATACACTGACGAAATTTTTCCTATTTAAAGGAAAAGAAGTCATTGATAGTGAATGTCTTTCGCCGAAAGATGCTTTCAATAAGATACATAAAATACTCACCCTTAATGAGGAAATAAAAGGGCTGATTTATTCGGATGTAGCAGTAGAAATCAATGAAAAATTAGTGGATTTAGCAAAAGAAATACCTGTTATCGCCATAAATTCCTCCATTAAATTACCTTTTGTAAATGAATATGAGAGTAAATCAACCTTGGGAGCGGATAGAATTGCCTTGGTCGCTGCGGCGGTAATTACCTATCCTAAAAAAAATACTTTGGTGATTGATTTGGGAAGTTGTATCACCTATGATTTTGTTTCTCAGGGAAATACTTACAAAGGGGGCGCAATTTCGCCCGGTTTTGAAATGAGATATAAGGCATTAAATACATTTACGGGAAAGTTACCTTTACTGTTTGGTAAAATTCCTGAAAATCCAGAAGGAAACTCCACGATAGACTCAATTCACTCGGGTGTTTATTTTGGTGTTTTAGATGAAATAATTGGGCGAATTGAATATTATCAAGAAGAATATGGCGTTTTAACGGTAATTTTAACAGGAGGAGACGCGAATAAGTTGCCTAAAACATTAAAAAATACCATATTTGCCCATTCAAATTTTTTAGCAGCGGGAATGCTCCATCTCTTAAAATTGAATATAGATTCATGATTCGAAACATAGTTTTTATTCTAATGCTGCTTGTCAGCAGAGTGATTTTTTCTCAATCAGGAACAGCCTCCCCCTATTCATTTAGTGGTTTAGGAGACATCAACTTTAGAGGAACTCAAATCAATCGATTTATGGGTGATCTTGATGTTTATAATGATTCAATCCATGTAAACTTTAACAACCCCGCGGCTTATGGAGATTTGAAGCTCACAACTTATTCACTTGGATTGAATTATAGAAGTACTGAAATGACTTCTTCAACCGATTCTAATCAAATAGCGACCTCTTCATTAGATTATATTTCAATCGCCATACCGACCAAAAAATTTGGATTTGGATTCGGGATTATACCTTATTCTTCGGTAGGCTATCAGCTCAGTAATATCGACGATAGTGTTTCTCCCACTCTTTTAAACCAATATCAAGGTGAAGGAGGAGTCAACAAGGTTTTTATATCTGTTGGTTTTCGATATTTTAAGCGTTTCACTTTTGGTGCGACCCTGAACTACGATTTTGGAGAGCTAAAATATAAAACGCTAAGATTTGTAGATGGAGTAGAATTGGGAACAATTCTAGAAAACAAATCAAATATTTCAGGATTTGACATAAAATTATCTGCTAACGTAGATTTCCCTCTAAACAAAAAGCTTACCATGCGAGGTATGCTGACTTATGCTCCTGAAACTAAGCTTACGTCTAATAACTCTCGAATTTTTTATACCCAATCGATTAACTCAGAAGAGGGCAATTATAGTGATATAGAAGAATTTGATCTTGAATCTAGAGGATTGGCTAAGACAAAGGTGAACCTTGCGAGTTCTTTATGTATGGGAACAGGAATCGGTCAAGAAAGAAAGTGGTTTTTAGGAGCCCAATATACCTCTACAAATACTTCTGGCTTTAAAAACAACTTTATCGAAATTCCAAATATTTCCTACTCGGACGGATCAAAAATTTCTGTGGGAGGTTTTTATATTCCTAACTATGCCTCTTTAAATTCGTATTTTAAAAGAATAGTATACAGAGTTGGGTTTCGTTATGAAGACACTGGTATTTTGGTGAATAATTTTGGTCTAAAAGAAACTGGCATCACTTTTGGACTAGGTTTACCTTTGGCGGACTATTCAAACGTAAACATAGGTATGGAATACGGCAGCAGAGGAGCCACAGCTGCTGACTTAATTGAAGAAAGATATTGGTCAATAAGAGTCGGTTTTTCTCTTAATGACAAGTGGTTTGTAAAAAGAAAGTATAATTAAAGATTTAAATATGAGATTTTTAAAAACTTATTTGGGAATATGTTTAATTTTAATATTAACTCCCTTAAACGCTCAAACAAGCGAAGAATGCCTGCAAAATCTTTCGATTTTCGCAGAGTTTGCGAAAGTCAAGAATTATGATGAGGCCTATGAGCCATGGATGAAAGTAAGAAAAGAATGTCCCTCCCTTAATGTGGCCATCTATTCTTATGGTGAAAGAATCCTCAAGGACCGTTACAAGAAACAGCCAGAAGATCAAAAAAAAGCTGTGGTTGCGGATCTAATGAGTCTTTATGACGAATGGCTTTTAAATTTCCCAACACGACGGAATATTAAGGTAGAAGGAGACATTATTAGTGGCAAGGCTCAATCAATGATTGACTTTAAAATGCCTGATAAAATGGAAACCTACAAGACTTTTGATTTGGCATTTACCACCGATCCAAAAAGCTTTACTAATCCAAAGGGCTTGTATAACTATTTCAAAATACTTTATGATTTATATAAGGAAGATGCTAATGGAGTTACTATGGAGCAACTTTTCACTAAATATGAAGAGGTTTCAGAAAAATTTGAAATAGAATCAACCAACCTTGCTAGAAAATTAGACATAATACTTAAAAAAGAGGAAGAAGGAAACCCAATTACAAGTCGAGAAATAAGAAATAAAAGAGTTTACGGAATTAACAGCAATGCCATTGCAACATTCTTAAGAAACTTGGACGCGATTATATCGAAAGAAGCAACATGTGTCAACCTTGTGCCACTTTATCAAAGAAACTTTGAGGAGAACAAAACAGATGTCTTATGGCTCAAACGTGCTGCCTCCAGGATGGATAGCAAGGAGTGTTCTGACGATCCGCTTTTTGTAACGCTTGTTGAAGCATTACACAACCTAGATCCTTCAGCCGATTCCGCATACTACTTAGGGCTTCTAAACGATAAGAAGGGCAACAATCAAGAGGCTTTAAAATATTATGAAGAGTCAATTACGCTAGAAGATGATCCTTATAAGAAAGCCAGGATATTATATAAAATTGCGCTTAAATTTAAAAAGGCAGGAAGAAAGTCTTCAGCGCGAAGCTATGCGATGAAGGCATTAAAATTCCAACCTTCAATGGGTAGAGCCTTCTTGATGATTGCAAATCTCTATGCCAGTAGTGCAAACGACTGTGGAGATAGTCAATTTAATAAAAGAGCGGTCTATTGGTTGGCTGCAAATACGGCAAGAAAAGCCGGTGAAGTTGATGCTTCAATCAAAAAAGTTGCACGTAAGACTTCCGAGAGCTATGTTGGGAGAGCTCCTTCAAAAACCGATATATTTACTGAAGGAAATCAGGGGGCTACCATAAAGTTTAGTTGCTGGATTAACAGCAGTGTCAAAGTACCAAATCTATAAATGAAATTTTCATTTCGAAAATGCTATAAAATTGGGGTTGTTGCATTTGCAGCGACCCTATTTTTTTCTTGTGAAAACAATACTCAAGCACTTAAAGAAATCAACCGGTTTAATGAAGATCCCCTAGGAATCGCCTACGATGTCAGAATGATGTATTCTGACTCTGCCGAAGTCAAGGCCATACTTACCGCTCCCGTTCATCTCGACTTCAGTCACCTCAGTTTTAAATATTCAGAGTTTCCAGAAGGCTTAAAAGTAGTTTTTTTAGACAAAGACAATCAAGAGAATCAAGTGGTAGCTGATTATGGGATTTTATACAATCAAACTAAAATTGTAGATCTTCAAGGGAATGTTGAGTTACTTTCCCATGACGGCTCTAAATTAGTAACAGATCAGATGTATTGGGATTCCGAAAAAGAATGGCTTTTCACCCAAGAGCCTTTTACTTTTGAAAACCAAGATTATAATCTTGCAGCAACTCGATTGGATACCAACAAAGAATTCACTAAATTTCAGACTGGAAAATTGTATGGAACAATTGCCGTCAATGAAGAACAAGACTCATTAGAAATAAATGAAAAGTTATAAAATTTCTGAAGTATTATATTGGATAATTGCTGTTTTGGCGACATACGAAGCCTTTTCAATTTGGAATACTAACAGAGATAAAGCTTATATATTTATTGGGTTTACTGTGCTGTCAGTTTTTATGGCACTGTTTAGAAGACACTATCGCAATAAATTTAAAAATAGGGAGAAACCGTCTTAATGATGACTTCTGATTTAATTATCTTATTGTGTTTGGTATTGTCAGCTTTTTTTTCAGGTATGGAAATCGCCTTTGTTTCCTCGAACAAGATCTATTTGGAAATTGAAAAGCAACAAACCGGAATTACCTCCAAACTTTTAAATTACATCACAAACAACCCCTCTCGATTTATTGCCACCATGCTGGTGGGGAATAACGTTTCATTGGTTATTTATGGAATATTTATGGGAGATAGAATTTTGCAACTCTTTTTTCCTGAAACCCTATTAAGTGGTGTCATAGGGATAGAAATTGTCTTTATACAAACAATCATTTCAACCGTAGTAATTTTACTAACTGCCGAGTTTCTACCCAAAGTGTTTTTTCAGCAATATGCCAATGTGTTTATGAAGGTTTTTGCACTGCCTACAGGAGTTTTTTTCACCATGTTCACTCCGATTACCTTAATGGTAATTAAGCTTTCAGATTATATTTTAATTAAATTTTTTAAAACCAAAGGAGATCAGATTCAGCTTACTTTTTCTAAATCTGAATTGGGAAATTATATTGAAGAGCAACTAGAATCAACTAAAGACATTGAAAATGTCGATAGCGAAATTCAAATTTTTAAAAATGCATTGGATTTTACTGAGGTTAAAGCTCGGGAAGCCATGGTGCCAAGAACAGAAATTGTAGCGATTGATAACACTGCAGATCTTGAAGAAATTAAAAAACTATTTACTTCTACCGGGCTATCTAAAATACCGGTTTACAATGAGTCGGTTGATGATATTCAAGGTTATGTTCACGCTTTTGAAATGTTTAGGAAGCCAGAGCACATTAAAAAAATATTATTGCCAGTAGCTTATGTCCCTGAAACGATTAGAATAAGTGAAGTTCTAAAACTTCTTACCAAACAAAGAAGAAGTATCGCTGTTGTATTGGATGAATATGGAGGAACTTCTGGGATTATTACAGTCGAAGACATCATCGAAGAACTCTTTGGAGAAATTGAAGATGAGCACGATAATATTGAGCACTATGAAAAGCAAATTGAGGAAGATTTATTTGAGTTTTCTGCTCGTTTGGAAGTGGATTACATAAACCAAAATTATGGAATTGACCTTCCAGAAAACGAGCTTTATGTGACCTTAGGAGGTTTGATCGTCCATATTCAGGAGGAAATACCCAAAAAGGGAACCATAATTTCGATTGAGAACTACCAACTTGAAATCAAAGAAGTGTCTTCAACTAAAATTGAAAGGGTTTTGTTAATGGTGTTAAAACAAAATTAATCTAATCCACGCTGATTTATGCTGATTTTGAATCTACTACACTCTTAAATAACAATCCAATCTTTTTTTAAATCAAAAAGGAAATTGTATTTTCGCAATCGACAAAAAAAATTAAACAATGGCAGTTTTAGGACAAATCAGACAACGCTCCTTTTTTCTTATCATCGTAATAGGAATGGCATTATTCGCCTTTGTTATTTCAGGTGTTTTTGGCAGTAATACTTCTGGAAGTAATCCCAGTGATCCAATTGCAATCGTAAATGACGAAGATATTGAAGTGGGCTTTTTCCGTCAGCTTGTTGAGCAAACGGAAAGAAACTATAACTTATCAACACTTCAAGCGGTTAATTCGGTTTGGGATCAATTGCTAAGAGTAACGATATTTAAACAAGAATTTGATCGTTTGGGTATTGATGCTGGAAAACAGCAAATTGAAATGATTCTTTTACAAAATAAAGCAATCGTTCAAGATCCTCGTTTCCAAAATGAAATTGGATTTTTTGATTTTGGGATTTTCACTGATTTCATTAATCAATTAAAACTTGAAAATCCGCAAGCTTATGACAGCTGGAGATCACAAGAAGAAAGTATAATTGGACTTGCCAAAGAAAACATCTATTTTGACTTGATAAAATCAAGTGCTGGTTTTACAGAAACAGAAGGAAAAGACGCTTATCATCTTGAAAATGATAAAATCAGCATGAAATATGTTAGCGTTCCTTACAACTATATTCCTGACAGCCTTTTTAAAATTAGCGATGCTGAAATAAGAAAATACATCAGCCAGAACATTGATGATTATTCAAAAGACGCATCAAGAGCAATAAGCTATGTGAAGTTTGACGAGCAAGCTTCGGCTGAAGATGAGAATCAAATCAGAGCTGACCTCGAGAAGCTATTAGAGCAAAGAGTCGAATATAACGACGTTTCAAAATTGACGGATACCATTGAAGGATTAAAAACAGTTAAAAACATAACTGAATTTGTATCCCGATATTCTCAAAGTACATTTGATTCAATTTACCTTCCAAAAGGAAAATTGGCCAATGATTATGCTGATATTCTTTTCGACCTGAGCCCTGGGAAAGTATTTGGACCTTATAAAGATGGAAATGAATTTAAAATCTCTCGTTTGTTAGACCGTAAAGATGGTGGTTCGATCAGAGCCAGTCATATTTTAATCACCTACCAAGGAGCAGAACGTGCAAACCCTGAGGTAACAAGAACTAAAGAAGAAGCCAGCACCCTTGCAAATCAATTGTACCGAAAGGTAAGAAAGAACACAAAAGATTTTGGATTGATTGCTGCTATGAATTCTGATGGTCCTTCTAAAGCAGTTCAAGGAGATCTTGGATTTTTTCAGGAAGGTACCATGTCAAAAAAATTCTTTGATTTTTGCAATAAATCTAAGGTTGCTAAAATAGGTTTGGTTGAAACCGATTTTGGATTTCACATCATTAATGTTACAGACAAGGAAGATGTTGTTCTTTTAGCAAATGTCTCCAAACAAATCGTTCCTTCTGAAAGCACTTCAAATATTGTCTTCAAGGAAACCACTCAATTTGAAATTGAAGCGATCAACGCTAAAGACTTTTCAGGGGTTGCAGAAAAAAGTAATTTAACAGTTAGACCAGTCGAAAACATAAGCATTTTAGAAGAAAACTTACCGGGCTTACTTAAACAGAGGAATATTGTCCAATGGGCTTTTGAGGAAGATACTAAGGTTGGTTCGGTTAGAAGATTTTCTCTTGCAACGGGTGGATATGCAGTCGTGCAATTGACGAAAATCACACCAGAGGGAGAAGTAGATGTTGAGTCTTTTAAAACAGAAATAGCTGCGGTGCTTATAAAGGACAAAAAAGCAGTTTACATTCAAGAAAAATATGTTGCTAATGCTACATTAGAAACATTGGCCAAAGCGACCGACAGAGAAGTAGAAACTGCTTCTGCTGTAACCCAGAAGAACACTGTTTTAGCAGGAAGTGGGACAGAACCTTACGTTATCGGATCGGCCTTTTCATTAGATATTAATAAGCCTTCCGCACTTGTTCAGGGGAATGACGGAGTGTACATGGTAGAAGTTACTTCTAAAGATGTTGCTGCTGAGATGGAAAGTTATACTGCCTATGCCAATGCGCTTCAAATTGAAGAAAACTTAAGGATCAATAACACCATTTACGAAGCACTACGTTCTGCTTCTGAAATAGATGATAACCGTAAAATTTATTATTAATTAAATAGTAGATTAATCACATTAGGTAATAACCATTTCTGAATATTTCAGAACTGTTTTATAACCTTTATTCTTAAAATAAGAAATAGTATTATCATTTCCGGTAACCAGAATAAAGTCACCCCCCCAGGCTCCTAGGCTTTTTATTGATCCACTATAATTCGGAAATAAAACCTCCTTAACGGGTTTGATCTTTAGTATTTGTCCCAATTGCGTTTCATGAGTTTCAATTAGTTTTTCAAACTTTTTGAGTTCATTTGATTTGAGCATTTTTAGAGACAGGTCAGAAAAAAAATCAAGTTGTTTTTCTGTGATTTTTATATCCGAAAATCTTTTGACTGCTTCACTGCTGTCTTTCTTTTGATTGAGGTAGACAAAAAAGAGCTGATCTTTAAAAGACGGATTAAATTCACAACTTTCTACTTTTGGTGTTTGATTTTTATTTGAAAACAAAAGCGGACTTTTGGCTTGCGCACATGCAATGTCATAACCGCTTCCCCCAGTGGTTTGTTTAAGTAATTCATAAGGATTTGTATTTGACCACTGTGCTATATTTGAAATCAGGGTAGAGGAGGTGCCAAGCCCCCATTGGCGATCAAATTCTAAGACGGTTTTAACCCTCCCGCCTTTTTCAAGTAGAAATGTAGAATTTTGTTTTCTTACTTTTTTTAAAACAGAACGGAGTCTTTTGGCAATATCAGTTTGGTCAGTAGCAATAATGTCAAAATCCATGATTGAAAAAGTAGCCTTAAACCACACACTTCCTTTTTCATCATAACTTTCCCATTGGAGTTCCTTTTCTTTAGAAGAATCATAAATTAAAGATTGACCTTTATTACAGGGAACTGCCAAAGCCAGTCCACCTTTTAGGACGAGGTATTCTCCAGAAATAAGTAATTTTCCATGACTGTGATATTTTTCCATACCACTAGGGATTTGTGTTTAAAAAATCTGAAACTGCACTGTGAGTTACGGTATTGGTTTTAAAGAAATCAACAGCTTTTATCTTTTGAGCCTCAGAAGCATCGTTTTGATTAAGAATATTTAGTAAGTGCATTTTCATATGCCCTTTTTGAATTCCTGAGGTAACTAACGAACGAAGCGCAGCAAAGTTTTGCGCCAAGCCAGCAACTGAAACGATTTGCATTAATTCTTTTGCATTTGGATTTCCAAGTAACTCCATTGACCATTTAACCATTGGATGAAGTTGGGTCAGTCCTCCAACGGTTCCCAAAGAGAGAGGAAGTATTAGTTCAAAAACAAAATCATTTTCCACGATATAGGCGTTGCTCAAGCTTGAATACCCCCCTCCTTTTGCAGCGAAAGCATGAACACCAGCTTCCACCGCTCGGAAGTCATTGCCAGTCGCAATCACCAAAGCATCCACGCCGTTCATGATGCCCTTGTTGTGAGTAACTGCGCGATAGGGTTCCTTTTTTGCAATCTCGACCGCTTGAATGAATTTTTGAACAAAATATTTTGCAGGCATTCCTTCTTGTTCACCCAGTTTTTCGATGGGACATCTCACTTCAGCCTTTACCAAACAGTTCGGAACGTAATTAGAGAGAATACTCATCACGATTTCAACAACTCTCTCTTCAGTAGTAAATTCAGTATGATTTTCTACCACATTCTTAAATGTACTGGCGATTTCTTCTAAGCAAGAGTTAATGAAATTAGCCCCCATAGAATCAACCGTATCAAAGGTTAAGTGCAACTGAAAATAATGATCAATCAAATCAGTTTTATCAATAAGCTCAATGTCTAAAATTCCTCCGCCACGCTTTTGCATGTTTTGAGTTAAATTCTCAAGACCATTTATCAGTTCTACTTTTTTTTCTTGGAACAGTGGATTCAATTTCTCAAAGCTACCATTGAATAAAAAATGGACTTGTCCAATTTTTTCTTGCCCGAGAATTGTGGTTTTAAATCCTCCTCTAGTGGCCCAGAATTTTGCAGCCTTACAAGCAGCTGCAACGACTGAGCTTTCCTCAATCGCCATAGGGAGTGTGTAGGTTTTATTATTAATCACAAAATTAGGTGCAACTCCGATTGGAAAGTAATAATTTGCCAATGAATTTTCGATAAATTCATCGTGTTTTTTTTGAATTTTGGAATCAGAATGGTTGTAAGAAGAGATTAATTTTTTAGCATCTTCAGGATCACTAAAGTGGTATTGACTTATCCAGCTTATTTTTTCTTCTTTTGATAGTTTAGAAAATCCATCAATATTTTTTGACATAATTTCACCTGTCTTTTATTAAAGCAAAGATACATTTTTTAGACCTTTTCTCTTCTTTGTGTCAATTTTCAGTTTACTCCTTGTTTTTTCATTAAATTGTGTTTTTATAAACCTAAATATACCGATACAATGAGACAATTTCTGTTAGTGTTTTATTTATTGTTCATGGTCAATGGATTTGCTCAAACTACAACGTTACCTATTGACAAACTTTGGAGAGGCAAGTTCAGCCCTGAGCGTTTAGAATCCATTCGTTCGCTTTCAAATGGTTATCAATACACTGTTCTTGTCCTAGATTATAGGGCAAAAAGTTCCAAAATAATCATGCATAATTATGCTGACGGAGGAGAAGGCGTGGTGTTGGTTGATTCAGAAAAATCTCCTAAAATTCCATTCTTTATCGGTTATACTTTTTCTAAAGATGAAAACCTTTTACTTTTGGAGACAGACACCAAACCTATATACAGACGATCTAAAGAAGCAATGTATTGGGTTTACGACAGGAAAAAAGAAGGTATTAGTCTGATTTTTGATCATCCCGTTCAAGAACCTAAATTTTCACCAGATGGAAGTCAAGTAGCCTTTGTTTATAAAAGAAACCTCTATGTTAAGGATTTAATAAAACAATCCATTATACAAATAACCTTTGATGGAGACCACCAAACGATTAATGGAACAACGGATTGGGTTTATGAGGAAGAGTTTGGTTTTGTAAGGGCTTTCGATTGGAACGCCAGCAGCACCAAAATTGCTTTTATGCGATTCGACGAAACGGATGTACCTAATTTTTCTATGGACATTTATGGATCTGAATTGTACCAATATCCTTACGAATTTCGATATCCTAAGGCTGGAGAGGAAAATGCAAAGGTAAGTATGCACCTCTATGATTTGAAAAAAGCTACTACCACTGAGATTCTTTTTCAAGGGGAGAAGCCCTACTATATCCCGAGATTTGAATTTACCCCTGAGGAAAATATATTGAGTGTTCAAACCATAAATAGGCATCAAAATCATTTGAAACTTTGGAGCATTAACATCGCCAGCAATGTGTCTTCAGTTTTATTAGAAGAACAAGATACTGCTTATGTTGATGTCCATGATAACCTGACCTTTTTGAAAGACAATAGCTTTTTATGGACCAGTGATAAGTCTGGTTTTAATCACGTCTATCATTATTCTACGTCTGGAAAGTTGATTGGTCAAATTACTAAAGGACAATGGGAGGTTACTCGTTTTATTAAATTCAGTGAAAAAACGCAAGAAATTTATTACTCCTCAGTAGAAAGAAGCTCCATCGGGCGTGGGGTCTATGGGATTAAAATTAATGGCAGAGGTAAACGAGCTTTAACATCAGGAAAAGGCTATTCGGGAGCAAACTTTAGTGCAGATGCAACTTATTTTATTCAATCCTATTCTGACGTAAACACCCCCCCAGTTTATCGCATGAAAAAAACGAAAGACACCACCACTGTTCGGGTTTTGTTGAATAATAATAAATTGAAAGAAACACTAGCAGAATTCAAGTTGCCAGTGAAAGAGTTTTCTACATTAAACATAAATGGTGAGGAGCTAAATCTATGGATGATCAAACCTAATGATTTCGATCCCAATAAAAAATATCCTTTATTAATGTCTCAATATTCGGGACCGGGTTCGCAAGAGGTAACTAACCGTTGGTCAGATGAAAAAACATTGTGGCACAAATCAATTGCAAACAAAGGCTATATTATCGCTTGTGTTGATGGCAGAGGAACAGGGTTTAAAGGTGCAGCTTTCAAAAAATCCACCTATATGAATCTTGCAAAACTAGAAGCCATCGATCAAATCGATTCGGCAAGAAAGCTGGGGGAACTTCCTTTTGTTGATGCAGAACGCATTGGGATTTGGGGATGGAGTTTTGGAGGCCTCATGGCAGCACATTGTTTACTAACAGGGGACGATGTTTTTTCAATGGCAATTGCGGTTGCGCCGGTAACAAATTGGCGTTTTTATGATACAATCTATACTGAGCGTTTTATGAGAACTCCTCAAGAAAATCCTGAGGGTTATGACCTTAATTCTCCAATAAATTATGCCGACCAACTAGAAGGTAAGTTTTTAATTATACACGGATCTGGAGATGACAACGTTCATGTACAAAACACAATGAGAATGGTAGAAGCTTTGGTTCAATCAGATAAACAATTTGATTGGATGGTTTACCCAGACAGGAATCACGGGATCTATGGCGGAAACACAAGAAATCATCTTTTTCAAAAAATGACAAACTTTATTATTGATAATCTTTAATAATATTTAATGACAGATAGCAACTCCGTTTTAGCACCTTCAGAAAAGACAATCTTTGGACACCCCGCAGGACTTTTTGTTTTGTTTTTTACAGAATTATGGGAACGCTTTTCCTATTATGGAATGCGCGCCTTGTTCACTATTTTTTTAGTGGCCAAAACAACTTCTGATAATCCTGGATTTGGGTGGTCTAATACGGATGCTATATGGCTCTACGGATGGTATACAATGTTGGTATATTTGGCTTCGGTTCCTGGCGGATGGATAGCGGATAACCTTTTGGGTCAGAAAAAAACGGTCATGCTTGGTGGAATCCTATTGTGTATTGGACACACGATTTTAGCCTTTGACACGGAAGTTAGTTTTTATATCGGTTGTGCTTTTGTAATATTGGGCGTAGGAGGATTAAAACCTAATATATCTAGTATGGTTGGAGGACTCTACAAAAAAGGAGATGAAAAAAGAGACATAGGGTTTTATATCTTTTATATGGGAATTAATATAGGTGGATTCCTAGCTCCACTTCTTTGTGGATGGATTGGAGAAACTTACAATTGGCATTATGGTTTTGGATTGGCTGCTATTGGAATGTTATTTGGTCAAATCACTTATTATTTCGGTCAAAAATACCTAATAGGTATTGGGGATTTTATTGGCAAAGCAGATCATCCGGAAAATGAATTAAGAAAAAAAGATTTAACCCCTATCGAAAGAGACCGGGTTAAAGTATTATTGATCTCTTTTTTAATGATTATAATCTTTTGGGGAGCCTTTGAACAAGCCGGTGGATTAATGAATCTATATGCCAAACAAAACACCAATAGAATATTTATGGGCTGGGAAGTACCAGCTTCATGGTTTCAATCTTTAAATTCATTTTTCATCATTACTCTTGCTGTTTTTGTTGGAGGATTTTGGTACAAATGGAAAATGAAAGGTAGAGAAGCCTCTTCACTTTTTAAAATTGCAATTGGTATTTTAATAATGGGTTGGGGATTTCTATTTATGCGATTTGCAGCTTCTGAATATGAGTTGCTTGGTCAGTCTTCAATGCATTGGCTTTTCTTGGCTTATCTTTTTCACACCATTGGCGAATTATGCTCTTCTCCAGTTTCCTTATCATTCATCACCAAACTTGCCCCAGCCAAATACGCTGCATCAATCATGGGGCTTTATTGGGCAGCAACTGGTTTAGGTAATAAGCTAGCGGCAACCATAGGTGGGTATGCGGCAGTAACAGGAGAAAAAACTACCTTTACGGGGATATTTATTTTTTGCACAATATTTGCTTTATTAATCATTATAATATTAAAACCACTTAAACGCCTAATCCACGGAGCCGAAGATGTAATTCAAAACTCGGTTTAAACCTTTCAGATATGAGATTTTTTTTAATAATTTTAGCATTAAGTTTCAATTCTCTTTCGGGCCAATCCATCCAATGGATGACTTTAGCCGAAGCAATCGTAGCTCAGAAAGTAAAACCTAAGAAAATCATGATTGACGTCTACACCGACTGGTGTGGACCTTGTAAGCTCATGGATAAAAATACATTTCTAAACAGGGACGTTGCCGCTTATATATCAAAGCACTACTATGCCGTTAAATTTAATGCGGAAGGAAATGAATCGATCACTTATTCTGGAAATGAATTTTCAAATCCAAACTATGATCCTGAGAAAAAAGGAAGGAATGCCACACATCAATTTACACAATATTTAGGCATAAGGGGCTATCCTTCTTTGATTTTCATGAGTGAAACCAATGATCTGATCATGCCATTGGTTGGTTATCAAAAACCCCGACAAATTGAACTCTTTTTAAAGATGATTAAGCAAGGAGATTATATGATTTTCTCTAAACCTGAAGACTTTGAAAAGTATAAGAAAAGCTTTATTCCTAGGTTTAGAGGCTAATTTTATAAGCACTGTCTTTACGAATATCAATTAGTTTGAGGTTGTGCTTTTTACAACTTTTCTCCCACAATTATATATTCCAAGGGCCGTTGCTTGCATCAACAATAATTGCTTTTAACTTCTGTCTTTTTAAGATGCGTTCCAAATTTATTTTAGGATTATTAACCAGCATTAAATAGTAGGGATTCACTTTGGGGACACCGTAAACCCCACATTCATCACCAATTAACAGCCTGAATTCATCTTTAATAAAAGCATTTTTAAATTCTTCAACATCAACTTTCTTTAAATAATTTTAATTTGAAATTCAGCAATTAAGTCAGCTTTTATTTATATAGAATCTCTCGTATAGAGGTCTAAGTTCGACTGGTGGTCGTGCGCTACAATGGTTTCCCTATTCTTATAAAAGATTCAAAAATCATAGATGTTAGAAGTGTTGTAGTTTTGTATTAAGATAAGTGTTTGAAGTGCAAGTAGCCCGTATAGTAAATGAATTATATTTTTTTGTCTGCTTTTTTTTATCCAAAAAACCAACGCATAGCTCATTACCAATAGGAGCCCTGAAAACGTAATATTTTCAAAAATAAAATTTTCTTTTCTTGCTATCCAGTAGATCGATTTATTCATTGTTCTTAAAATTTCGTCATAGATTAATACAATGGCTTCAGGTAGGCGATCAATCATTAATAAAAGAATAAAGAATATGCTTCTTATCAAAACACACCAAACAAAGAAAGGATAACTAATTTGAAATAGGCCTAGAAACTAATGAAAGGTATAGATGCTTAATGGTGCAAAGGCAAACTGAGCAGCGATACTAACAGTGGTCAATTGCCAGAACCTTTTCAATAACCAAAATTTTGATTTCCATAACTTTTGGAGTAGGGGATGAATCCACAAGATTCCAAATACGACCAAGTAGCTCATTTGAAATCCCAACTGGAATAAAAAAGGGGGATATGCTATCAACAACAGAAAAAATGACAGCACTAGTAAATAAAATGATTTGGTGATTCTTTTAGAATACTTGACAATTGGAAATATTGAAAAACATTGTTCCGACTCTAATAACTGACGTACTGCCTCCT
>Ga0115004_10002418_pt1 | contig 15354 bp, 14 predicted proteins | sample ArcticOcean_MG_C_10_FD_88737 | JGI IMG/M metagenome (GOLD analysis project Ga0115004, IMG submission 88737) | Marine microbial communities from western Arctic Ocean - ArcticOcean_MG_CB11_90 | ecosystem: Environmental > Aquatic > Marine > Oceanic | place: Arctic Ocean: Canada Basin | collected...
AATACTGCTATTATTCGCTGAAAATACGTAGGTGTGAATAAAGTCGTCAAAGTATTCCGTTGAAATGATATGAATTCAAGATCTCCAGAAGCATCCTTCCTAAAATACTGCTATTATTCGCGGAAACTACGGAGAATAATCTATTTAGGTATAATATAGGATATGTCCAATGCAAACGTTTTCACTGATGAGTTCAGAGCTGCATTGCCGACCTCAGTTAAAGATTTTTTGACACATCATGAAATTAAGTTGTGTTTCAAACATGAAGTTAATCCATTGTCGGATGGTTCAAAAGGAAAAACTTACAATAATTTAATCAAAAGTCTAGGTTCTTTGTGTAATCCAATCGTAGATAATGACGTGGTTACAGACCAAAACGAAAACGACGTTTGCTATAAACATTATTTCAAGCAAAAGCCAACTAACAGTAGAAATAAACATTATCATAAAACATTGTGGAGTGAAAGAGGTAACATTAAAAAAAACAGGAGAACAATGACGAATAAAAATATAGGGGGGGACTATATCAAAGATGGATTGAATATTATGCTTAGACATAAGAACCCAGATATCAATAGAGATTTAGTTATGGTATTAGACTCCAGTTCTTCTTTTAAAAATCCGGAAAAAGTGGTCGGCTTTCTCATGACTGCATTAGGTGAATGTAACAACGAACAGAATGATTTTTCTAAAGTACCCGCTTTAAATTTGATTTGTGCTCCTCGTAAACACGTTCATTCAAAAAGAATACCTGAATGCGCCGAAGGGAGATGCAGCGTAATCAGCCGTGTTTTGCTGTTTATGTACTTGTTCGCATTAAAAAGAAAAAACGTGAAGTATGCATTGCTTGAACTTGCCGGTTTATATTGCAATATGAAAGGGTTATGTCTTTACAATAAATTTGGTTTTCGGGAAGATGTATCACTGGTAGAAGATAGTTGTTTCAGTGATGATAGAAATCTTGCGATGATATGTAATCTGGATAATATTACAGAAAAACAACTGGCAGACGCTTTGATAACAAATACCCCAATTAATGTCCCACATACAGAACCGTTATGTGATAAATCACTTATAAAAAATAAAGACCTGCAAAGAGATGAGGTTGACCGAAGAATGGAAAATTATGCAAGTATGTTAGAAGTACAATATGGAAATGTATCTTTAAATGAAGCTGCAAAATATAGTGGTATTAAGCTACCAAATGATAGAAAAAAAGCGGTACAAAAATTGGGATTACTATCGAAAAATGGAGCTAAATATAAATTTTTTTTCGAACTAAAACCTGATGGGTTAAAGGCCAACAAAAATGCGACTAAAAAAAAAGCAAACAAAGTAAAAATAAAAGCAGCGCAAACAAATAAACACAGCATCTTAGCAAAAAATTCAAACTTAATCATACATACACGAAGGAGGCCAACAGAGGCAAAAAAATATAATTTTCGATAAAAAAAGGGTGTATGTTGTCTTGGTGTATATACTTGGTCTTGGACTTGAATTTAAGTTATTATTTACTGCTACTCTTGATACATATGGCATTAAATTATTTGGAATATCATTTGGATCTTCTCCAATTAAACCACTTTTATGTGCACCAACAGGATTAAAATATCTTAAACAAATTATATTAAAATCTTTTTCTGAAACACTAAAATCCTTTAATATTTGCTCATTCATTCATAAATTTGGTTTGTCCATATGGATTAGTAATGCCAACTCCTACGTTGCTAGAAAACCAATTGAAAAACAAAGTGAAATGAATAAGTTTTATAATAAAATGAATGAATATCATAATGAATTGATTCGCATAAGAAATCAGAAACACAACCCACTTAAAAATATTTTTGTATAAAGGTGTAGTGTATAAGAATGGATAATAGAGATGCAAGTTGTATCAACGATATACGCGAACTCCCCGATTTCAAAACGTATACGTTTTCGGGGTATAAAAAGACCGATGTGAAAAAAGAATTATTACAAGCATTGTATAAATCCAAAGTCGAGAATGCATGTAATTGGTGCGCAGAGTTAGTCTGTGCTGGTCATTATAGTGATATTTGGGAAATCGTACTTTTATTTTTAGGGAAGTACATTAATTTAGCCAATCCTAAATTAGCCATATACGTTGATAAACGTTTCAACGTATTTCGTAATATTATGGTACAAGGTAATTTCATTTCCGAGTTGGACTTGCGCAACAACCCGACAATACGCAACATGTTTTCTGAAATGTGTTGCGTATTATCAACTTCACCTAAGAAACCAAGCATTGAGCCAGTCAAACTGAATCCCGCGGAAGAGTTCGATATGACTAAATTATCTGATAAACTGAATGCACCCTCGGTACAATTCGGCCAGCCGATTCTCAAAAAAAAAGACCCAAATGAAGTAGCGATTGCGATTAACGAGTTTTCCTACCACATTTCTTCGGACAACGGCCATGTTCCTAACATGTCGAATGCGTGCTATTGGGTCGAATGGGTGATATCGTTCGACCAAATTTGTAAGAAACGGAAACAACCGTGCAATGCGGAAACACGAGATAAAATCCCGGTTGACTATAAATACCAAAAAGAAATCATTTGGATTATTTGGGACGCACTGTTTCATTACTCAAAAGACGATTATTTGAAAACGATTTTAAACTCCATCTTGAAATTGTTTTGTATGAAATTTACTCCTGCCAGTATTAAAAAGCGGATTTATCTTTTGTATTTCGCAGTGTCTATTGTGACTGAACCTTTTTTGAGAAATATTCCTATGATTCCTAATAAACAGCTGTTAGAAACGACCACTGCACAAATAAATAATATATACAAACAAATAAAAAAATCAGAGGTGAGCCCAAAATCAGAATATCTGTTCGCGGGGCTTCATACCAATGATAACCAGAATCGCCAAAGGTCTTTACAACAAATGGAATTATTGAATTCGATAAGTACAACTTCACTTGAAAATGGTCGTTAAATATATATAGTTATAGTTAGTTAGTTTCCCTTTTAAAAATATATTAATTTGTCGACCCTTCCATGTCCTAAAATGAACCAAATGAGTTCCCTCCAAATGAATTCGCCGCCATTGGGCCCTGATTAAATGATGGAGCAACTGGACTTCCTCTCATCATTTCATCTGACCCTGCATTTTGTCTCGTAGTTGAAATGGAAGCTTGGGGAAATATTTCTTCGTGTTGCTGTTCGAACGCTACGCGGGGGGGGCCTTGTGTTTCTTTTTTTTTTACGGTCAGTTCTTGGGACCCGTTCCATGTTTCCATAACACGGTCGACCAGAATATTCACTTTTATTCCAATTTTTGTCTGGATACTCAGCACCAAAATAAGAAAAGCCAATATAACATTAGTCAATGTCAGACTTTCATACTTAAATTCGCTATAAGTTGGAATATAGGTAATTATTCTATGAATAATAATTATGCCTACAAACATGACAATAAGCTGGATCAGAACTTCGACGAGGATTTCAACAGTGGACTTATCTGCATCCGCTTCTGGAACAAATCGCTGAATGACTTTGTTCAATATTATGATAGGAATAACTCCTAACAGAGAGTACTGTGTAACATTCATGATTTCTGCTTTTCCATCCTCGGTTGTTGAAAAAACATGAGTGAAAAATGTCTTTTTAGAACCAACTGGTTCAAAAATATTTGTTTCTCCTAAATTCATTATGTTTTGTAAAGAGATATTAAATAAAAAATCAACTTGTTTTCATTCTTCATTTCAAATTTCGTAATCCTGATGAAAAGGTTTAAGTCGTCAGCAATCGCGGAACGACGTTGATTGTCTGGAGTTCTTGTGACAGCAGCTTGAATGCATATGGAACTTCAACATATGAGAAATCCGTCACGTTGTCGCAGGTTTTACACTTATGCACGGTCATTCCCTGTTTACATCTCATAATCCCCTTATCTCCGTTATTAAATGTGGCAATCATGCCGCATTTCCTACATACATGTATCGCATATTTGTCAGCGACGCTATACATTCTTTCTCGGCAAAAGTTCGACATTCCATGTGCAATCATGACATCACGCTCCATTTCACCAATACGAAATCCACCATCTCTGCTTCTTCCTTCTGCGGGCTGTCTTGTCAAGTTTACTACCGGTCCTATCGACCGACTATGTTCTTTATCATTCACCATATGCTTCAACCTCTGGTAAAATACTGGCCCTATAAAGACACTGGTTTCCATTTGTCGACCAGTCGCGCCGTCATACAATACCTCATTGCCATAACTTTCGTATCCACATCGTTGCAATTCATTGGATATACTATAAATATCCAAATCCCCGAAACTCGTCCCGTCTCCAAACATCCCCAGTTCCACAAGAACTTTCCCCAACAACGTTTCCTTCAAATGTGCAATCGTCATACGAGAAGGAATTGCATGAGGATTCAAAATCAGATCAGGACGTAGTCCTTCTTTAGTAAACGGCATGTCGCATTCATTGATAATATTTCCAACTGTACCCTTTTGTCCATGGCGACTGGAGAATTTGTCACCGATCACTGGCTTTCGTAGTATCCGAATCCGTGTTTTCGCAAAATTACAGCCTTCCCCGTTTCGACCTGTGTAATTTTTGTCGATAAAAGTTTCCTCTGTCGTTCGGAAGTTCTTGCTCTGATCTTCGTACTTAAGTACCTTTGTAGGGTCATTACGATTTTCTTTAATCGGCGCAACTTTGCTGATAATAATATCGCGGTTTTCGACCTCGGTGTTTTCGGGAATGAATCCATGGACATTGAGTTTGCTGTAATTGCCATGTTTGATGCCTTTCGTCTTCGTAGGGTCTGGTCGACAACGGATGATCTCGTCTCTGATCACATTCTTGTCCTCGTCTTTTTCCGTATGATATATAGTCGCCGTAAAAAGTCCTCGATCAATCGCCGCTTTGTTAATTAGGACGCTATCTTCCTGGTTATAACCAGTATGAGACATGATCGCCACGTGAATCTGACAACCGGATGGAATACGGTTCAGTTGTAAGAAATCCATCATACGCGTGTCGACCAACGGTCTGGTCGGAGAATTCAGTGTATACGTGGTTTTATCCATCCGCTGGTTATAGTTCATAGTACTGATTCCGATGGCCTGTTTTGCCATAGCACATTGATACGTGTTTCTGGGAGCTTGATTGCAATCCGGAAAAGGAACACAAGATGCAAGAACTCCCAACAATGTGCAAGGATGGATTTCGCAAAAGTCATATTTGATTTTCAGCTCGGTCGTCTCATTATGATAAGGGGCAATGTCGTGCATATATTTTCCTTTGAACAACATAGCAATCATACAATGATTTTGTTCTTCCGGGTCAATGTATTCGATGACCGACTCCTCTATGTGACAATTTGTCAGTAAATCGACCCATTGCAATTCCTTATTCTTCAATTTGTCAATGATATCTCTGTTCATCAAAACAGAATTGTCTTTGACTTTTAATACCGGTCTTGTCATCCGTCCTCCGTCATTACAAATTCGAATCTCCATACGTTGGTAATCAAACACGACCGAGGTATAAATATTAATTAGTCCTTTGTATTTTCTTTGTTTCATGTCGTTGTAGAACTCTACTGGATTGAGAGAAACACCTACCCATGTCCCATTAATAAAAACTTTAACTCGGTCATATAGTTCAATCGGCGACTTAACATTTTCCACCGCCAAAATGTGTGGTTGCGCGATTTCGTATAAGCTGACGCTATTTGTTGGAATAGTCAAGTGAGTCATGAATGAGATATTTTTCACAATACCGATCGATTGCCCTTCTGGGGTTTCCACCGGACATAAAAACCCCCATGTGCTATTGTGTAGTTTTCTGGGGGCAATTAATTCGCCGTTTTTTTCAAGTGGTGTGTTGACCCGACGTAAATGACTTAGGGTAGCTAAATACGTCAATCTGTTCAAGACTTGCGCTACGCCGACTTTACTGCTACTACTCGATTGTTTTACACTGAAATCGCCGGTAGACAATGCTCGGTTCATACCGTTCTCGATAGTGTTTGGTTTGATGATCTTGTATATATTGGTCATGTTGATAATACCCTCGTAGTTTTCCGTGGACTTCCACGCGCCGATATTGATCTCGCGAATCACGTGTTTTTCCATGTCTTTCACAAACCGAATGTAGTGATTTCGAAACAAATTATTCAACAACGACCCGCATAATTCTAACCGCTTGTTCAAGTAAGAATCGCGATCGTCGGGTGGATTCCATCCAAGCGCCGTTCGAATAAGCCGATTGGCCATAAACCCGAGTAAGAACAGTTTTTGTTCCATCGTTTTGCAGTGCGGGAAAAAGTCATTTTTAAACAATTCGTTCGTATAGTCTAGCTTAGAGATAGGAGGGGCTTTTTTATCGTTTTGATATGGATTGTAAGCAATTATAGACATGACATGTTGTTTCGCGTTTTCTTGGACATTTTCAACGCCGTTGATGAACGGTTTACCCTCTTCTATTGAGGCCTGCAAGAACTCCATTATTTGTTTATTTTTTGCATCGTCCACATCTAGTACTATATATTCGCATATGGCTTTGTCGGAAATCACCCCCAACGCTCGAAATAGAGCGAATAATTCTATCGACCGTTTTTGTTTCAGACGAGGGATGATTACAAAAATACCATGGCCATACATGTTTGTTTTCGATGAAATCATCATCTCCACTTGCTTCGGTGAAATGCATTTCGAATCGGGGACAGATTTGAATTCTGCCACCCAGTCCCATTTCGGCGCGTTTTTTCCGCTGAAAACATATATACGATTTTCTGCCGCCCTTTCCTGACACAACACTGTCTTCTCCGAACCCTTTATGATAAAATATCCACCTCCGTCCATATCACACTCACCCGTTTGTATGTTTGAAACGTTATTGTTTTGCGACAATATACATATAGACGATTTTATCATCACTGGAAGACAACAAAGTTTGATGTTCGGAAATATTTTGTTTATTCGTTTTTCTTCGTTATCTTCGTCTCTTACAATATACTCTACGTGCAAATCCACTAAGGTGATCGACGAATATGTGAAATTCCGAAGTCTCGCCTCTTGTGGGAGCATAGTTTTCATTGCTCCACTATTCTCGTAAATTTGCGGTTGTTGGAACCGCACATTTTTAAGGTTAACGTGGATAAGTAATCCGTATGTATTGGTTTCAGCATTGCAGTCAGCATCGGATTTTATCACGACCGGGTTGAACATTTCGATAGTTCTTTGCATTTGAAAGTTGACAAAATTATTGTATGACTCAATCTGGTGTCTGACTAATCGTTCCAGAGGTTTCCCTTCGAAATAAGACTGCAAAATATCAAATGGTTCTTGTCGGTAATCGCCCAAATGATTCAATAACACGTTCTTCTCGGGAACAGTTTCCTTCATATTTTCCTTCAATACTTCCAATAATGGGTTCATTTTAGTTGACATTAATGCATAATCACTCTATTTATATTAAATTCAATTTTGTAATAATTGATATCAATTTAATACTACAATAACAAGTACCCTACGATGCATATAAAAGTTAAAAATCAATATATAGATATTTTCTCATTCTCAATAAATGAATCATTCTCAATACATTCCGACCGACCAGCCATTTATAGAGAGATTATGTAATGTCCAATCCAAAAATATTACTACCGTCAATGGAAAGCATATTATTTTAAACTATTTCGAACCTATTAATTTAGATCATGATAAAAGAAGAAGATTCTACAATTCCGTCGTAATTGATCCCGAAACGCGGAAAATACTCTCAATCGCATCTCCTCTTTCATACGATTTCGAATTATTCCAAAAATCGTTCAATAATGTAGACGAAAATATTTTAGCAGAAGAAATGATTGAGGGAGTGTCTATTCAACTATTCTACGACCCACGTATCAAAAAATGGGAAATTTCTACAAGAAACTCCGTCTCTGGAAATTATGCATACTATCGTTTACCCGGACAATCTTCCAAAACGTATCGTGACATGTTTTTTGATGCAATGGGAATTATCGGTGAAAATCGGCAAATCGAACAATGGACCGGATTCAAACATCTACTCACAACAAATTGCTATCATTTTATAGTAACCCATCCTGATAATCATCTTGTTTTGAAAACAAAATCTCCCCAGCTTTACTTCACTGGTTACTATGAATTACATTGTAATAATGTAAACGATGTAAGATATCGTCACTCGTCTGAAGAACCCCTTCATTTTCCGAGCGGATTAGTAAAAATACCAGAACAAATCATTCCCCAAAATCACATTTATGACCATGTTATTAAAAAATTTATGTCGTCTTATGGATGCAAAATTACTATGGGAATGTCTTTCTTAAACAAACAGACCGGAGAACGATGTTTTATTATCACACCCGAGTATAAACACCTCCAACAAATTCGAGGAACTCATCCGAACTTACTATATCAATACTTGTGTTTGAAGAGAATCAATAAAATACATGAATTCTTGGGGTTTTTCCCCCAATACACAATATTCTTTAACAATTTTCAAAATATGTACGATAATCTTATCCGCGATTTTCATCAATCTTATTTCCACTATTATATCCGGAAATCGAACCCGGTTCTCGATAAGAGTATTTCTTTCCATATTCACAAGATTCATGAAACCATTTACAAACCTTCTTTAAACGACGCAGTGAAAACCATCATCAAAAACGATATTGTGCGCAAATACGTAGATACTCTTGAACCTGGGTGTACTATGCACTTGCTTCGGCGTGAATTATATATAACGAAAGAAGTTATAAAAGATACGAGTCCGCGAAGATTTTCTTGGCAAATATAAATCAAAAGAATAGTGAGTCATGATATAGTTGAAGTTAGTAAAGTGTAATAAATATAAAAAATATAAATTAATTATAAGTAAATACCGAATGGGAAAGAGATTATGTCACAACCTCATATACCAATTCCAATCATAATGTTTTTCGACGCGCTCATCTTCAAAACGTTCCTGAGTGTGTGCCTGCTCTTTTTGCTGTTTTTGCTCGCTATTATTTCCCTGGTTCTAGCGATTATCGTGTCCCTCTTGCAGATATACAACATTCTCACGGGAAACTACCCACCAGCTTATGCATTGTCACCTGATATTTGCAACGCATTCGAGAGAGAGATCATCGCCAACTACGCCGCCGAGAAAAAACTTAATCTGGAGGACGATTACATTACAATAAAGGTGGCGACTTATCGGGTTGATATCCACAGTGTCATTTTGAAGAATTTGGACAAGCCCAAATTGTTCTGGATCCACGGTGTTGGGAGTACCGCCGCCATTTCGTTTGTTCTGTCGGACATTATGCACAAACTCAAAAAAGATTTCGAAATATACGCCTTCGACTTGCCCGGCTTTGGTCGCTCCTCGTGTCCTCAGCATTTCAAAGGGGCCACTGCAGAGGAGGTTGAGGATTTCTACCTGGATGTGATTCTTGCCTACTTCGACTTTAAGGACCTAAATAATGTGTACTTGTGTGCGCACTCATTCGGAGCCCACATTGCAATTAAGTTCGCATCGATGTATCCTCTGAAGGTCCAGCAACTAGTTCTTACGGATCCTGCGGGGCTGTTCCCATTGTTGGGCAAGGAGGGTGCGTACTACTCGCTAATTTTCAAATGTGGTGTGCCCATGTATCAAATACGCTCTTTGGGCGTCTTTGGGTCATGGATTTTTAATAACATCGTGATGTTCGTGGGAGAAAACAAGCGTGCTCTCTACTGGTTTCAGGTGCAAGCTAGTCCCATGGCCATGTCTGACCACATTGTGGCTAAGTTCATCCGCACGAACTTTGTGGACTCACTGTGGACACGACCCAATTATCGCGACCTTCTTGGGATATCTATGCCTGTGGCTTTCATCTACGGGGAAATTGATAATATAATGCCCTTGCACCATGGCATCATCATGTCCACGCTGATGGGAAGCTGCCACCCCATCTACGTTGTAAAAGGAGCTTGGCACATGCCCATGGGCTTTCGGGAAGGCACAGACTTCGCGGCTGTGCTAAAATCTATACTTGGAAACAGGATGGCATTGCCAGGGCAAAAATCCAATTATTTACTCGCGGCCATCACGGCACTTGACACTGTACATGAAACGTTCGAGACCAGATTCACGTCTTACTTCTCGTACAAGTCGACTACGAACGAACTGATTGCGTTCTACCATTCTCTCCTCATGATGCGGATTGCTCAACAGAATAGTATGGATGTGGCTTATACAACGACAAAAGTAGCTTCAGACACAATTTTGTTACAGAACTTAATGAATAAGTTGAAGAGACCACCGGTGATGTTGACAGAAGGAGACGAGAAAATGGACTTCGATATTGCAACGCACATGAATAAGGAGGGTCTCGGGAAGTTGTTGCAGTTCTTTGGTGTTAATAAAGCAAAACAATTATAATCTTTGAAATAAAAAACTTTAAAAATTATCATTCATCATATAACACATACATACAGATTCATTAATTTTTCCAGTTCTTCCCGCAATCCAAACAAGTTATGAAAATAGTAGCTGGTTCATCTGCGCTACGTGTTTGTAATTCGTAATAAGTACACTTCTTAGACTTGCATTTCTTGCAAGTGAACAAATCCGTAGATGCTTCTATATTTGTATACAGTTTCGACTTATCTCTCTGTGTTTTCATTTCCATCCGGACTCTCCATTTTTCAGGGGACATTTCTTGATGCGTCATCGAAGCCAACATATCGGCACTCACTTTATTTGTTTTTATCTTTTCCAATAGGTCTTCTTTTTTGAGGTTGTAAATAATAGTCTTTAATCGTGCAGAATACAATTCACAGAACTTTGGATTCGTCCATTTTTTAATTATTTGGCGGTATGTTGCATCTTTTATGGTATAATTAAATATACTCAACTCGATGTTTTTTCCTATGGGTTCGTTCTTAACAACCTTGCCAAAATAGGTGGAAATTCTCTCGCGAAAAATAATAGGATCTCCATGCTCAAATAACACTTGCATACTTTAATGTTTAATGATATGTATTATACCATTCATTCTATTTATTCAATTTTCGTTAAATCTTATCTGTCTATAAAAACTATTCCTCTTCATCTTCATCTTCCTCTTCATCTTCCTCTTCCTCTTCCTCTTCCTCTTCCTCTTCATCTTCGACTACGAACCCATCTTTTTCATACCCGTACTTATCCAACGTAGATTCGTCTACGTCTTCTTCCGAATCATCGTCGTCCGTTTCATCTAAACATTCAAATCCACCGAATAGGGACTTGTAAATTGATTTCCAGTCGGTAATGTTCAAGTGCGTCGGTTTCCCTTCCTTATCGTACCGAATAATTAGAATATTTCCAAAGAATAGAGTAGTATCGATGGGAGGGGGGAAATCGTAGTTGTTCTCTTGCCCTGCATTTCCGACAGTTTTCCCAAAAACGACTATTTTATCGTAGTGGGTCTTATTCACTGTAAGATTACGCCAAATATGTTTCCTCTCAAAATTATCCTTTGTCTTGAATGACGCATTCTTATATAGGTTATATTCGTTCTCTGCAACATTCACGCTTTGCTGAATAACTTTCCCCGATTTCTTGATGATAATAACATTTGTCATAGTATGTATTATTTGCGTATTCGTTTAAGTATATTTTATATTAAGTTTATTACTATATGATTCAATTTTTTAGTTTATTGGTCTTTGCGGTTTTCATATTTTTTTCCATATATTATTTTCATCAGTTTTATGTATTCATACAAGAAAAATATGTCCCCAAAGTAACTAAATTGAAATATTACACTCAATCAGAAAAATACAACGAAATTGTAAAAGAGGTTTTCGAACATGAACACGACAAAATTGAAATGGAAACAAATCTTGCTGAGTTTATAGAAGAAACTCTAAAACAATATAAATAATTTATTATGAATACAGGAATGAACAGTTACAGATTATTAAAAAACTTCCCGGAATTTGCTAAACCTTCTTATGAAATAATGACACATAAAAAGGTTTCCGATGAATATGATTTAGAAGTCGCAATCCCATACGGGAAGAAATGCTTTCTCTGGTTCACCATGTTCGAATCCAACCCCTTGTGTTGCATCATAGAATGCGGACGCAATACAAAACTTCAAGACAATATACACATTTTACCGTTTCCACCGGTCAATAATCTCTTTTTAGGTACTCTTCTCTCTGGTTATTTGATCGAGTACGAAGATAATCCGGAAATAAAATATTTCTTGGCAGACGACGTATATTGTCTGAATGGCCACGAGTTTTGCAATCCAGTGCCATTGACAGATAAGATATGCGCATTTTTAGAATTCTTTTCCCGGCTACCAAACGGAAAAATATACGGAAACTACAATATTCATTCCATCGTTATGAATAGAAGAGATGTAAATAAGGATTGGAGAGAAACCGTCGCTTATCCAGTAAAGTTTATCCAGTACAGGTCGAGTAGCTCTATACTTCCAAATTTAAACTGGAGTCCATCCAAGAACGGTTTTACGAAAGATGATGAGCAGACAGTGAAAACAGATCATGTATGGTCACAAACAAATATTAATGTTCCTGACTGGAACTTGAATCTGAAGAATAACCAATTGTACAATTCAAAACAGTTATTTTGGATAACCGCTGATTTACGATATGATATATACTTTTTGTACGTCCAGAAAGATGTCCTCTACGAACACGCTTTCGTCCCGGACATGGAAACCAGTATTATGATGAATAAAATTTTCCGGATAATCCCCGAAAATAGTTGTTTAGACAGAGTGGAGGAAAGTGAGGATGAAGCTGATTTTGAAAACATTCAGGCAAACAAATATATGCTGACTAAAAAAAAGGTATTAATGGAATGCGTTTTCAATTGGAAGTTCAAACGGTGGATTCCTTTAGGCAGAAAAACGGAAAACCTTGCGAAATTCGTACCCAATATTGATAATTTGATTCATACCCCAAAAACGGGCAGCTGTAAAAAAATTTATCTGAACAATATATGATTTTGACAAATAACCATTCGGTGTCTCTATCTGGGAATACTTCAATGTTCGAATCGGTGAGAGGAGGGAAAAGAGGCTATCGAAAAAGCAGAGTCGGTCCGAGAAAAAAAAAACATATGCACGAAAATCTCGTTCGCTTAAGAAAACAATAAAAATCTGCGCTCGATGTAAAAAGAAATCGTGAACGTCGACCTTTTGTCGCTTTATTTGTACATAATTTTTTTGTTAATGCACAATTGTGTTAACAGAGCGGATTTTAAATCTGAAGCATACTATTTATACATTCTCTATAAACGGTCTATAATGACTCTATATTTTGTGGAAATAATTTTTTAAATGTCGTGTAAAACAAGTGCGATAAAACCTAATGTGATTATTCATAGTAAACGTCACTATAATGTTCATTTTTTCACACGATATATTTTATTGGAAGTGGTGGTGTATGAATGCCTGAAAATCATCCTCCACAATGTTCTCCATCTCCGAAACCTCGTTCAGCAAATTTCCAATTTCCTTGAATTGCGGCTCGTCGGGAGTTTCGAGTAAAAAGGCGGGATGTCGGCACATTGGGCAAGTGACGTTTATTTTCTCCTGACGGCCCATTTTCAGAAGGCCAACTGTGCAAGTCATGCAGAAATCATGACCGCACGAAATCGTGACTCGTTTATTGGTGAGGATTTCTTCGTAACATATCGGACATTCAAAGTCTCCTTCTTCGGTTTTCGAATGAATGTGTGAAACGATTATCACATCCAAAGCTATGTATTCACCCTCCTCGTATTCTTCACCCTCTTCGTACTGGTCGTTTATTTCATCTCGAATGATGGAATCAACATCAAAGGCTTGAGTTAATAATGCTTGTAGACCGTAGTCAGCTTCCATATCAAACTCGTCTTCGAGCCGTCTAACGATCGATGCCATAACTTTATCCAAAGAAGAAAATCTTATTATGTGGTTACCTTGTATTTCTTTAGTATGGCACAATTTATTCAATTTTGTGCGTTAAAAATTCGTAATGAAACGGTTTAGTACACAATAATAACAAGCAGTACAATTTACCGAAAACTTCTAATTTTATATAGAATTCATTATCTCTGTCCCATGGCATACAAGTGTCTGCAACAAGACAAAACATTTTCCCATATAGTAGGAAAATGTACATACGGAATCCCGCGAGAAAGACAAAACTCCCTCACCACTGGTGCTATCTTTGGGTAATATACATGACTCATTCTTGGAAATAGATGATGCTCAATTTGATAATTTAAACCACCATTGATAAAGCAAAGAAAAGGACCACCTACATTGGATGAACTGGATACTTGATTTCTGAGAAAATTCTGGTTTTCTATCCCAAAATGATGATGCTCCACTCCCTCAAAATTATGCGAAATGATGAAGAAAAAAGATAGATAATATCCCCCCACAATAAAAAGAGGTGAGACATTCAAAAACGTACTTGCCAAGGATGTATTAGTCATGTATACAGGTAAAACAAACCAACGTGCACCAAAGAATAAAATGGTAGCCAATTCTTGGTTTCTATAAGTATCCAGCTTATTGGAGTATTTTGAAAAGTTGAATCGCTCCAGATTATGTTTGAACGAATCCACTACATATGTAAATCCGAAAAGGGGGAGTAATAAAAATATATATGTATGCTGAAATTCATGAATCTTGGACAATGTGTTTTTAGGATTGAATCTCAACAAAGCATTCCCCACAATATCTGGGTCTTTATCCACATGATTTGTCTCTATATGATGCTGAACGACATGTTGATGTATCCAATCTACTGCACTACCACCTATCCAATTCTGACTCATTCCTAAAGCTCTATTGACAAATGGATTGCGTGACACTGCTCCATGATTGGCATCGTGTTGAATATTCAATCCAATCAATGCATAAAGCCAACCCAGCGTGGCGGTGAGATACCAGGTATACATTCCATTCTTGTGTATATAAAACTCTAATCCAACACTTATAGATAGAAGAAACAACACTTTCGCAAAATATGAGAAAGGCGCAAACGATTTAGACCGAGGGGTAATCTTTTCCACCAAGGCACATAATTCCAAATATTCTAAATAATCCGGGGTGTTTATCGCTTCACTTGCGGTATCCACTTTCATATCCATCATCTTAGTATGTGGAAATTCGCGTCTATGGTAGGATAAAAAAGCGGTGGTTGCATCTCTTCCTGTAAACGCTTGGATAAATAACGGGCCGCCAGGATGGGAATCCGCAAGGGCTTGTGCATCGTATGATACGCCATCTATTTGTATCATATGATCTTTGTTATTCTTTCTTTTCATTTTTATTTTTGCTTTTTTCTA
>Ga0115004_10002419_pt1 | contig 15354 bp, 21 predicted proteins | sample ArcticOcean_MG_C_10_FD_88737 | JGI IMG/M metagenome (GOLD analysis project Ga0115004, IMG submission 88737) | Marine microbial communities from western Arctic Ocean - ArcticOcean_MG_CB11_90 | ecosystem: Environmental > Aquatic > Marine > Oceanic | place: Arctic Ocean: Canada Basin | collected...
AAAAAGAGATGATAAAAGAGGATCTTTTAGCGACAGAAGCAGTGATAGCAAACCACCATCAAGATTTAAAAGACGAGATGACAGCAGAAGTTCATATGGTGAAAAAAGTGGGGGACCAAAAAAATCTTATGGGTTTAAAAAAAAATTTGGTGGAGATAAGAAAAAGTCTTCTAGAAAATTCTCAAAGAAATTTTAAAGATTTAGACTATAAGTACAATTAACCCCTTCTTTATATAAATGAAAAATAATAAAGAAAAAAAAACAAAATTAGATTTAGACCAGCTAACTCTATCTCTTAACAATAATACAATTACTCAATCATCTAGAAATAAAATTGAATTTAAGTTGGGTGCCCTATTTGTGTATTTGTTAATGATTAAAATTAATAGAAAAAAAATAAGTGATAACCTCAGCAAAATTGAAAACAAAGTAACTAGAAGAAGTGTCTGTATATATATGGCAGAAAATATTAAAGAATTTAGAATGTTATATTTGTATTATGTAAAAAAAAAATATCCTCAAATGAAAAAAAGAAAAAAAATAGGATTAGATTTTTATAATAATATTGTTGTCAAGAAACAAAGAAATTGGGAAGCAACTTTTGTTTTTAAAAAACTAGTTAAACATTGCCGAGATATTTATGCTATTGAAGATATAGATAAAAAAAAATATAAAATTAATAAATAATTATTCGGCTATAACGGTAGAACTTTGTTCACCAAGATGTTCAATTTTTAAATTTAATTTATTTCCAATTTTTAAGTATTGTTTAGGACTCATGCCATCACCCACACCAGAGGGAGTACCGGTAGTAACTATATCACCTGGTTGTAATGACATAAAATTACTTAAGTAAGACAGAATAAAGTTTATATTAAAGATCATTTTACTTGTATTGCCAGTTTGCATTCTTTTTCCGTCAATATCTAAAGACATTGATAAATTTTGCACATTTTTAACTTCATCAGCAGTAACCAAGTAAGGTCCTGTTGGTCCAAAAGTATCACCTGATTTCCCTTTGTCCCATGTGCCACCTCTTTCTTTTTGCCATTCACGTTCACTAATATCATTTACAATACAGTACCCTAAAATATGATTATGGGCATTCTCTTCACTTATATATTTTGCACTTTTTCCAACTATAAAAGCAATCTCTACCTCCCAGTCTAATTTGTTTGATAATCTAGGTAAAATAATATTATCATTTGGCCCGACCATACAATTTGCAGCTTTATTAAAAATAATTGGTTCTTTAGGGGTCTCAGCATTAGTTTCAGCAGCATGATCAGAATAATTCAAACCTACAGCAAGAAATTTGCCTGGTTTAGCAACACAAGAACCTATGCGAGCAGAAGACGGAACCTCTGGCAAAGAGTCTAAATTTATTTTTTTTAATTTTTCTAAGGTTTCAAAATTTAATGTTGATGGGTTAAAATCAATAAGATGCTGTGACAAGTCCCTTATTTTCCCTTTTTTGTCCAGTATAGCTGGTTTTTCAACTCCAAAATATCCGACTCTTAATAGTTTCATTTTTGATTTATTCTTTCAATCTCTTTGTACAGTGTACTGTGATCTTCATTCCCATGTCCATTTTTTACTAAATTATTGTACATTCCCTTAACTAGTGTTGACATAGGAAGATGTAAATTTAAGGCCTTAGCAGTTTCAAGAATATTATTCATATCTTTTAATTGTGTTGACGTTTTACCCTTAGGTAAAAATTTTTTTTTAATCATTCTCTGGCCATGCGTCTGTAAAATTTTACTATCAGCCCAGCCACCCGTTAATGCAGTGATCATTTTTACTGGATCTACTCCAGCTTTCTCACAAAGAGATATAGCTTCTGCCACTGCTCCAATGGTTAAGCCTACAATAATTTGATTGGCTAATTTAGAAGTTTGTCCACTTGTTACAGGTCCTACCAATGTAGGATTTCCCATAATTTTTAAAATGTCTAAATGTTCTTCAAATATTTTTTGTTCACCACCAACCATAATAGCAAGAGACCCTTCTTCAGCACCAATTGTACCACCTGAAACTGGAGCATCCAAATAATTTACATTTTTCAAGTTTAGTTTTGATGCGTGAAACTTTGCAGTTTTTGGTTTGATAGAGCTCATGTCAATTACAGTAGATCTAGATTTTAGATTATTTAAAAAGTCATCATTATCAATCACTACGTTAACAGCTTCATCATCTGTCAACATGGTAATAATTACATCAGCTCCACTAACAACTGCTTTAATCGATTTTGCAACTTCTGCCTTATATTTTATTAGAAGCTCAGCTTTTTCTAACGATCTATTAAATACTTTTACGGAGTAACCAGCTTTAAGTAAATTTCTGGCCATAGGTAAGCCCATTAATCCTATTCCAATAAATGCAATTTTCTTCATTTAATCTTTCCAATCTGGTTTAATTTTTTTCAAAAAAGCATTGAGACCTATTTTTGCATTTTCATGGTCCAATAAACTATAAAAAGTTTCTCTTTCTTCTTTTAATCCATTTTCGATAAATTCATTTTTTGAGATCAATTTTTTAATTTCTATTAAACTTGATTTAGGTTTTTCTGCTATTTTCTTTACAACTTTTTCAGTCTCTTCAAAAAAATTATTTTTTTCTAGTAAGATACTTACTAAACCTAATTCATAAGCACGATTTGCTGTTATCATTTCACCAGAAAGACAGAGATAATTAGCATTAAATTTACCAAGGTAGTGTTTTAATCTTTGAGAGCCACCAATGCCCGGAATTAAACCTAAGTTTACCTCGGGCTGAGAAAATTTAGCTTCTTTTGAGGCAATAATTAAATCACACATCAACGCAAGCTCCATTCCGCCTCCTAAAGCATATCCTTCAACCACTGCTATAATTGGAATTTTTATTTCATTTATTCTGTCAAAAAAAACAAATAGACCTTTGGTTTTTGCAGAATTAGAATCTAGCTGGCTAAGTTCTTTAATATCCGCACCAGGTGAAAATTTTTTTTGATTACCCTGAATTAAAATAATTCTAACCAACCGATTTTGTTCAAGTTCTTTCAAACCTTCATAAATTTCTCTTGAGGTGTCAATGTTTAAGGAATTATTTTCATTTTGACGATTAAGGGTAAGGTAACCTAAGTGATTTTTTATTTGAATAATTATATTTTTAAATTTTTTCAAAAATCTATATATAGGATTTATTTTTTAATAATGTAAACATTAGTAACACAAAAACTAAATATTGGCACACACCATATATTGCAAGCACAGGTATTAGATCGATATTTCTACCACCAATCATATAAATAATTAAAAAACCAAGTATGTTATTTTGCAATAAAGCTTCAGCAAAAATTGTTTTTGTTGCCTCAAACGAAGTGTGGGATATTTTTGTTACAACAAAAACAGTAAGAATAATCATTGACATAAAAATGAATACAGCAGCAAAGCTTTCAGTTGGGGATTTAATATTAATAGCACTCAAGTATATAGCCAAAGTAATTATAATAAAAAATAAAATTAGAGATATATGATCTAGATTTTTTTCTATGTTTTTAATTTGTGGTAAATAATATTTAAATATCATACCAATTATTATAGGAGCAGTAATAACTAAAAATATTTTTATTATTATGTCTGTGTAATAAATATTAAAAATAGAAATATCTCTCTCCGTTAAAAGAGTAAATATTTTCAAAAAAAAAGGTATTGTGTATATTGCTAACAAAGTACAGATTGATGTTAATGTAATTGACAAAGATACATTCCCGTTAATTTTGCTACATATAAAATTACTTGTTGCTGCAGAAGGCATACATGCAATTATCATAATTGATATTTGAATATTTGTTGAAAAATCAAATGTTAAAATGAAAATTAACCCTATGATAGGTATCAAGATAATTTGTGATATTAAACCAACAAATAAATTTTTAGGTTTTTTAAAATTCTCTTTAATTTCTAAAAATTTTATTTTTAAACCCAAACCAAACATCACGACGACTAGACCTATAGCGCTAATTATACCCAGCACATCGACAAGCCTATCTGGTGGGGATGATAATATTTTAAAAAAAGCGATTAAACTCATTTTGAACTATATACTCTCTCGAAAGAGAAAAATGAAGACACATAATAATTTATATCAATTTAATAAGTAAATTTTACATTAATTTATTTTGTTTTAAATTAAAAACCCATATTGGTTTGTTAGTCTTTACATTCTAATTTTTTTTGATATTAACTGACCTACATGAGTACCCAATTTAAATTAGATCAAAATTCCAGTCCAGATCAGGCCAAGGAAAAGTCTGAAGAAAACAAAATAAGTAAAAGACCTAATATTGATCACTTGTTGAAAAAAATAAGTGAAGAAAGAAAATTAGAAAAAAGAAATAATTTCATCATATTAGTTTTTGTAATGATAACAATTGGCCTTGTTTCTATTTACTTCCTTTAAATTTTTAAAAAGCTAAATTTTAATGTGTTAATTAGCGATTGACATAATCTATTTTTAAGCTTTATTTACCCAATTTGAACAATCAGAATGGTTAAATAAAAACTTAATGAGCAAATCAATTTTAGTTTTATCAGAATCTATTGAAAAAAAAATTTTAGAAAACTTCTTAGGGTATACAAAAATGTTTATTCCGGTTCAATCTAATTTCCTTTTCGATCTGTATCAACGATACCACTGTTTAGACAGTGCCAATATAGTTTTATATTTTGCAAAAAAAACCCACCAAGCTGTTCTACGAAAAAAAGAGTATGATCTTAATTACGATCTATGTTTTGAAAAATTTTGGCACAATCACAATGAAGTTCACGTAGAAAGTTCAACCATTAGAGATATTGCAAAAAATACAAATTTACCAAAAGAGACAACAAGACGAAAACTTTTAGAGCTTACTAGACAAAAAGTATTTGTTAAAAAAGATAGACTTATCACTTGGTTGCCAAATGAGGAGTACAAACAAGATTATAATAAAGTTGTTATGCAAGAAATTAAAAATATGACAAAGTTAACAAAATACGTAACAGATAAAATTAATATTAATTTTTCTAATGAAGAAATTTTAAATGAATATAAAAAAAAATTTTCTTTTTATTGGTTTCACTATTTAGACTTACAAATTAAATGGATGAGTCTATGGAAAAAACAATTGGGTGATCTTGAGGTCGTTTTGTTAGTAATGCAGATTGCAGCTTTATTATCTTCTAGAGTCGAGGAAACAGTGTCTCACGAAAAATTATATTCTGAGCCTGATATAATCAACAGACCAAATCTAAAAAATATAGATGTTAGTATAAGTGCCACTTCTTTGTCTGATATTACTGGTGTTCCAAGAGCGACTTGTATTAGAAAACTAAATTTAATGGCTCAAGAAAAATTAGTTACACAGGATGAAAATTCTAAAAGATATTATATTGTTCCAGAAGCTTTAAATAAAACTTTAATTTCAAAAGATTTAACAGGAAAAGTTACTAAGCTTTTTAGTGAATTTTATTTCATTGTAATAAAAGCTTTGATCTCTAAAAATTCAAACTAATTAAAACAAAAAATGTTACAATAAATAGTGTGACAGCAATCATCTTTGCGTTAGTATAAAAATTTGTTCTTTTAATATGATTTAATCTTTTATTGATAACATCAATATCTACTACATTTCGTATTTTGTTGTTTTCTCTTAGTAAATATCTGAATTTTTCAGACTTAATGTCAAAAACGACTTGTTCTTTAGCTTTCATATTAATAACGATTGAAAAGGATAGGCGCGAAAGAGTCAATACGTTATTTCAGGAATTTTTTTTCTTGTTAAACTAACTTTTCATATATTGATTGATGCCTTTTCTTAATTTATCAAAAATTTCATCAATGTGTTTTTTTTCACAGATAAAAGGGGGTGCTAGTATCAATGCATCCGCTGTCGCCTTAAAATTAACTCCGTTATCATAACAAGCCTTGTAGATATGAAATCCTGCCTTACCAGGTTTATCTTTCCTACGAACATCAATTCCACCCATCATACCATAGCCTCTTATGCTCTCAATACAATCAAGATCTTTTAGAGAGTGTAGGGCATCTTGAAAATAAGGAGACATTTCTTTTACTCTATTAAAAATATCTTCTTTTTCAAAAATATCTTGAACTGCAAGAGCGGCAGCAACAGCTATTGGAATTCCAGAATAAGTATACCCATGAAATAATTCAATCCCACCATCTGGTGCAGAATTAACTATTGTGTCATAAATACTTTCCCGAGCTGCCACAACCCCCATGGGTACAATTCCGTTCGTTGTAGCTTTTGCCATTGTCATGATATCTGGTGAAACACCAAATTCTTGAGCAGCAAATGCAGATCCGGTTCTTCCCCAGCCAGTAATTACTTCATCATAAATTAAAAGAATTCCATGCTTGTTACAAATCTTTCTTAGTCGATCTAAATATCCTTTTGGCGGTATCAAAGTTCCAGTTGATCCAGCAATAGGTTCAACTAGGCAAGCCGCAATTTCTCCTGGATGTTTATTTGCAATTACCTCCAAGTCATCAGCTAATTCTACTCCAGTATCAGGTTGACCTTTAACAAATTTATGCTCAGGTAAAAAAGTATGGCGCATATGTTTGACACCTGGCATTAAAATACTAGCACACATTTCTTTATAATTACTGAAACCACCAACAGACAACCCACCAATGTTCATGCCGTGATATCCTCGATCTCGACCTACAAATCGAAATCTTTTTTTATCTCCCTTAGCAGCGTGGTATGCCATTGCTATTTTAATGGCTGACTCAACTGCAGTTGAACCACAGATTGTATAAAATATTTTATTTAAATCCTCAGGTGTATGTTTTGCAATTCTTGTTGCGAGTTGAAATGATCCTCCATACCCTTGATTAAAAGGTAAAGTATAATCTAATTCTCGAAGTTGTTTGCTAATCGCTTGAATAATTTCTTCTCTGCCATGGCCAAGAGGATTACAAAACAAACCTGAGCTAGCATCAATTAATGTATTACCTTCATGTGTTGTTAAGTAAACGCCTTTAGCACTAGTTATTAATCTTGGTTTTTTTTTAAAGTCTCTATTAGCCGAAAAAGGCATCCAATGTTCGTTTAGGGAATTGGGTATGTTTGTTCTATGCGTACTCATTTTTACTTATAAATTAACGGAATGCTTAATTAATTCAATCTTTAATATATACTACGGAAATTATGGTTTATTTTTCACTTTTCACAATATCATTTTTAGGAGGTAGTATTCTACCTGTTTCGAGCGAGTTAACACTCGTAGGATTGCTTGGTACTAATAATTACAATGAAATAGGGCTTTTAATTGCCGCAAGCCTAGGAAATATCTTAGGTGCTGTATGTAATTGGATATTAGGATTTTATTTATTAAAATATATAAATAAAAAATGGTTTCCTTTTACTCAGGACCAAATAAGGAAAGCATCTTTATGGTTTAAAAAATTTGGAATATGGTCACTATTATTTGCTTGGGTGCCGATTGTAGGTGACCCCCTAACCCTTGCAGCCGGGGTGCTAAAATCACATTTTTTTATATTCTTATCTCTAGTTTCCATAGGAAAAATAAGTAGATATTTTTTTTTATATTACTTAGTTAGTTAATCTATTTTTTCCAAAGAAAAATACCACTACCCAAGCCCAAAAGAGCAGCAGACATAATCCAGGCATATTCATGATCTGAGAAAAAAATGAGTAAAGCCAAAACAATTATTGTTGAACCTTTAGTTTTATTGTTCATTATTTTATAAACTCTCGAAGCTTTTTTACAACTTTACTGTGCAATTTTTTGTTAGAAGTAGCTAATATATTTCCACCCTTTATTGCCGACATATTATTCCAAGTGCTCACCACACCACCTGCCTTTTCAATAATAGGAATAAGTGGAACTATATCAAAAGATTTAAGATTAGTCTCAATTACAACTTCTACTTTACCCTCTGCAAGCAAACAAAAGTTTAATGCGTCAAAAGTTGCAGATCCAAAATAAGAAACTGATGACATAACTTTTTTTATTTGATTGTTATATTTTCTCGAGAAAACCCATTCGTGTAAATGACCTATAACTTTACTTTTTTTTAAATTAGTTTCTTTAGAAGTTTTTAAAATATTTTTTTTATTGTTAATTAAATAAGAATTTTTGTGATCATTTATATAAAATTTATTTAAAATTGGAAAATTTGCTAAGCCGAGAATAGGATGTGTTTTATTAGTTAGTCCAATTAAATTTGACCAAGTTGGAGCCCCAACCATAAAAGCTCTTGTTCCATCAATAGGATCTATATACCACTTGTAATTGTTTTCAGAATATTTTTCTAAAAATTCCTCACCCAGAATAGCATCCTTAGGAAATTTTTTTATGATATTGCTTCTGATAAACTTTTCAAAAGCTTTGTCTAAATTCGTTACAGGATCATAAATTCTTTTATCTTTAGATTTGTTGTTAACTCTAAGAGCATATTTTGAGTTTTTCGAGTAAAAATTATTAAGTTTTTTTGGTAAACTGTTTAAGAGATTAAATTGTTTGTAGTGTTTCATAAATTTATGCCACATGATTAGTCAATATATCTTTAAGTGGTAAGTCTTTACATATTTAGCTAACAGAAATTATTTATAAGATTTATTTTTGTTTTATGCTTTCAATATAAGATATTATTTCCAGAGAAAGATTTAAAAAATCAACAATTAATTCTTCCGAGGGCCTAATATTTTTAACTTTAGTATCCTTTCCCACATCACCATCAACCGGCATTAAAATAAAGTGTTTTTTATTAATTCCTTCATCTAAAATTTTTGCAATTGTCTTGTAAGAATATTCAGAAAGATTTTTAGCTAATTCTTCTTTATATACCTGTTTACCTTCTTGATTTGCATGAAATATTTCTAAAAAAATTTTTACTCTTTTTATGTTTGCAAAACACCAATTTAGAGATTCACTTTTTTTTCGTTCAATAAAAACATGATGAATAAATCTTGATACTTCGCCACCAAGTATTTTACAATTAATTTTATCTTTAAATTTAGAACCTAATTTATCTAAACTTAACTTATCATTTATTCTTTTTTCTCTTAACTCTTGTTCTTTCATTTGATAATAGTATTAAATTTTCTAGTTTAATTTTACGTAAAATTATACCGTATTTTTTGTCTTAGAAAAGCAGCTTAATCCCCAAGCAACTGATGGCCCTATCCCAAAAGCAAAAAGCAAAGTGCCAATTCCTGCAATACCACCCAAAAACCAACCAAGTAAAACTACAATAACTTCTATAAAAGCTCTAACTAAAGCAATAGGAGCATTAGTTTTTTTTTGTAAACCAGCCATCAAACCATCTCGTGGACCCGCTCCTAAATTGGCAATTAAATACATAGCAGTGCCGAATCCTACAATTAACACTCCAGCAACGACCATAAGAAGTTTAAATAAAAATATCTCAGGTTGTTCAAAAAAGTATATGGTTACATCAATCATAATAGCGATAATAATAGCATTCAGAATTGTCCCCATGCCCATCTTTTGATCTAAAAAAAACCAAAGTAGCAAAACTAGAAAACTAACCAAAAAAGCGATAGTCCCAATAGATAAACCAACTTTTATGCCTATACCTTGATGAAGTACATTCCAAGGAGAAGCTCCAATACCAGCAACAATCAATAACCCCTCACCAAACCCAAAAAAAACTAGACCTAAACAAAGATAAAACAAAGTTTTTAAAGAGGGCTTTAAGTTAGCAGGATTGCCAGAACTCCAAGCTAGCTTAGGAATATTTTTAATTTTTAGAAACATTTGTCTTTTTATCAAATGTCCAAAGTATACACAATCGACATATTAATCTATATTTAATCATTATGGAGCTTAAAAATTTCTTTGAATTCAATTTTGAAAGTCTAAAACTTTTTTTAAATAAGGATTTAGGAATTGAAGAAAAAAAAGTTTTGATGAGAAGTAAGCAGGTTTGGCAATCTGTCTACAAAAAAGGTTCCTTTGAAATAAACAATCTAACTACATTCCCTCTAGAACTGAGGTCTAAATTAAATAGTTTAATCAGTTTAAAGATGCCAAAAATTATAAAAACACAAACTTCGACAGACGGAACTATCAAATGGTTAATAAAACTTTTTGACGGCAACGAAGTGGAATGTGTTTATATCCCCGAAAAGACAAGAGGAACTCTTTGTATCTCGTCTCAAGTGGGTTGTACTTTAAACTGTAGGTTTTGTCATACCGGAACTCAAAAGCTGGTTAAGAACTTAAGTTTTGCTGAAATTGTAAATCAGGTCATAATTGCAAAAGAACAAATTAAAGACTGGAATGAGCAAAAAAAAATAACTAACATTGTTTTGATGGGTATGGGTGAGCCTCTTTATAATTACGACAATGTTAAAACTGCAGTTGAGATCTTAAAAGATAAAGAGGGATTAAATTACGGAGTAAAAAAAATAACTGTATCAACAGCAGGTATTGCCAATAGAATTCCTGAAGCCGCTAAAGAGATGGGCACATATCTAGCTTTATCACTACATGCACCAACCGATGATATAAGAGAGATGATCATGCCTATTAATAAAAAATTTAAAATTAAAGATCTAATTGAGCAGTGCAAATATTACAGTACTGTTGTTAAAGAAAAAATAACTTTAGAGTATGTCATGCTTAGAGGTATTAATGATAACATAGAATGTGCAAAACAACTGTTGAAACTTATGGCCCAATTTCCCTGCAAAATAAATCTTATAGAGTTCAATCCATGGCCTGGTGTCCAGTATTTACCGACTGAAAGAAAAGATATGGAAAAATTTGGTAAAATTATTCAAGATGCCGGATATATTGCAACCATTAGAAGATCGCGTGGTCAAGATATTCTAGGAGCATGCGGACAACTAAGGACTGAAAGCTTGAAAGTTAAAGAAGTTTTTATTTAAAGGCATAGTAATAAATTGCTATATTTAGCTGTCAAAACTTACAATTTAAAAAAAATAAAAATTAGTAAATAAATTAGTTTATTTTCTTTCAAAACTGAATTATCTCATTTTATTGGTATGAGTAAAAATAAATTTGAACAATACATAAAAAATCTTAATCTAAAAAAAATTCATACAGGGAGTGTTTGGACCGAGGGGCCCTGTTATTTAAAAAAATTAAATAAAGTTATTTGGAGTGACATACCAAATAATAGAATGCTAAGTTTTGACTTTAAGAAAGTTGAAATTTTTAGATCGCCGTCAAATTTTTCAAATGGTAATACAACTGATAATCAGGGAAACCTTGTAACTTGTGAGCATGGAGCTAGAAGAGTTACCAGAACTGATCAAAATAGTGTCATTACACTAATTGCCGATGAATATAATGATAAAAGATTAAACTCACCAAATGATATATGTGTTCACTCAAACGGAACAATTTTTTTTACAGATCCTCCTTTTGGAATTATTAACCCCAAACGTATTGAGGGCTTTCCAGGAAAGATGATGTATGGTGGATGCTATGTTTTTAAATACGACCCAAAAACAAAATTACTAGAAGCTTTTGTGACTGATATGGATCGACCAAATGGCATAGCTCTTTCACTTGACGAATCTCAAATATTTATTTCGAACACTGGAGAAACAAAATATATTAGAAGATATAATATAGATAAAAATTTGAAAATTACTCACCCAATAGAATTTGCAAAAACTGATCCTGATTATGTTTTTGATGGTTTTAGATTTGATACCGAGAATAATCTTTGGACAAGTTGTGGTGATGGAGTGGCATGTTATACTACCTCAGGAGAACAAATTGGATATATCAAATTACCAGAGCGAGTATCCAATGTAGATTTTGGAGGAGTCGATGGAAAAACGTTATTTATTACGGCTAGCACCTCATTTTATATGGCCAACTTAAATATTAAAGGAGCAAAGTTTAAATAAAATATGAATAAAAAAGTTTTAGTTACAGGAGCTTCTGGTCATTTAGGTGGAATGCTATTTAGATCTTTAGCAAAAATTGGCTATAAGAACCTTGTAGGAACAGACATAAAAAAAAAATATATAGAAAAAAATAATAAATTTATATTAGCTGATCTAAAAAATTTTAAAACAACAGTAAAGATGACTAAAGGATTTCATGCCATTGTTCATTTTGGTGCTATACCTATTGAAGATACACAGCCTAATATTTTGCAAAATAATATTGTAGGCACTTACAATCTTTTTGAAGCAGCGAGAATTAACAAAGTAAAAAGAATAATTTTTGCAAGCTCAAACCATGCTATTGGATTTCACAGAAGAACAACAAAATTAAATCATTTTTCAAATCAAAGACCAGATAGTCATTATGGTTTAAGCAAAGCTTTTGGAGAAGAGTTATCTCGATTTTATGCCGATAAATTTAACATTAAATCTTTATGTATAAGAATTGGAACATGCTTACGAGCACCAGAAGACCGAAGGCATCTGTCAACTTGGATTAGCTATAGTGACCTCACTCAACTAGTTGACATCGGGATTAAACATAAAGCTATTCATCATGAAATCGTTTATGGAGCGTCCAAAAATAAAAAATCATGGTGGAATAATTCACGTGCTTATCAACTTGGTTACAAGCCCAAAGACAGCGCTGATCGATTTGATATTCATTTATTAAACAAAAGTGAGTATAAAGATAAAACAGCTTTGCTTTTTCAAGGAGGTGTTTTTGCCTCAGCAAATTTTAAGGGTAATATTAAAAACATTTAGTAAAAGAATTTATTATGGATATTTGTTTAATACCCGCAAGAAGTGGATCAAAACGTTTAAAAAATAAAAATATAACAACTTTTTTTGGTAGGCCGATGATTAGCTATCCAATCAAAATTGCGCTAAAAAGTAAATTATTTAATAAAGTTTTTGTATCAACAAATTCTAAAAAAATCGCAAAAATATCAAAAATTTTTGGGGCTGAAATTCCTTTTATAAGACCAAAAAAATTAGCAAATGATTATGCTACTGACATCAATGTTTTAAAACATTTTATAAGTTTTATAAAAAAAAAAGGTTTAAACATAAGGTTCCTTTGTTATATCTATCCTGTAAATCCATTATTAAAAGTTTCTACTTTAAAGAAATGTAAAAAATTACTTTTAAATTCAAAAAGTGAAAAAATTATGACTGTTGGAAAATTTTCTTACCCTATACAAAGAGCTCTAAAAAAAAATAATATTTCTGGAGATATTAATTTTAAGGAAAATACCAATAAAGGAAAAAGGTCACAAGACTTAGAAGCTTACTATCATGATGCAGCCCAGTGTTATTGGTTTGATTTAAGGAAGATTAAAAATATAGCAGATACTAAAATTAAGACAAAAGCGATTTTACTAAAGAATTTTGAATTTCTAGATGTGGACACACATGAAGACTTAACAAATTTAAAAAAAATATATAAATACAATCTTCAAAAATAAATTGAAACTATTTCTCTACTTCACTTTCTTCTTCACTGTCAAAGTCTAGATCTTCACCATCTAATGGATCATCTTCATCTTCATCATCAAAATCCTCATCTTCATTAGAATTATGTAATTCTGCGAATTCTACCTTCTCTTTTTTAATCCATTTTTCGGCAGGTTTTGGTATTTCGTCTTCGTCTTCCCAGGTTTCTATATCAGAGATTTCTAGATCTAAAGCTTCAGCCGCTGAGTCTAAGTCTAATTCAACTTCTTCCAAGGTTTCTAAAAATTCTTTATATGTCATTTTATTCTTTAATTAATTTAATATCTGCCATGTACACTAATTTTTTATAATAATACATTGTAATTTATCTTTAAATTTTAATACTTTTTTATACCTTAAATTAATTTCATCAACGCCTTTTAAAATTTCTCTAGGAGAAAACTTTAACAAAGTTGAAATATATCTATTTTTGATCATTTCTAAATATTTTTTTTTAGATATATTTACAGTAAAAATAAATTTTTTAGATATTTTTTTAGAATATATTTTGGATATAAATTTTATTATTTTTTGATCTCTCTTAAAAGAAATTTTAAGTTTTTTCTCCATTAAAAAAAATGTTGGTATTTCATTTTGCCGAGGGTTAAGAGTAAAGATAATAATTTTACCTTTACATTTGAGTCTACTTTTACATAGATTTAATAATTTTTTTATTTCCTGCATTTTTAATAAATGAATAGTTTGCTTAATTAAAATTAAATCAAAAGTTCTATTACTTTTTTTAAAGAATGTAATTGCATCAACTTTTTTAAAATTAATTCTTTTATCTCTATCTTTATGTTTTTCTAAATCTAAACCTAAAGGTCTATCTTCAAGCCTTAGTTTATTAAATAGGTGACCTAAAATTTTGCCCCGACCACATCCTACGTCTATTATTTTAGAAGCTTTAGTTAACTTGGCATTTTTTATTAAAAATTCATTAAACGATCGAATATATTTTGAGGATGAAAGCCAAGTTTTATTATCCCAATTTTTTAGCGGTTTAAAAAATATATTTTCCGGCAAGATAAATAATTAGCCCTAATGCTATCCCAGTTGATAAATATAAGTAAGTTTCTTTCATAAAATGTTGATTCTTTAATAAATTAAAAAAAACACAAAAACAATTAAACTATAATATATAATTTTATTGATTTATAATTTGAGTAAAAATGACAACAACTATCTTACTATTAATTGTTTTTTTGATTATATATTCAGAGCTGTCATCTCATATAAAAAGCTTTAAAGCTGGCTATGAAGGTGAAAGCGATCAATCATTCTGGATGATGAGTTATGATTTTAAGTCTTTTAAAAAAGAAGATTATAAACCAGACTCATTATTACTTAGAAAAAAAAGAAAATATAAAAACAGATTAATAATTATTTTATATATTATCGTTATAATTTTGTTTATGATAAGTAATAGTTTCTTATCTCACGTTTTAATATTAATTTCATAGTGCTAAATAAAAATTTATGGAAACAGGTGTTTTTTTAATAGTTTTATTTTCAGCCTTTTTACACGCTATATGGAATAGTATGGCAAGTAAATATAAGGACAAGAACGTTTCTATAGGTGCTATTGTCTACGGACACGTTCCACTTTGTATCGTTGCTATTATTTTATTGCCTGCACCAAGTATTGAGAGCTTTCCTTATATTGTCCTAAGCGCACTAATTCACCAAGGTTATCAAAATTTTCTTTTAACCGCTTATCAAACTGGAAAATTTACAACTGTTTATCCTGTAGCTCGTGGATTTGGACCTCTAGTTGCAACAGTTATCTCAATTATTTTTTTAGGTGTTTATCTCGAAGTATTTACTGTTTTATCTATTTTGTTTATTTCATCAGGAGTTATGCTGATTGGTCTTTTTAGTAAATCTGTAAT
>Ga0115004_10002421_pt1 | contig 15348 bp, 14 predicted proteins | sample ArcticOcean_MG_C_10_FD_88737 | JGI IMG/M metagenome (GOLD analysis project Ga0115004, IMG submission 88737) | Marine microbial communities from western Arctic Ocean - ArcticOcean_MG_CB11_90 | ecosystem: Environmental > Aquatic > Marine > Oceanic | place: Arctic Ocean: Canada Basin | collected...
ATTATTAAGTTCACTTGCAATAAGTTCTGCTCTTTCTTTATTTTTTTCAATAATTTTTACTCTTGTAGAATCAAAGCTTTCTTCAAGATTCTTAGCTAGATGAAAACCAATATTTCCACCACCAATAATTAAAATTTTATTAGAAATTTTCTCATTATGACCAAATACTGTTAGCGTGTCCTTCATTTGAGAAGCATTAATTATAACGTAGGCCTTGTCATTTTGAAGCATAACATCATTTTTTTTTAACATAATAAATTTATCTTCTCTGATAACACCCATTATATTTGAATCTAATTTAGGGAATTTTTTAGTAAGTTCTTTAAGTTTAATATCTTTTAGAGGACATTTTTCATTAATCAAAATTTCTATAAGTCTGATTTTATTATCAGCAAACGGAACATTATCTAGTGCTCCAGGAGCTTCTAGTTTTCTTTGTAACGATCTAGCTATTTCAATTTCTGGAGAAATTATAACATCGATTGGTAAGTTTTCTTTGTTATATACTTTTGTAAATTTAGGATTTAAATAATCTTGAGACCTTATTCTTGCAATTTTTTTCTGAACATTAAAAATTGAAAATGCTATTTGACATATAAGCATATTAATTTCATCATTACGAGTTACTGCTATAATCATATCAGCATCAGAAGCATTTGCTTTTTCCAAAATTGATGGATAGGTTGCTTTACCAACAATAGATTTCACATCTAATGTGTCATCGATTTTTTGAATGTCCTCACTGGATTGATCAATTATTGTTATAGAATGACCTTGTTCACTTAAAATTTTAGCAATGGTAAAACCAACTCTACCTGCTCCACAAATAATTATATTCATTTAGTTTAATTCCTTAATACCTAAGCCTTTTAATTTTCTATGTAAGGCAGATCTTTCCATTCCAATAAAATCAGCAGTTTTTGATATATTGCCATTAAATTTTTTTAATTGAGTAGTTAAATACTCCTTTTCAAAAATTTCTCTAGCTTCTTTTAATGGTATGAATAAAGAGTTTTCTATTACATTATCATCTATATCTGGAGTTTTAAGAGATTCTTTAATTATATTTGAAATTTTATCAGAACTATCAGGAGAAAGTATTGCAATTCTTTCAATTAAATTTCTTAACTCTCTGACATTACCTGGCCAATCATAATTAAGTAGATAATTATTATTGGTATCAATATTCATCTTCTTTAAATTGTAATTTTTTGAAACTTTTTCTGAAAAATATTCAACCAACAAAGGTACATCGGAAATTCTATTTTTAAGAGGCTCTATATTTATCTCAAATACATTTAGTCTATGATATAGATCTTCTCTAAAATTTCCATTTTCTATTTCTTTTTTAATATTTTTACTTGATGAGCATATAATTCTGACGTCAACACTTATATCATTATTGCCATTAATTCTCTTAAATTTTTGATCTATTAAAACACGTAAAATTTTAGATTGTGTATCAAGGGGAATTTCTGAGATTTCATCTATTAAAAGAATTCCTCCTGAAGATTTTTCAAAAGCTCCATATGAAATTGATCCATTACTTTTCTCTTCTCCAAATAATTCGAGTTCGTATTTTTCTATATCTAATAACGCACCATTCAAAACTATAAAGGGTTTCTTCTGTCTTTTAGATTCTTTATGTATTTTTCTTGCAATTAATTCTTTGCCAGAACCAGTTGGACCAGTAATAAAAATTCTACTGTCAGAAATTGAAAATTTACTTATTTGATTTTTTATATTTTTAATATTTTCACTATCCCCAATTAGTTCATAAGAATAAAAAAGTTTACTCTCAAATTCTTTATTTTCATTTTTTAAATTAATATTTTCAACAGCGCGGTGAACAAAATTTAATAATCTTTCTTGATTAAATGGTTTTTCAATAAACTCAAAAGCTCCAACTTTAAGAGCTTTGATTGCCATTTCAACATTGGCATGACCTGTTATTATAATTACTGGAATATTTTTATCTTTTGTTTTTATGTGTGAAAGAAGTTCTAAGCCATCGTTATCACCTTTATCTAACTTAACATCAATAATCGCAACATCAGGAAGTTTTTTATCAATTTCATTTAGTGCTTGACTATAATTGGTCGCTAATCTTGTTTTGTATCCCGCATCATTAATCAGATCATTAATAATATTTCTTATATCAGCATTATCATCAATAATTAATATTTCTTTACTCATTTTATAAATCTAATTATTATTTTAGCTCCATCTTCAATTGTTATAAATTCAATTGATCCATTATGGTCATTTATTATTTTATTAACTATAGCCAAACCTAAACCTGTACCTTTTTCTTTCGTTGTAAAATATGGGTTTAAAAGATCTTTTATATTATCCTTAAAAGTTCCAAAACCTAAACCATTATCAATAATTATAAAATCAATATTAGACATGGTAACATTTAAAAAAATGTCAATTTTACCTTTAAAACTTACATTATTTGATTTTTTTTCCTGAATACTCTCAATGGAGTTTTTAATCATATTGAAGAAAACTCTACTTAATTGTTCATTATCTGAATTAAGAATTACTTCATCCATATTAACATTAAAATTAATTGAAATGTTTCTATCTAATTCTTTTATAAAATTAATGTTCTCTTTTATCAAGGGTACCAAGTCATTATCTTTTAGTATTGGTTTGGGCATTCTTGCAAAATCAGAAAATTCATTTACTAAATTTTCGATTTGTTTTATTTGTTTTCCTATAATTTTTAAACTTTTAGTAAAATCATCTTTTTGCTCAATTTCTATTTTATCGGTGTACTTACTTTTTAATCGATCTATAGTTAATTGAATTGGTGTAAGTGGATTTTTAATTTCATGAGCTAATTTTCTAGCTAAATTTTCCCAAGCTTCGTGTCTTTCATTGATAATTAATTTTTTTTGTTGAACTCTCAATTGATTTGTCATTAAATTAAAGTTTTTATTAAGAAGCTCTATATCTTTATCAGCTTTAATTTCTGGAACTTTTGTATTCAAATTACCCTTACCTATATTTGAAGAAGCAATTATCAAATTATTAATCGATCTAAAAAACCTTGATGAAAACCTTATAGCTATAGATATAGATAAAAATAATAGTAGAGAGACTATGACAAGATAAATAAAGACAAAAGAAATCTTAATTCCAGTTTGTTTATTTAAAACTGTATAATAGAAATTAAGTGCCTCTTGAGACTCTAATAGGTATTGAGAAATTTTTTCATCTAAATATTTTGCTATATATAAATACTTACCTTCAAAATTTTCTAATTTCATAATTGATGCTGTTTGATTTTTATAAGCATTGAGAATTTTAAGTGGTCTTTTGTCATTTAAAACCATTTCAAGGGCTTCTTCTAATGGTGGACTGTATAACGATGCATCTTTTAATGTCGTTAAATAAAGAGTTCCATCAGATTCAATAATATGAACTTCATCGATGTTTCTTATTAATTTTTGAGTATTCAGAAAGCTTTTAAATTGATTGGTATTTGTTTTTAAAAAATTAATACTTTTGTTTAAATCGAACGCAATTAGTATAATTTCAGATTGAGTCTTGGTTCTTGCTTCTTCGGTATAACTTTTTGCAATTTCATAAGAGTTATTAACTGCTGTTGTAATTTTTTTGTCTAAATATTTATCGAGAGCAAAAGATAATAAAAACAAAGAGAATAAAGAAATTAATATTGATGGTATTAATGTGAATAAAGCAAAAAAAGTTATATATTTTATATTAGCTTTTGAGCCACTAACATCTACATCAATTCTCAGTGAAATACTCACCTCCCTAAAGATCATATAAAAAAGTACTAACAGTAAAGCTATATTTCCTGTCAGAAGGAATTGTAGGCTCTGATCTGTTAATTTAAGAAAACTTTTATCTATAAAGGTTAAAAAAGTTACAAAACCTAATGATAGTGTAATTAAAAATATCAATCCAATAAAAATATTTTTTTTGATAAAATCGATCATTATGAGATAAATAGATTAATAAATATTTTTATCATGAATAGTTGTTTTATAATACTTGCTGGCGGAGAAAGTAAAAGATTTAATTCTAAAATACCTAAGCCATATCATCTATATAAAAATAAACCTTTAATATTACACTCAATAGATAAGGCTAAAAGTTATGATAAATTTAGTAAAATTGTTCTGGTTATTAATAAAAAACATAAATCTTATATTAACAAACTCAAGATTAAAAATATCAAGATTATTATAGGGGGAAAGACTAGAGCAGAATCGGCATACAGGGCTTTACATAAAATTAAGAGTTACAACATTAAGAATGTTTTAATTCACGACGCAGCAAGGCCTAATTTTTCTTTAAAACTTTTAGATAGATTGCATAAAGAGCTCAAATTAAATGATTGTGTTATACCTGCTATTCAAACAACAGATACGATTAAACAAAAATCTTTAAATATAGTTACAAATTTAAAAAGAGAAAACATTTACTTAATACAAACGCCCCAGGCGTTTAATTATAAAGAAATATATGCACTTCAAAATAATAGGGGTATTGAGGTCACTGATGATGCAAATTTATTTGTGAAAACTGGTAAAAAAATAAAAATTATCAAAGGTGAAATAAATAATAACAAAATTACAATAAATTCAGATATCAAAACTAATAATACAATTAAATATGGTCTAGGTTTTGATGTACATAAGTTGGTACCTAATAAAAAACTTTACTTAGGTGGAATTGTAATACCTTCTCCACTTGGTACGTTGGGTCATTCTGATGGTGATCCAGTTTTACATGCTGTAACAGATGCAATTCTTGGTGCATGCAAAATGGGAGATATTGGTGAAAAATTTTCAGATAAAAATAAAAAGTTTAAAGATATTAGATCAACTATTTTATTATCTAAGGTTATTGAAAAAATAGAAATCAAAAACTTTATGATTAATAATATAGATATAAATATTATTACTCAAAGACCTAAAATACAGAAATATAAAAAAAAAATCACAAATTGCATAGCAAAGATTTGTAAGATTTCTTCTTCACAAATTAATATAAAAGGTAAAACTACTGAAAAACTAGGTGTAATTGGCAAAGAAAAAGCTATAGCTTGTGAGGTAATCGCTTCAGTAATTAAATATGATTAAAACTTTTAACTCATTATTTGTAACTATGTTTGGTCTTGGCAGAATAAAGCTTATGCCTGGCACAATTGGATCACTTGCTACAACTGTTTTTCTTTTTTATTTATTTCATTCACTTAATGTCCCATCAAATTTTATTTTGATAGGATTAATAATTATTTTTATTTATTCTTTTTACGCAGTTTCATCACATATTGAAGGTAGTACAAATAAAGACCCTAGAGAAATTGTTATTGATGAGTTTTTAGGTCAATCTATACCTATTTATCTCTATGAGATATCCCACGGAATAACCAAAGAAAATAATGAAGCTATCATTTATTATGCTTTGTTTTTTATATTATTTAGATATTTCGATATTATGAAGCCTTTTCCAGTAAGCTTCTTTGATAAAAACTTTAAAAATAGCTTTGGAGTGATAATGGATGACATTTGTGCTGGGCTTTATGTTGTTCTTACTGTTGTTTGTTTCATGATTGTTAAAAGCTATGTCTTATAATGAAAAATTTAGCTATTAAGGTTGTTAAAAAACTAACAGAAAAAAAACTTAAAATTTCATTTGCTGAATCCTGTACTGGTGGAATGCTATCTAGCATAATAACATCAATAAGTGGTTCTTCTAAAGTATTTAATTTAGGGTTAATTACCTATTCAAATAAAACAAAGATAGATATTCTCAAGGTTCCAAGAGGAATTATCAACAAGTATGGTGCAGTTAGTAATGAATGTTGTTTATCAATGGTTAAAAATTTAAGTAGAATTAGTAAAGCAAATATATCAGTATCCATTACTGGCATTGCAGGTCCCAATGGTGGGACAAAATTAAAACCAGTTGGATTGGTTTATATTGGTATTAAAATAGGAAAAAAAATTGTTATTCAAAAAAATTTATTTAAAAATAAAAATAGAATTTTTATTCAAAAAGCTACTACTAATAAGGTTTTAAAGACTGTATTAGCTCTTAAATAATTGATCTGCCCTTTCTTGAAAGGCATCAGCAATTTTGTTTAATCCATATTGAAAAGAAGTTGTCATCAAAATATTAAGAAATTTATTTTTTATTTCAAAATCTACGTTGAAATAAATTTCTGTTCCTTCTTTATGATCTTCAAAAGTCCACTTATTATCCAGATGTTTAAGGGGACCGTCTATATTAGTTACATAAATAGAATTTTTTTTTTTATTTAATTTTACAGCACTTTTATAAGTATCCTTGAAGAGCCCTTTACCAATTGTTAGATCTGCAATGATATTAATAAAATCTTTTGTTTCTTTCTTTTCATATATTTTTGCATCAATACAATATGGTACAAAAGATGGATATTTTTCTATATCTAAAACTAAATCAATAAGTTGATTCTTATCACATTTCATTAAGCGCTTAACTGAAGCTTTGGGCATTAATTATTAAATCTGTTTTTCTGTAATTGTGCAAAATCTTCGTCTGCATGATATGATGATCTAGTTAAAGGTGTCGAAGAAACTAATAAAAAACCTTTTGATTTTGCAATAGTTTCTAATTCTTTAAATTCACTTGGATGATAATAGCGATCTAACGGATGGTGTCTTACAGAAGGCTGCAAATACTGTCCAATAGTTAGAAAGTCAACATCTGCTGCCTTTAAATCATCCATCACTTGAACAATTTCATCTTTTGTTTCACCTAAACCAACCATTAAACCAGATTTAGTAAAAACGTTTTTATTAAAAAGTTTTGCATTTTTTAAAAGTTCTAAAGATGAAAAATATCTAGAGCCAGGTCTTACCTTTAAATAAAGTCTTGGCACTGTTTCAATGTTGTGATTAAAAACATCTGGGTTAGCTTCTAGTACTTTTTTATAAGCCTCACCTTTTCTAAGAAAATCAGGTGTTAAAACTTCAATAGATGTAGTTGGATTTTTTTTTCTAGTTTGATTAATAACTTCATAAAAATGTTTTGATCCACCATCTTCTAAATCATCTCTGTCGACTGAGGTTATAACAACATGTTTAAGGTTGAGTTTAAAAACCGCATCAGCAATTTTAACTGCTTCTGATGGGTCCAATCTTCCTGGTTTACCAGTTTTAACATCACAAAATGCACATGCTCTGGTGCAAGTATCACCCATGATCATAAAGGTAGCATGTCTCTTACTCCAACATTCTGTAATATTTGGGCAGTTAGCTTCCTGACAAACGGTTACTAAATTATTGTTATTAACAATTGTTTTGGTTAAAAAAAATTCTTTACTATTAATAAGTTTTGATCTGATCCAATCAGGTTTTTTTTTAATTGGATTTATAGGTTTGTTAACTTTTTCTGGATGTCTAATTGTCATTTTTCTTAATTATATAGAGGGTCTCATCTTCTTTGCCAAACAAAAACTTTTCTCTAATTAATGTCTCTACATAATCTAGATCTAGTTTGTCACTTAACAAAGAATTTTTGAATTCAAGGTCTTTAATTTTGCTTGTCATATCAGCTTCTTCATTCTGCAGGTTAATTAAGTACTCTTTTTTTATAAAATAAGAAAAAAGACCTCTCTCTCCTTCAAGAAGATTAAAAAAAAAATAAAGTATTAAAAAAGTAGAAACTAATAAAAAGTAATTTTTTTTAATTTTATTTAACATTAATAAATTTTATTCATTTTTGCTTTTTTTCCTAATTCCTCTTCAATCCTTAGTAATTGATTATATTTTGCAACTCTTTCAGATCTGGCTAAAGAGCCCGTTTTAATTTGATTTGAGTTTGTACCCACAGCAAGGTCAGCAATAAAAGTATCTTCACTATCACCAGATCTATGAGAAATTATTGTTTTATAACCAACAATCTGAGCAAACTTAATAACTTCGAGTGTTTCAGAGACTGTACCAATTTGGTTAAGTTTAATTAATATTGAATTTGATGAAATATTTAAAAAACCCTTTTTAAGTCTTTCTAAATTAGTAACATAAAGATCATCACCAACAATTTGTACATTTTTTAACGAGTTAGTTAAATTACTCCATGATGCCCAATCATTTTCTCCAAATGGATCTTCGATAGATTTAATTTTATATTTATTTATTATTTTTTGATACTTTTTAATTGATTGATCTACAGAAATAAATTTTTTTGAATGAATCGAATATTTACCCTTTTTAAATAGTTCATTTGCAGCAATATCTAAACAGATTGAAACATCTTTACCATTCTTAAAGCCAGATTTATTAATAGCTGCTACAATCAAGTCTAGAGCTTTTTCATTACTATCAATCATTGGAGCAAACCCTCCCTCATCACCTACGGAGGTCGATAAGCCTTTGCCTTTAATTAAATCTTTTAATTTATTAATTACAACAAAACAAATTCTCATGGCTTCAGAAAAACTTTTGGCTTTATCTGGTCTAATCATGAATTCTTGGATTCTTAAACCGTTATTCGCATGAGCCCCACCATTTATAATATTCATTAGAGGATAAGGTAATTTATAATTATTTTTTACTAAAAATGTTTTGTATAAAGGTACATTCTTAATTTTTGCTGAGAGTTTTTTGGCAGCCATAGAAACTGCTAAAATAGCATTTGCACCTAAATTTTTTTTTTGCTTTGTACCATCAAGGTTAATTAAAGTTGTATCTATACGTGTTTGATCATGAATATTTGTACCACTTAGTGTTTTTGAAATTTTAGTATTAACTAAGTTAATGGCGCTTAAAACACTTCTACCTAAATATTTTTTATCATTTTTATCTCTTTTTTCAAATGCTTCATATGTTCCTGTTGACGCTCCGGATGGACAAATAGCAGAAGCACTTAAATTTTTTGCATAAACTTCTGCTTCAATTGTTGGGTTACCTCTACTGTCAAAAACTTGACGTGCTCTTATCTTTAAAATTTTACTCATTTATTTTTTGATTAAATTATCAATTTCAAAAAGTTGTGATAGTAATTTTTCTAATTTATCTAAAGGAACCATATTAGGTCCATCAGAAGGAGCGTTATCTGGATCTTGATGGGTTTCAATAAAAACGCCTGCTACACCAACAGCAACAGCTGCTCTTGCCAAATATTCTACAAATTCTCTTTGTCCACCACTCGTCTCACCCAATCCGCCAGGTTGTTGTACTGAATGCGTGGCATCAAAAATGACAGGGTAACCATTTTTTGCCATTATGGGTAAAGATCTCATATCGGAGACTAAAGTGTTATAACCAAAGCATGCTCCTCTTTCTGTCACTAAAATATTATTATTACCGGAGTCGGCAATTTTTTTAGTAACGTTAACCATATCCCATGGGGCAAGAAATTGCCCTTTTTTGACATTAATAACCTTTCCTGTTTTAGCAGCAGCAATCAACAGGTCTGTTTGTCTACATAGAAATGCTGGTATTTGTAATACATCAGCGTGTGGTGCCACTAATGAACACTGTTCTGCATTATGTATGTCTGTTAATATAGGAATATTAAATTCTTTTTTAATTTTATCAAAAATTGGTAAAGACTGTTCAAGACCAGCGCCTCTTTTTCCTTTTAAGCTGGTTCTGTTCGCTTTATCAAAAGAGGTTTTGTAAATTAGCCCCATATTAAACTTAGAGGTGATTTCTTTAATTTGACCTGCCATATCCATAGCATGTTGTTCAGTCTCAAGCTGACATGGTCCAGCAATAATAAAAATCTTATTATTATTTGAAATTTCTATATTTCCACAATTAACTTTTATGTTTTTCATTAATAATTTTTGCTGCCTTGATAAAGGATGAGAATAAAGGATGTGGTGCCAAAGGTCTAGATTTAAATTCTGGATGAAATTGAACAGCTAGGAACCAAGGGTGATTTTTTAGCTCAATTATTTCAGGTAGCTTGTTATCAGGAGATAATCCAGAAAAAATCATTCCATTTTCTTCAAATTGCTCCTTAAAACTAATATTAACCTCATATCTATGTCTGTGTCTTTCATGAATTGTTTTTGATTTATAAATTTTTCTTACTAATGAGTTTTCTTTTAATTTAGCTTCATAAAGACCAAGTCTCATAGTCCCACCCAGATCTTTATCTGTTCCCCTGATTATTTTGCCATCTTTATTCCATTCACTAATTAAGCCAATAATTGGTATACCGCTTGTTCCAAATTCACTAGATGTAGCTTTTCTTATATTTAATTTATTTCTGGCAAATTCTATAATTGCCATTTGCATTCCAAAGCAAATACCAAAGAAAGGAATTTTCTTTTCTCTAGCATATTTAATTGCTTCAATTTTTCCCTCTGTTCCTCTTTTACCAAAACCTCCCGGTATTAAGATTCCAGAAACTCCTTTTAATTTTTTTTTTATTTCAGAAATCTTTAAGTTTTCAGAATCTATTCGAACTAAATCTACTTTTAAATTATTATCAATACCACCATGTGTTAACGCTTCATCTAATGACTTATAAGCGTCCTTGAGGTCAACATATTTACCAATAATTGCAATTTTGATTGATCTCTTTGTATAAAGAATAATTTCTGTAATTTTTTTCCAAGGTTTTAAATTAACTTTTTTCCTTGATTTAATTTTAAAATACTCAAGTACTTGTTTGTCTAAATTTTCTCTATTGAAACTAATGGGAGCTTCATAAATAGTTTTAACATCAACAGTTTGAATTACATTTTCAATATCAACATTACAAAATAAGGATATCTTTTTTCTATGTTCTAAAGGAATTGATCTTTCAGATCTACAAATAATAATATCTGGTTGAATACCTAAACTTCTTAGTTCTTTTACTGAATGTTGAGTTGGTTTAGTTTTAATTTCATCAGATGCCTTAAGGTATGGAACTAACGTTAAATGAATAAATAAAGCATTTTTTTTACCCACGTCATTTGAAAATTGTCTAATAGCCTCAACAAAGGGAAGACTTTCAATGTCACCTACTATTCCTCCAATTTCACAAATTACAAAGTCTTCTTTTGCTGTATCATTTTTTATAAAATCTTTAATACGATTAGTTATGTGTGGAATAACTTGAACCGTTTTACCAAGGTATCCGCCTTTACGTTCTTTCTTTAAAACATCACTATAAATTTTTCCAGTTGTTATGTTGTCTGATTTTTTTGAAGATGTTCCGGAAAATCTTTCATAATGACCTAAGTCTAAATCTGTTTCCGCACCATCGTTGGTTACAAACACCTCTCCATGTTGAAAAGGGCTCATTGTACCAGGATCAACATTTAAATAGGGGTCTAATTTTCTCAGACGAACTTTAAAACCTCTAGACTGAAGTAAGTATGCAAGAGAAGCTGAAGAAAGACCTTTCCCTAAGGATGAGACCACGCCGCCGGTAACAAATATAAATCGCGCCATGGAATTAACTTATAGTGGTTAATTAATAAATTGAAAAGAATTAATTATTATTTTCAGGAATTGAGGGCGTATCATCAGATATTTCTTCAATCTTATCTAATACTGAGGATGTGGGTGTAAGCTCTGCTCTGGATATTATTGTTAATGCTAAACTACAAATTATAAATAGTGTTGCAAATACAGCCGTCGCTTTACTCATAAAATTACCAGCGGATCTAGAAAGCATAAAATTATCTTGCGAAACACCTATTCCAAGTGCTCCACCTTCAGATTTTTGGACAAGTATCAAAAGTACAAGTATTACCGCAAGTACCAAATTGACTACTAATAAAATATTTTCCATGAGGATTAACTATATGTTTTTTTGACTATATCAATAAATTTATTGGTATTTTGAGAGGCTCCACCAATCAAAAAACCATCAATGTTATAAATTTCTTTTAAGTTTTTTATATTTTGAGGATTAACAGAACCACCGTATAAAACTTTTGGTATTTTACCTTTAAATTTACTTTTAATAAACTCAACAGTTTTTAAAAGATCTTTTGATTTTGGAATAATGCCTGTGCCTATAGCCCAAACAGGCTCATATGCTATAAAGATCCCAGACTTTTTTTTTATACCATTTAAACCAATATTAATTTGATTAGACAAAATAGACTGTGTCTTTTTTTTTCTTTTTTCTGATAAGGATTCACCAATACAAAAAATAACTTTTAATTTTGCCTCTAAAGCACTTTTAATCTTTAAATTAATTAATTTATTATTTTCACCTTTTTCTCTATTTTCCGAATGTCCAATAATTACAAAGTGAGCACCAATATTTTTCAACATTCGAGAATTGACAAAGCCAGTATATGGTCCATAATTTTCACTTTCGTGACAATTCTGACCACCAATACCAATTTGGCAATTTTTAAACTTTTTCGAAAAAGAACTTATTAGCGTGTAAGGAGGACAATAAATTAATCGTCCTTTCTTTATTTCTTTAGATTTTGAAAACTTAATAACTTTATCCAATGTATTTAAAGAAGATAAATTCCCATACATTTTCCAATTAGCCACAAAATACATATATTTATTTGTCATAATGAAAAATTTAATCTATATCTTGGTATTTTAAAGATCAATAAATTAATAAAGCAATGATAAATCCTTTTAAAAATTTTACAAAAAAAAAAATTGGTGGCTTAATACTAATTTTTGTTATTATAATAGCCTTTGGTTTTGGTGGATTTGGTGGAGGGTTTAGCACTGGTAATCAAAACAATATAGCCAAAATAAATAATACTAATATCTCGACTCAAGATTTCATGGATTACCTGAACCAATCAGGCTTGAGCCAGCAGGTGATAAAAGAAAATATTAATAAAAATGTAATTGAAGAGCTTTTATCGTCTTTAGTATCAATGACTTTACTTGACCTTGAAATAAAAGATTTTGACTTAGTTGTATCAGAAGAGATAATTGTAGAAAAACTTAAAAGAAATAAAAATTTTCAAGATGAAAAAGGTGAATTTAAAAGAACTCTTTATGAAAAATTCTTACTAACAAATAACATGAATGCAGCTATGTATGAAATTAAATTAAAAAATAATACTCTACAGAAAGAATTATTCACATACATAAGTGGTGGTGCTGTGTCTCCTGAGTTTTTAATAAATAAGCATTTTATAGAAAATAGTAGAAAACTAGATATTAACTTTATTAACCTAAAAAAATTTTATAAGAAAGCCGAAGAATTTACTAATCAAGAAATTAAAGAGTTTATTGATGAAAATTCAGAAAAATTGAAGCAAGATTTTATTGATTTTTCTTATATAGTAATAACTCCAAAAAATTTAATAGGCCTTGATGAATTCAATCAGGCTTTTTTTGATGCAATTGATGAAATCGACAACAAAATATCAAAGGATATTGATTTTAAGACAATTATCAATGAGCTAAATATCAAACCATTTATTAAAAAAGATTATATTAACATAGAAAATAAAGAAACAATTGAGAATAAAATTTATAATTCTAGGAAAGATAAAATTAAAATACTAGAAGGTAATGGAACTTTTATCCTTTATCAAATTGATAATAGTAGCGCTAAACTGCCTAATTTAGATGATGATAAATTTATAAAACAAATAAGAAACCTATTGGTTCAAAAGGAAAAATTTAAATTTAATAAAAATATAGTTAACCAGTTAGATAAGAAAGAGTTCAATGAAGCATCTTTTGCTAAACTGGGGAATGGTGAAATTAAAAAATTACGATTAAATTCTGTTAAAGATATTAATAAATTTGAAATTAACTCTGTTGAGATTTTATACTCACTACCAATTAACACATTTACCTTAATTGCTGATGAAAAGGATAACATTTACATAGCTAAGGTGATAAATTATGATGATATAAATATTTCTCAAAATTCAAATGAATTTAATAAATTTTCTAACGAAGCAAGTGCAGAAAATAGGAACGGAATATTAAAATCATACGATTATCTTTTAAATAGTAAATACAAGGTTGTAGTTAATGAAAAAACCCTTGAAAGAGTTAAAAATTATTTTAAATAATGTTAAATCGAAACTTTAACGATTTTAAGTTTCAGCACAAAAGAAACAAAAATCAAATTTTATACACTTCCAAGAGTGCGAAGAGTGATCGTGAAGTTCTAAATTTAATTGATAATTTTCTCAGTGAAAAAAATAGCTTTATTTTTGAGTCAGTTGAGAAAGGAAAAATCAGAGGTAGATATACTATATTTGGTAAAAACCCTGACAAAATTTGGGAATTTAATAATAAAAACTCTTATTTAATTACAAACAATATTAAAAAAAAGATTAAGGGATATCCTGATAAAATTATTGAGAAATTAATAGAAGATTTCAAATTTAAAACACCAGATTCTCTTCCCCCTATTTGCTCATTAATATCTGGATATTTTTCTTACGATTCTATTAGGTATATCGAAAAAATTCCTAATAAGTGTAAAGATGATTTAAAACTTCCTGATGTAAGGCTTCTTAGACCAAAAACATTGGTTATTCATGACAATTTAAAAAAAAAGATTTTTTACATTATAAACATATTCAATGATGAAAAAATTTCAAATTATAAAGTAAAATATTTAGAAATTGAGAGTGAGATAAATGATTTATTAATTCAGGCATCATTAGAAAAAAATAATTCTTATAAAAATACTAAAACTAATATTAAAGTTAAGTCCAATACGACTAAAAACAAATTTTTAAAAATGGTAAATAAAGCCAAAAAATACATTAAAATTGGTGATATTTTTCAAGTTGTTTTAAGTCAAAGATTTGAAGCCAAATTAACTAAAAGACCATTAGATATTTATAAAAAATTAAGAGTCTCTAACCCTTCCCCATTTATGTACTTCTTTAATTTTGAAGATTTTCAAATAATTGGGGCCAGCCCAGAAATTCTAGTTAGACTGAGAGACAACAAAATTACAGTTAGACCTATAGCAGGAACAAGACCTAGGGGCAAAAACTCAAAACAGGATAATTTTTTTGCAAAAGATTTATTACAAGATAAAAAAGAACTTTCAGAACATTTAATGTTACTTGATTTAGGAAGAAACGATGCTGGTAAGGTATCAAAAATTGGAACTGTTAAAGTTACGGAGAGCTTTATGATAGAGAAATATTCGCATGTAATGCATATAGTTTCTAATGTGATGGGAGTTTATAATAAAAAATATTCAAAATTTAAATCACTACTTGCTGGTTTTCCAGCTGGTACTGTTTCTGGTGCTCCTAAAATTCGAGCCATGGAAATTATTGATGAACTAGAGACAACTAGAAGAAAGGTTTATGCGGGTGGAATAGGTTATTTTTCATCAAATGGTGAATTTGATACCTGTATAGCCTTAAGAACAGCTGTTGCAAAAAATAAAAAATTTTATGTA
>Ga0115004_10002425_pt1 | contig 15338 bp, 13 predicted proteins | sample ArcticOcean_MG_C_10_FD_88737 | JGI IMG/M metagenome (GOLD analysis project Ga0115004, IMG submission 88737) | Marine microbial communities from western Arctic Ocean - ArcticOcean_MG_CB11_90 | ecosystem: Environmental > Aquatic > Marine > Oceanic | place: Arctic Ocean: Canada Basin | collected...
ATCGAGTTTATCAAATTAATTTAGCAATAGCTGGAATAGCAGTAGGTACAGTTTCTTTACCTGTACTTTCAAAAGCATTTAAAAAAAAGAACATAAAAAAATTATCGAATATTCAAAGTAAATCTTTCGAACTTTCTCTATTGTTATCAATACCAGCAAGTCTTGGTTTAATTTTAGCCTCAGAAGAAATAGTTAATGCTTTATTTGGATACGGATCTTTTTCTTTAGAGGATGTCAAACTAACAGCTGATGCACTAAAATTCTTTGCATATGGTGTCCCAGCTTTTGCATTAGTCAAAATACTGTCAAACTTTTTCTTTGCTCGAGATAATACAAAAACTCCTTTTTATATTTCATCAGTAATGGTTTTAATAAATATTTCTATAAGTTTGAGTTTGTTTCCAAGCTTTGGATTTATAATAATTCCCATAGCCACTTCTACAGCTACATGGATTGGCGTTATAATTTATATTTATCTATTGTATAAGAAAAATTTTTTATTATTAAAAATTGAATTAATACCTAACATAATCAAAATATTATTCTCAACAATAATAATGTCATTAATTTTGATTTTAGTATTAAACAATTATGTAAGTTACTTGGATTACACGTACAAATTCAAAGCAATTTACTTAATATTAATTGTAGGTTTCGCAGGAATTGTTTATTTGTTATCTTGTTACTTATTAGGAATATTAAAAATAAAAAACTATAAGATAGATTAAATGACTGATAAAAAACTAGTATTTTCTGGTGTCCAGCCCACAGGCAATCTACACTTAGGTAATTATCTAGGTGCACTAAAAAATTTTGTGCTATTACAAAAAGAAACACAATGTATTTACTGCGTAGTCGATTTACATGCCATTACAGTTTTTCAAGAACCAAGTATATTGTCTGAAAATGTTCTTGAGACAACAGCTGGTTTTTTAGCGGCAGGTCTTGACTCAAACAAAAGCATAATTTTTAATCAATCTTCAGTTTCAGGACATGCAGAACTAGCATGGATTCTAAATTGTGTTTCAAGAATAGGCTGGCTAAATAGAATGACACAATTTAAGGATAAAGCTGGGTCAGATAAAGAAAAAGCCAGCGTTGGTTTATATATTTATCCAAATTTAATGGCGGCAGATATTCTTCTTTACAAAGCCACGCATGTTCCTGTTGGTGCCGACCAAAAACAACATTTGGAATTATCTAGAGATATTGCCCAAAAATTTAACAATGATTTTAAATGTGAAAATTTTTTTCCACTCCCAGATCCATTAATATCTAAAAATATTGCAAGAGTAATGAGTCTAAGAGACGGAACAAAGAAAATGAGTAAATCTGAAGAGTCAGACTATTCTAGAATTAATTTAAAGGACAGTGCAGACGAAATTAATAAAAAAATTAAAAAAGCTAAATCTGATTCTGATCCAATACCAAATAACTTAAAATCACTTCAAAAAAAACCTGAAGCATTAAATTTGTTAACCATTTACTCAGAGTTATCAAAAATTAAATTAGAAAAAGTTCTTAATGAAATGGATGGAAAACAGTATTCTTTTCTAAAAAAAAAGTTAGCAGAGATTTTAATTGAAGAAATAACTCCAGTTGGTAAAGAAATTAAAAGGTTATTAGACGATAAAGCTCATTTAAAAGGAATTTTGAATAAAGGCAGTGAAAAAGCTAACATAATAGCTGAGGAAAACTTAAAGAATATACGTGATATAGTAGGATTGATATAATATAAATTCTACATGATACAAACTGAATCTACACCCAATCCAGACTCTTTAAAATTTATATCTGAAAAAATTATTTCAGCTATTGGTACGGAAGAATTTCAAAAAAGTAAAATAAATGAAGTGTCAAATACATTTATAAAAGAACTTTTAGGATTCAATGGTGTTGAGCTTATTTTACTTTCAAAAAATTTTTTATCAGTAAAAAAAACAAAGGATGTTACTTGGAACGAACTTAAACCAATGGTTATTTCTCATTTAAATGACTATTTTGAAAGAAATGATGAACCAATTCTAAAAGATGATCAAATGCAACTAAATAAAGCCAATGACGGTAATGAAATTGCAAAAAAAATAATTGAAGTTTTAGATACCAAAGTAAGGCCAGCTGTGGCAAGAGATGGCGGTGATATTAAGTTTAAATCATTTGAGAACGGAGTAGTGAAAGTCGAACTACAAGGAAGTTGTTCGGGATGCCCAAGTTCTTTAATGACTTTAAAACAGGGGGTACAAAATCTTCTAAAACACTATGTTAAAGAAGTTAATTCAGTTGAGGCCATATAATCATGAAGAAAAAATTAAGTTACAGAGATAAATTATTAGAATTAGCCTTTATTTATAGTGTTAAAGAGATTCAGGATTATGTAAAAAGTAGAAAAAATTTAACAATAGGCCAACTAGAGCTAATTCTTAGAAAAAATAATATTGTTATTCCAAAAGATTATAAGACAAACTTTGTTAAAGAAAATATTTATAAACCAATTTCTAAAATTAAAATTAGTATTGCTGAATTTAAAGAAGATCAAATTAAAGCTAAAAATAAATTTTTTAGAAAATCTGAAAATTTTAAACATGATACTAAAAGAAAAATTAGTAGCAGTTTAAAAAATTTATGGAACAATTTAGGTAAAGTCGGATTAAACTTTTTAAATATTATTCCTACTTTAGGAAAAACTTTTTATGAATTTTTTGCTAAAATACTGACTGAATTATTTAATGGAATTTATAATCAACAAATCAATCCAAAAAACGCAAAAGTATTAATCGTTAGTTGTGTTGCTATTATTGGAGTAACAACAATAATTATCAATGGCATTACTAACTATAAGGATATAGAACAAATAGAGAGAGTTGGATTAGAGAAACCACAAGTTCAAGTTAAAAAAGAAGAAAAGAAACTTAAAGTCCAAGTTAAAAAAGAAGAAAAGAAACTTAAAGTCCAAGTTAAAAAAAAAGAAAAGAAACCAGATCTTAAAATTAAAAAAAATAATGTTGCAGAAGTTATTTTACCAGATTTAAATTTAAAAACTCAAACTGTATTAAATCTTTTTAAAGATGTAGACTATGATTTAAGCCAAGTAAGAAATGAAAAACTCGTAAAACCAATTTACTTTACACAATTTCCAAAAGATTTAGATGAGCTACAAAGCACAAGACTAAAAAAAGAAACATTTATAAAAATAGTTTTGCCGTTAATTGTAGCTGAAAACGAAAAAATTCTTGCCGATAAAGAAAAATTTAAACGAGTCTCTAATAAAAAATTTACTACAGATCAAGAAAAGCAATGGTTAAGACAAAAACTTTTAGAGTACAAAGTTAAAAAGGGAGATATGAAAGAGCTAAAGATTAGAATGGATATTATACCTACCTCTATAGCATTAGCCCAGGCAGCAAAAGAAAGTGGATGGGGTACATCTAGATTTGCTTTAGAGGGCAATGCGATTTTTGGCCAATGGACATGGAGTGGTAATGGAATTGCACCACTAAATCGTGAGAGCAATAAAAGTCACAAAATTTTAAAATTTCCAATTTTAAGAGCTTCCGTAAAAGCTTATCAAAATAATTTAAATACACATAAAAGCTACTTAAAGTTTAGATTAAAAAGAGTAGAGTTAAGAAAAAAAAACAATAATATTTCAGGTTTAGAACTAACAGAAACACTTCAAAATTACGCACAGACAGGAACAGAATACATAAAAATATTAAATCAGATCATTAAGCAAAATAGATTAACAGATTTTGAACCAGTAAGATTAGTGAATTCTGTTAAACAGATAGAATTAAGCTCTTAATTATCTATCACTCAAGACAAATTGTATTCCTAGCCATCGCCAGAAATTACTGGGATCTCTTAGTGAGCAATTAATACGCCCACGTTCTCCAATAAATTTTTCATTAATAATAATCTTAATAACATTGTCATCAATAAATTTTATTTTAGACAGTCTCCATTTATTATTTTCATTAGAATAACAGTTTATCAACTTAAGATTTTTTATACCGTCAATAAACTCTATTTTTACTTCAGGTGGATTTTTGATTTTAAGAAGATATTTTTCTTCAGGTATAATTTGCTTATATTGAAAAGGTAAAGTTTTAGTTAAAGAGGAAAATCTCTTAAGCTCTCCATATTTTTCATTAATAGGAAACCTTGGCAATTCATAATAATCTTTAGTTTCATCTATTACTCCCGAGTGTTGTCCAAAGGCATACTTAAATCCTAAAGTCTTAATAATGTTTTTAAAATTTAAACTATATTCCCCAAAAGGGTAAGAAAAAAAGTGTGAATTTTTACCTAATTTTTTGTTAAAAATATCAATTGACTTCTGAATATCAGATTCAATGACCTTATTATTTTCATCAACAAGATATTCATGAGAGTGGCTATGATTTCCTATTTCAACAAAGCTTTCTTTGCTTATTTCTTTAATTTCATTCCAGTTCATATAATTAAAAGAGCCTACCTCTCTTGTGTTTATAAATAAAATAAATGGTATTTTTCTTTCTTTAAGAATAGGCCATGCATTTTCATAAAAGGATGAAAAACCATCATCGATTGTTAAAAGCACCTTTCTTTTTTTTTTATTTTTTAATAGTTCTTTTGCAAAATTTTTTGGATTTATAAATTGTATATTCTGGTTTTGAATTATTTCTAAGTGTTTTAAGAAATCACTTATTCTTATGTTAGTGGAAGGATACTTATTTTCTTCAAATCTATGGTACATCAAAGATATTATTCCATAATCTTTGATATTTTCTTGAGAAGTGCTTGAATACAAATTGTTTTGACAACACAATAAAGCTATAAAAGAATAAATGATTAAAAACTTTTTAATTTTAAATTGCATAGGCAAAGATGATAAAATTGGTTTAAAAATAAATAATAATTTTTTTATACATTATTTTGATCAGAAAATTAAAAATAACGATCAATTAGTATTAAACATATTAAATCTAATAAAAAAACACAAAGTAAATTTTAACAATAATTTTTCAATATTAGTAAATAACGGCCCCGGAAGCTTTTCCACTATTAGAGTTTCCTTAGCTGTTGCAAAAGGGATTAAAATATCTAAAAAGATTAATTTATTTGGTTTTAAAAACTTAGATCTAGGTCATTTTAGCCTTAAAAATATAGAGGTTCTGATTAATAAAAATTTATTGGAAAAAAATTTGATAAAACCGCTATATTCAAGTTAAACTGCAAAATATTATATGAATGCCATTGAAGAAAAATGTAAAGATAAAGGAGTTAGACTAACCGAGCAAAGAAGAATCATTGCTCAAGTTATGTCAGATTCAAAGGTAAAATATGGTGCGAAAGATCACCCAGACGTTGATGAGCTACATAAAAGAGTCAGTGAGATAGATAATAAAATTAGCATCGCAACAGTTTATAGAACTGTAAAACTTTTTGAAGAGTCAGGTATTGTAGAAAAACATGATTTTAAGGGAGGCAAAGCAAGATACGAGCAATCTCCAGATGAACATCATGATCATTTAATAGATATCAATAGTGGAGAAATAATTGAATTTGTAGATGAAGAGATTGAAAAACTTCAGAATGCAGTTGCTAAAAAATTAGGTTATAAACTGGTCGATCATAAGCTTGAGCTTTACGGCTTGAAAATAAAAAAATAATTTGCAAAAAAAAATATTCATTAAAACTCTAGGCTGTCAAATGAATGAATATGATAGCAATCGTATTTTGGACATAACAAAAAAAATAAACTATGTTCCGACTAAAGAAATAAGTAAAGCTAACTGCTATATTTTAAATACTTGTCACATAAGAGAAAAAGCAACAAAAAAAGTTTATCACGATATTGGAAGAGTTAAAAAAGAATTTAGAAATAAAAAAAAACCTATTGTTCTTATAGCCGGTTGTGTTGCGCAGGCTGAGGGAGACTTGATACTAAAAAAAGAAAATTATATTGATGCTGTGGTGGGGCCCCAATCTTATCACAAAATAAATAGTATGATTTTAAATTTAGAAAATAACTCTAAACCAATTAATTCTACAGAATTTGATGTTATTGAAAAATTTGATACTTTAAACCATATAAAAAATTCAGATAATAAAGTTTCATCGTTTTTAACAATTCAAGAGGGATGTGATAAATTTTGTAAATTTTGTGTTGTTCCTTACACAAGAGGTGCAGAATTTTCAAGATCAGTTAATGAATTAGTAATAGAAGCAAATCAATTAGTAGATAATGGATCGAAAGAAATTACGCTCTTAGGTCAAAATGTGAATGCGTACAACTATAACAAAAAAAAACTCTCAGATTTAATTTTAGAAATTTCAAAAATAAAAGATTTAAAAAGAATAAGGTATACAACATCACATCCTAGAGATTTTTCAAAAGATTTAATAGAATTACATAAAGATTGTGAAAAATTAATGCCGTTAATTCACCTCCCGGTTCAAAGTGGTTCCAACAAGATATTAAAGAACATGAACAGAAAACATACAATTGAAGAGTATATGGATATTATTGAAAACTTAAGAAAGTCCAACCCAAATATAGAATTGTCCAGTGACTTTATAATTGGCTATCCTGGAGAAACTGATTATGATTTTGAACAAACTATAAAACTGATGAAAAAAATTAAGTTTATAAATTCATATTCATTTATATTTAGCGCAAGACCAGGCACTCCCGCTTTTAATCTAAAAAAAATTGATGAAAATATTGCAAAAGAGAGATTGATTGATTTTCAAAATGTATCAAAAAAAATAAAAACTGAATATAGACAAACATTACTGGCAAAAACTATGCCAGTTCTATTTGAAAATAAAACTAAAGATGGAAATAAATATTTTGGCCGAGATTCACATTTTAATTCTGTAATTGTTAATAGTAATGACAATCTAGCTGGTGAAATTAAAGATATCAAAATAACTGAATTAAATCAAAATACTTTATTTGGTGAAATTAATTCAAAAATAATTAAAGAGGATTTTGCAGCCTAAATTTATGTCTGAAATTAGTAAACTTGAACAAAATTTAATTATTAAAAAAATAGATAATAAAACTACAAATATTCAAGTAACCAATAATGAAATATTATTATCAATTGTTGGACAATTTGATCAAAATTTAAAACAACTTTCTAAACTTACTAATACCGACATATTTTTTAGAGGAAACTCTATTACATGCAAAGGTAATGTAGAAAATATCTCTATTTTTTGTGAAGCAATAAAATTTTTGATTAATAAATATTTGATAACGAATATTATTGAAAAAGAGGATATAATACTTTCTGTGAAAAAAAACATAGATATTGAAGAATCTAATATTAAGTCATTCAAGCAATTAATAAAAACCCCGAGAAAATCAGTTATTGCAAGATCTGAAAAACAATCTGATTACATTAAAGCTCTTAAAGAAAATGATATTGTAATGTCTTTAGGGCCGGCTGGAACTGGGAAAAGTTTTTTAGCCGTATCCGTTGCAGTAACTTTATTGATAGAAAAAAAAATTGAAAGGGTAATCTTGTCAAGACCCGCAGTTGAAGCTGGAGAAAAATTAGGTTTTTTGCCAGGTGATATGAAAGAAAAGGTAGATCCGTATTTAAGACCTTTATACGATGCTTTGTATGAACTTTTCGGAGCAGATAAGATAGACAAAAAAATAGAGACAGGAGAAATTGAAATAGCGCCATTAGCCTTTATGCGTGGTAGAACTTTAAAAAATTGCTTTGCTATTTTAGATGAAGCACAAAATGCCACTGAAACGCAAATTAAAATGTTTTTAACAAGAATAGGTGAAAACTCTAAGTTGGTGGTTAATGGTGACCCATCTCAGGTAGACTTGGCAAATAAAGGGCATTCAGGATTAAATAAATCAAAAAATATTTTAAAAGATATAAAAGAAATAAAGATAATTGAATTTGATCACAGCGATGTTGTTAGACATCCACTAGTATCTAAAATTATTAGGGCTTATCAAACTAAAAGCACTGATGATAAAAATTAATGTTGTTACGAAAAATATAAGTTGGTTTCAATTTATAAAAAATCCCAGTAATTACATTGATAGAAAAATTAAGAGGTTAAATCTCAAGAATAAAAGTAATAAAAAAAATATTATTTTTTGTACATTATTATTATCTAATAATAGAGAAATAAAAAATTTAAATAATAAGTTTAGAAAAAAAAATAAATCTACAGATGTTTTATCTTTTCCATTTTATAGTGAAAAAAATTTAAAAAAAAAAATGAAAAAAGAAAAAGAAATATATTTAGGTGATATAATTATTAATTTAAATAAGATTAATTGTAAAAAAAATATAAATTTTTTTAAATCAGAATTTGATAAATTATGGATACATGGACTTATTCATTTATTTGGACATGATCATAAAAAAGAAAAAAATTTTAAAAAAATGAATAAAATCGAGAAAAATTATCTTGAATACATTAAATAATGTTAGATAAATATCTCAGTAATCGTTTTTTTATTCTATATTTAATTCCTTTTGTTGTTGGCTTATTAACTGTATTTTCTTTTCAGCCATTTAATATAACGTTGCTTAATTTCTTCATTTTACCAATTTTTTTTTATCTTACAGTTTATATAAATAAGAAATCTAAAAGCACTTTTAGAAAAAAGCCTTATAGAAAAAATTTATTTATATTTGGATCCTTATTTGGTTTTGGTTTTTATTTGAGTGGAATTTCATGGATTACTTATTCTTTAACTTTTGATGAGAATTTCAAAGTTTTAATTCCTTTTGCATTTATACTTATACCTTTATTTCTTAGTTTGTTTTCAGGTTTTGTAACTTTATTTATTGGGCCTTTTTTAAATTATAATTTTTCTTCAATTTTGATTTTTTCAGCGGCATTAGCATTTTCAGATTTTTTAAGAGCAAAATTGTTTACCGGGTTTCCATGGAATCTATGGGCTTATAGTCTTTCTTGGTCCACGGAAATACTTCAAACTTTAAATTTATTTGGTTTATTTGCTTTTAATTTAATAGCTATTACAGTTTTCACTCTTCCAGCAATTTTGTTTTATAATTTTTCAACTATAAGAAATTTTTTTCTTTTATTATTCACTGCAATTATAATTTTAGCACTATATATTTATGGCAGCTATGAGATAAATAAAAATAAAAATTATCTTAAGACAATTAATAAAAAGATTAATATAAAAGTAATCTCTCCAAATTTTGAGCTAAAGTACGACCTGAATATTGATCAAATCGAGAAAAAATTAAAAAAATTAATTAGATTCAGTGAGCCAACCGGTGAGATAAAAACAATATTTATTTGGCCAGAAGGTGTTTTTAGTGGTTACAGTTACAACGAAGTTTTAATTTTTAAAGACTTAATTAAAAAAAACTTTAACAAAAATCATTATATTGTTTTTGGAGTGAACAAACTAGATAAAAATACAGGTTCGTTTTACAACAGTTTTTTATTAGTAGATAATGAACTAAAAATAATTCAACAATACAATAAACAAAAGCTTGTACCTTTCGGTGAATTTCTACCTTTCGAAAGCCTATTTAGTAAATTAGGATTAAAAAAAATAACAGAAGGGCATGGTTCTTTCCAAAAGGGAAATGAAAAAATTAATATTCAAATAGATGAATTAAACATATTACCTTTAATTTGCTATGAGGTTATATTCACAAGTATTATTCAAAAAGCAAGTTCTGACACAAATCTAATTATAAACATTTCTGAAGATGCGTGGTTTGGTAATACTATTGGGCCAGATCAACATTATTCTAAATCTATATTTAGAGCGATTGAGAGTGGAACTTTTTTTGTAAGATCAGCTAATAAGGGTATAAGCGCTATAATAGATAATAAGGGTGTTCCAATAAAACAGCTAAATAGAAATGAAACTGGAAATATAGAATTTGAAGTACCGTTAATAAAATCTAAAAGTAATAAAAATGATTTGATCTTTTTTGTTCTTTTAATTACATATCTGCTTATCTTTAAGTTTTATAAAAAAAAAAATTATGGAAAATAATAAATATTTATTTACAAGCGAGTCTGTATCAGAGGGTCACCCGGATAAAGTTTGTGACAGGATATCAGATATGGTAGTTGACTCCTATTTATCAAAAGATCCAGTTTCTAGAGTGGCTTGTGAAACTTTAACCACAACTAATAAAGTTGTTCTGGCAGGTGAAACAAGGGGACCTAAAATAAACAAAGATGAACTTATTACAAAAGTAAGAGACTGCATTAAAGATATTGGCTATGATCAAGACGGTTTTAGTTGGAAAACTGTAAATGTAGAAACTTTTTTACATGAACAATCATCAGATATTGCAATGGGCGTTGACTCGAAAGATAACAAAGACGAAGGTGCTGGAGATCAAGGGATAATGTTTGGTTATGCATGTAACGAAACAGAAGAATTAATGCCTGCCCCAATACACTATTCACATAAACTTTTAAGATTAATGGCTATAGATAGGAAAAATGGAAGTTTAAAGGGAATAGAACCTGACTCCAAAAGTCAAGTCACAATGCTTTATGAAAAAGATAAACCAGTTAAGGTTACGTCAGTTGTAATATCTACTCAGCATTCAAAAGATTTAAATCAAGAAAAAGTTAGGGATTTAATCCTTCCGTATATTAAGAAATCTATTCCAGAAAATTTTTTAACAGATTTAGATCCTAAAGAAATCTATATTAATCCAACCGGGCAATTTATAATTGGAGGACCAGACGGAGACACTGGTTTAACAGGAAGAAAAATTATTGTTGATACTTATGGTGGAGCAGCACCACATGGTGGTGGAGCATTTTCTGGTAAAGACCCAACGAAAGTGGATAGATCAGCAGCATATGCCTCAAGATATTTAGCAAAAAATATTGTTGCTTCCGGTGCTTCAGATAAATGTTTAATACAATTAGCATATGCAATCGGAGTATCTAAGCCTTTATCAATTTTTATTAAATTAGGTAGTGGTGACGAAGAAAAAGTCGAAAAGATTAAAAAAATTGTGGAAGAGAACTTTAATTTATCTCCAAGAGGTATTAGAGAGATGTTAAAATTAAATAACCCAATATATGAAGTAACCTCAGCTTATGGTCACTTTGGTAGAAAGCCAACAAATAAAGGTGAATTTACATGGGAAAAGACAGATAAAATAGATTTATTTAAACTGTAATCTTGAAAAAACCATAATTTTCTTCTAAAACCTAGTTAAATTATTGATTTACAAAATGGGCATTAGCCCATTTTTTTTTAGGAGCGATAAAAATGTTAAATAGAGGTTTAGATAAACTCGAACTTTTACGGATTGTTGAAGCGGTAGCTAACGAAAAATCTATTGATAAAGAGCTTGTAATTGGCTCAATGGAAAGTGCCATCCAAAAAGCAGCTCTAACTAAATTTGGAAATGATAACAACATCGAAGTTATTATTGATAGAGAGAGTGGTGATATTAAAATTCAAAAGGTTTTAGATATTGTGGAAAAAGTTGAAGATCCTGCTAGAGAAATTACATTAGATGATGCTCAAAAAAATCCTATGAACAAAGATTTAAAATTAGGTGAAAAAATTTTTGAAGAATTACCACAGATTGACTTTGGGCGTATTGCAGCGCAAAGTGCGAAGCAAGTTATTAGCAGTAGAGTAAGAGAGGCAGAAAAAAATAGACAGTACGAAGACTTTATAGATAAACAAGGCCAGATATTAAGTGGAATTATCAAAAGATTAGAATATGGAAATATAATAGTAGACCTAGGAAAAGCTGAAGGAGTGATAAAAAAAGACGAACTCATTCCAAGAGAAATTTTAAAAACAGGTGATAGAGTTAAAGCTTATTGTTATGAAGTAAAAAAGGAACTAAAAGGGCATCAGATATTTTTATCAAGAGCCCATCCCCAATTTTTAGCAAAATTATTCTTTCAAGAAGTGCCTGAAATATATGAAGGTACTATAGAAATTAAATCTGTTGCAAGAGATCCTGGAAGTAGAGCTAAAATTTGTGTTAGTTCTCAAGACTCATCAATAGACCCTGTTGGTGCTTGCGTTGGTATGAGAGGCAGTAGAGTTCAAACAATTGTTAACGAATTACACGGTGAAAAGATCGATATAATTAAATGGACAGAGGATCTTCCAACATTAATTTCGGAGTCGTTATCACCAGCTGAAATACAGAGAGTTTTAATTGACCAAGATAATAAAAGAATTGACATTATATTAACTGAAGAAAATTTGAGTAAAGCAATTGGTAGGCGGGGACAGAATGTTAGACTTGCTTCAAAACTTACAAATTATGAAATTGATATTTTAACTGATAAAGAAGACTCAGAGAGAAGACAAACAGAATTTAAAGAAAGAACTGAAACTTTAGTTAAAAATTTAGAGGTAGATGAAACTTTAGGTCAATTATTAGTTTCAGAAGGATTTATCTCAATTGATGAAATAGCTCAATCCACACCAGAAGAAATTTCAAAAATTGATGCTATCGATGAAGAAACAGCTAGCGAGCTTATTAATAGATCTAAAGAAACATTAGTTAAAGAAAAAGAGACTGTTGCATTAAAACTTAAAGAACTTGGAGTTGAAGAAGAATTAATAAGTCTTAAAGGAATGACGCAAGGTATGCTTGTTATACTTGGTCAAAAAAATATTAAAAAAATCGTTGATTTTGCTGATTTATCATCTGACGAGCTTATCGGCGGATTTGATGAAATAAAAGGAAAAAAAATTAGAATTGACGGTTACCTAGAAGAATTTTCTCTATCAAGAAAAGAAGCTGATGACTTAATTATGGCGGCTAGAGAGATAGCGTATAAGTAATGTTATGGATAAAGACAAAAAAAAAACACTTACAATTTCATCTGATTTAAAAAAGAAAATAGACACAAGCTCAATCTCAACTTCTGGCAAAAAATATTTTGCTGTCAAAAAAAAAGAACCTTTTAGAGGAGGCAAAAATAATAATAAAGTTAATCAAAATTATAATGCCACAAAAAGTACTGATCCTAAAAAGAAAAATTTTGTAAGAAAATTTGTTGAACAACAAGCAACCAAAGCTTTTATTAAGAAAGATGATAAACCAACAGGAAAAAGTAAACTAAAAGTTAAAGGCCCTATAGATAAAAGAGATTTTAAATTAACTGTTTCAAGAGCTTTAAACGTAGAAGAAATTGAAATTAAACAAAGAAGTCTAGCTTCTGTTAAGAGAGCAAGATTAAAAGAAAAGAAAACTAATATAGATGGAGATAAAAAAGAATTTAAAAAAATTTTACGTGACGTTAAGATTCCTGAACAAATAACTATTCAAGAGCTATCCAATAGAATGGCAGAAAAATCCAATGATATAATTAAATTTTTATTTAATATGAAAGTAGTTGCATCTATTAATCATGTAATTGACAAAGATACAGCTGAATACATCGTAAAAGAGTTTGGTCACACACCCGTTTTTGAAGACAAACCAAATTTAGAGATCAGAAAAAAACAAGAAAAATTAGAGGGAGATGTTCAAACCAGACCACCAGTAGTTACTATAATGGGACATGTAGATCATGGTAAAACATCTTTATTAGATGCTCTACGAGATACTAATGTCGTTTCTGGAGAACATGGTGGTATAACGCAACATATTGGTGCTTACCAAGTAAAAACTAATGATAATAAATTAATAACTTTTATCGATACTCCAGGTCACGCAGCCTTTACAGAAATGCGTGCTCGAGGGTCAAAGATAACAGATATAGTAATTTTAGTTGTCGCTGCAGACGATGGAATTAAACCTCAAACAGTCGAGGCTATTAAGCATGCTAAAGCAGCTAATGTTCCTATTATTGTTGCAATAAATAAATGTGACTTACCAGAAAAAAATATTAGTAAAATCAAAAATGAAATGATGCAATACGAGTTAATCGCAGAAGATTTAAGTGGAGACACACTTTTTGTTGAGGTATCCGCTTTGAAAAAGATTAATTTAGATAAATTAAAAGAGAGCATTCTATTACAATCAGAAATACTTGATCTAAAGGCCTCTTTTTCTGATCAAGCTAGAGGAGTTGTTATAGAATCTAAGATAGATAAAGGCAAAGGACCCGTGTCTACTATTTTAGTTAGTAATGGAAAACTTAAAAGAGGTGATTACTTCATTTGTGGAGAAACATGGGGAAAAATTAGAGCAATGATTGATTATGATGGAAAAATTATAAATGAAGCGTTTCCATCATCGCCTGTGGAAATTTTAGGAATGAATAGTTCGGCTTATGCAGGAGCTGAATTTTCGGTTACTAAAGATGAAAATGAGGCAAAAAAATTGGCAGAATTTAAACAAATGAGTTCTGATAAAACGAAAATTTTAGTGAAAGATAAGACAGCTTTATTTGAAGACGCTAAAAGTAAAGATGAACTAAATATTATTATAAAATCTGATGTTCAAGGTTCTAGTGAAGCATTAAAAATGGCAATAAATAAAATTGATCACAATGAAGTGGAGGCAAAAATAATTCTTTCAGATATTGGAATGATTAATGAGACGGACGTCTCTTTAGCAAAAGCCTCTAATGCAATATTAATGGGATTTAATGTAAAGCCCAATAGAGAAGCAAAAAAACTAGCAGAGGAACAAAAAGTAGATATCAAATATTTTAATATTATTTATGAAGCTCTTGACTATGTGTCAAAATCTTTATCAGGTCTTCTAGAACCAGATATTAAAGAAACAGTTTTAGGAAGTGCAGAAATACAAAAAGTATTTGCAGTATCAAATGCAGGAAAGATTGCAGGATCCAAAGTTATAAATGGAGAAATAAAAAGTAAATCAAAAGCAAGAATTATAAGAGATGGCGTTGTTGTTTATACTGGTGAGATAACAACAATCTTTAGAGAAAAGAATCAGGTAAAAGAAGTAGGAACAGGTTTAGAATGTGGAATAAGTTTAAAAGACTTCATAGATTTTAAAGAAAAAGATGTAATCGAATCTTACTTAGCTGAAGAAATTCAAAGGTCTATTTAATGGGAAAACAATCTTCACAAAGACAGGTCAGCCAAAGGCAGTTAAGAGTTGGAGAATTAGTAAAACAAAATTTAGGTGAGCTATTAATAAGAAATGAAGCAAAAATACCTTCTATTAATTCGAAATTAATCACTGTTACCGAAGTAAGAATGACCCCAGACCTTAAAACAGCTAGGGTTTACGTAATACCTCTAGGGGGAGAAGATACTAAAGAAACAGTAAAAATCTTGACGGAATACTCGCATCTTGTTAGAAAAGCGCTGTCTAAAAGGCTAGATATTAAGTTTCTTCCTAAACTCACTTTTGTAGAAGATAACTCATTTGAATATGCTGAAAAGATTGAAAGAATAA
>Ga0115004_10002426_pt1 | contig 15338 bp, 16 predicted proteins | sample ArcticOcean_MG_C_10_FD_88737 | JGI IMG/M metagenome (GOLD analysis project Ga0115004, IMG submission 88737) | Marine microbial communities from western Arctic Ocean - ArcticOcean_MG_CB11_90 | ecosystem: Environmental > Aquatic > Marine > Oceanic | place: Arctic Ocean: Canada Basin | collected...
AAGCAACTAGACATGCACTTGCCTGTGAGCCCTGTTAAAGGCCAAATTCTCATTACGCAAAGGGCGGCGGAGGGTACGCTTACTTATGCCTCCCCGCAGCTACGTCAAACTGCCGAAGGCACTATTCAGATTGGTGGCTCCCATGAACATGCAGGGTTGGATGACTGTTCTAGCCTTGAAGTGATACAAAGGATCGCTGCTGATGCGGTGGCTGTAATGCCAGGTTTAGCTCACTTACAATTAGTTCTCAGTTGGGGCGCTCTACGGGTGATGTCCCCCGATGGAGCGCCAGTTTATCAACGCTCTGATAAGTACAAAGGGGCCTTTGGAGTGTGCTGCCACAGTGGTGTTAGTGTGGGCTGCAGCTTTGTTATATTTAGGGAGCCTGGCCGTCAGGCTGCACCCAGTGAGTGGCGAACCTAGGGCATTCTTTTGTCATATGGGGGTGTGCTTTGAATGCCTGGTACGTATCGACGGGCAGCATGATCAGAGAGCTTGTTTACGTCAAGTCATGCCCAATATGTGTATTGAAACGATGAGTACTAATGCAAACCAATTAGTGGAAGGCCTAAATACATGAGTAAGGTCTATGATTATTTGGTGATTGGTGCCGGACCAGCTGGTATGTCAGCAGCCATTGAAGCTAGCAATGCTGGTTTGAGGGTATTGGTACTGGACCAAGCTGCCAGTGCTGGTGGTCAGATTTATAGAAACTTATGCCAGGTTAGAGGTTCGCAAGAAAAAATATTAGGTCCGGATTATGTAGCAGGTAAACCTTTATTGGCCCAATTTATGGCGGCTAATTGCGACTATCAGCCTTTGGCTCAAGTATGGCATATGGAAGTGCATGAGAAGGGCTTCTTGGTGGCTGCGCTAGTAGGTGGTGTAGCCATAACCTTTATTACTAGTCACTTACTCTTAGCTAATGGTGCGATGGAAAGGCCCATGGCCATAGCGGGTTGTCATAAGCCTGGGGTAATGACCGCTGGCGCAGGACAAATATTACTTAAGTCTTCTGCATTGATACCTAAAGACGTTGTGTTGGCAGGTTCTGGCCCATTATTACTGCTTCTTGCGCAACAATATTGTGCTGCAGGGGTCACTATTACTGCTTTACTGGACACCACTCCTAAGTCTAACTATTGGTATTCTATGCCATGGTTAGTGGCAGGCTTAACAACGCCAAGACAGTTATTTAAAGGTGTATGGCTAACTTTGGTACAGCGCATTAAGTTGCCTTACATTAGTGATATTTCTCACATTGAAATTGTAGGTGACTCTCAGGTATCCGGAGTACGTTACACTGTAGCTGGCAAGGAACATCACCTCAGCTGTAATTTGGTAATGTTACACCAAGGGCTTATTCCTCAGACTCAGATGGCGCAACTACTAGGATGTCCTCTAGAGTGGAATGACGCTAAGCAGTGTTGTCAGGCGCAAGTGGGAGTGGCTGGTGAAACATCTATCTCTGGTTTACAAGTTGCAGGAGATGCCGGTGCTATTGGGGGTGCTTACTTGGCGCAACTAGAGGGCAAAATTGCAGGTATTGCTAGGGTACATAGCACTGAAAAAATGCCGTCTTGGGGAATGAGATTAACTCATCGGTGGCAACGCTTTAGGGTTAAGCAGCAACACTGGGCACGGGGTTTGGTAGATCGGTTATAGCAACCCGCTGCCTGGCTTACAGAACCTACGGAAGACACTATTGTTTGTCGCTGCGAGGGGAACCATTACTGCCATTGCGAACACAGGGTGTGCTGGTGTGAATCAGCTTAAAAGCTTTACCCGGGCAGGTATGGGAGCTTGTCAGGGGAGGCAGTGTGGGCTTAATTTAGGTTATTTGGTGGCTCATGCCCAAAAACGGCCAATGTCTGAGGTAGAGCCTTTGTCCGTAAGGCCTCCGTTAAGTCCTATTAACCTAGGTCAATTAGGTCAGTTAGCTAAATGTACTGAACTGTAAAGTGCTTCTATAGTTGTCTGCTTATCTAAGAAACGCTTTAATAAAACTGGGTCGAATTGGCTAGGGTTCAAATAGCCATCACCATAGGCCAGTTTATTGATACTAGTGCCGTGATCACAAGCTTTGGCATAAGTTTTGTCTTTTCTAAGCCCTACGTAGCTGTCATAAAGCTTGGCTTTTCTCGCTTCTAGACAGATTGCATCGCCTGCAATACCTAGGGGGTACCCACTAGCATCCCAGTGCTCGTGATGCTGACGAGCTATCAAGGAGGCTTTTAAACCTACATTATGTTGCAGCCATTTTTCACCAGCTAAGGTGTGGTATGCAAGCTGGGCAAACTCTATAGTGTCTAACTTATTGGCTTCATTGAGCCTTCGGTATTGCTCAGATTGCAAGGCGATGTTGCGCCATAACATTGCGTTAGCAGCACTAGCCTGTTTTTCCTCTGTCCAAACACCAGCCATTATGCAGTTGATAAAGGGTAATAGTATGGTGTCTTTTTCGGCTTTTGGTACATCTTTTGATGGCCACTCACATGCCAAAGTGACAATTTGTGGTTGTGTAGCTAACCACTGTTGCAGATGGATGGGCTGTATTGGTGCTAAGCTGATGTGTCTAAAGCCCATGTGTATGGCAGCTATTATTTGTGTACGTTGAAGATACGAATCCAACAATAGCCAATTCTCAGCAGTTGGCCAGTGATCTGGAATAGGTTGCTTAGCCCACAGGTATGGTTTTAGGTGTGCGTAATCAAGTACCAGTTTTTTGCAAGGTGTGCCTGAACTGGTATGGGTATGATGCCCTTGGCTGTGAAGCCAGTAAACTAGTGCGTCCTCTACCTCATTATTTACCGCAACTAAGATGTTCATTGGGGCCTTAATGGCTTTTTGTTGCTAGCTAACGGCTCTTTGTTGGAAGCTAATGGCTCTTTGTCGGTAGCTGCAGGCTCTTCATTGGTAGCTGTCGGCAACCATAAACTAAAGGTGGTTTTGCCTAAGACAGAGACTAAGGTTAATTTGCCACCTAAATCGTGCATTAAATCACGACTCAAAGCTAAGCCTAAACCGGTCCCTTGTTGGGAGCTTTTACTCGTGTAGTAGGCTTTAAATACTTGCTCTTGAAGTTCAACAGGTATCCCTGGTCCATTATCTGTAATGTTAATCACTATTTCACCTATGCCATCATTATTTTCTATCGCAAGGTTTAGATCGATGATGGCTGCAGCATCTGTCGGTGGGTGTTCTACTAACGCATCCCGGGCATTGTTGATGAGATTGATAAGTACTTGTTCTAATCGTTGAGCTTGGCCAAACACAAAGAAATTAGAGCTAATGCTGGTGGAGCTAGAGATGTAGCGCAGTTGTACTTCTTGTAGTTCAAGCTGATACTTAAGAAGTTGAACGATGCGCTCAACACTTTTTCCAGCATCAAAGGTGCCTAGGTTGAGAGACTGATGGCCCACCATTTCGCGCATATTACTCAGAGTATCGGCACAGCGACCTACTTGAGTATCTAATGCAGTTAGGGGTTCGTCAATTTGATTGATACCGCCGCCTTTATGCATGGCTTGTAAGCCGTATAAGCGCAGGCGCATGGCGTTAAGAGGCTGGTTGACTTCATGGCAGATACCAGCCATTGCTTGGCCAACCGCTGCTAGCTGTGCTTGGTGCTGCCAATGGCTGGTGGTGCGCCCAAGAGTAGTCTGATCGGTAATTTGGAAGTATAACGTAGCGTTTTCTGCGGGAGTGTGAGCTGCAGTCCAGAGAATCCAGTGGCTTGGCTGTGGTACAGCAATTGGCCAAGCAATAAGTTTACTTTGGCCGTTTTCCAACTGACAAATTTGTTGCCACAAAGAGGGCGTAAGTACCTGAAAAAATTCAGCTAGGCCTGTGCTAGAGGGGAGTTTCAGAAGGTGTAACGCCGCTTCATTAAAATGGAGGTGGTGTGTTACAGGATCATATTTAGCTGCTGCGATAAGGCCGTTATAAACAGTCCAATCATCACTCTCCATGGGTGCAACATCCTTTTTGGCTGGTTATTCTTTTACCGCCTGCAACACTAATTCTTTTAGCTCTTCTACAGGTATAGGTTTGTGTAATACGGCTACATTATGAGGTAAATTGCTAGCAGCTACTTCTGCTTCCCCCATCCCCGTCACAACGATAGGTGTAAGGTGATCATATTGGGAATCATTTTGTAATCGTTCAATTATAGCAAAGCCATCGAGTTGTGGCATTTGTAAGTCGGTAATAAGTACCGTTGGTTTAAATTCGCCAATTTTCACGAGTGCGTCAATGCCGTTTTCTGCAGTTTGTACTTGTAGGCTAGGAAACCAATTATTAATAAGCATTTTGTACAACAATAAGGTGTCTTTGTCGTCATCTACAATGAGTACTGTAACAGGGCCTTTGGTGTTGGACCTACGAATAGGCGTTTGTTTTTCTTGCTTTTCAGCGAGCAATTGTTGGATAGAACCCACACTAATACGGCGGTGGCCACCTGCTGTTTTCCATGCCTGCAATACACCACTTTCTACCCACAACTGAACTGTGCGAACGGAGACGTTGAGTAATGTGGCTGCTTGGCGAGTAGTAAGCTCTGACATTGTTGAAAGGTCGATGCTGTTCATGTGCATTTTTCACTTAAAATATTAAAATGATAATGTGTCTATTATTATCAAAATTACCAATTATAAATAGGTAAAAAGCGCAATAAAGTGTTTCGTTAGGTAGCTTTTCGTTACATTGTGTAACTTAAGTGGCCACCTTTGATTGTTAATTTAACGCGGGCTTTAAGTTGTTGGTTGGCTAGTGCTTGATTGGTGCCGCGGCTTAGCTGGTTAGATGAATTGAGTATCCAGCTATGGTTGGGGTCGATTAAGGTAAGATTGGCTTCTCCACCTACTGCTAGGCTTGTGGTTTGTCCAATAGCAATAGTAGCACTATTAGAACTGAGCGCCTTAATAGCTTGTGTCCAGGTAAGGTCACCGGCGTCTACTAACCTTTGGATAAGAGGCACTAACATGTCATAGACAGCCATACCGGTTGCCGTAGCTGCAAAAGGAGCGCACTTAGCTGCAGATTCATGGGGTTGATGAGCAGAACAGATAGCATCTAATGTGCCATCTTTAACGCCAGTAAGTAGAGCCACACGGTCTGATTCTTCTCGTAAAGGGGGCTGAACATGATACTGACTACGATACCCCTCTATTGCAGTGTCAGTGAAGCAAAGATGGGCAATGCCCACATCGGCGGTGATGTTCATGCCTTGTGCCTTTGCTAGTCGGATTATCTCTACGCCTGCGGCACTAGTGAGCTGGCTGAAGTGACCGCGTACACCAGTATGTTGCATCAGTTGTAAATGGCGGCTAATAGAGAGGGTTTCAGCAATCACAGGAATACCATCTAAGCCCATGCGTGTGGCGGTGGAGCCGGCGTGCATGTGACCACCACCCAGTTGTTGGTCTTGCGCCTGAACAAATACCTTTAAACCAAAGGTAGCGGCATATTCATAGCAACGTAACAGCACATTGTTATCGTCGATGTCGTAACTTGCGTTGCTAAAGCCAATACAGCCAGCGTGAGAAAGCGCTTCCATGTTGCTTAGCTGAGTACCTTTTAAGTCTTTGGTAAGTGCGGCTACAGGTAGTAAGTCGCAAAACCCAGCGGCTACAACCTTACTATTGATCATACTGATCACGGATCCTGCATCGCTGCATGGTTGTGTATCTGGGCTGGGGCATAAATGGGTGAACCCAGCGCTGGCAGCTGCTTTAGTTTCACTGGCAATGGAGCCCTTCTGTATTTGATTAAGATCTCTTAAATAGGTGAGAAGGTCTACAAAACTAGGACTTAAAATCATGCCTTTAGCATTAATTTCTGAGGCCGCATGTACGTCAGTAAGGTTACCAATGGTTTCGATATGGCCATTTTTTATATGTAAATCAGTGACTATATCCAGCTGCTGGCTGGGGTCAATAAGGCGTGCGCCGCGAATGATTATGCTCATGGACGTGGCTCCCCAGTTAGTCTGGAAGGGTTGAGTGTTAGTGCTAGTGCTTGGCGTTGCTGCATTTGGCCGCTCATAGCCATAGACATTACCGCCATGCGTAAAGCAATGCCATACCCCACCTGGTGAAGGATCATGGATTGTGAGCCGTCGGCTACAGCTGATTCAATTTCAATACCCCGGTTTATCGGGCCGGGGTGCATTACTATGGCGTCTGTTTTAGCTTGTGCTAAACGCTCTGTAGTAAGGCCATATAAGCGAAAATATTCACCAGCAGAAGGTAAAAAGGCTGAAGCCATACGTTCCGTTTGTAAGCGCAGCATGATCACTACATCTACTCCTGCGATACCGCTGTCCATGTTGTTATGGGTGGTTACGCCCATACTGTCGATAGCGTGGGGCATTAGAGTATTAGGGCCCACTAAGCGGATATCAGTACAACCTAAGGTTTTAAGGGCGTGAATTTGGTCGCGAGCCACTCGAGAATGCAATATATCGCCAACAATAGCCACGGATAGAGATTCGAAGTGACCCTTGTGGCGGCGAATGGTGAGCATGTCGAGCATTGCTTGGGTAGGATGCGCATGGTGACCGTCGCCGGCGTTAATGATGGCTACGTCTGGGGTCACTTGTTCGGCGATGAAGTGCGCGGCGCCTGAATCACTGTGTCGAACGATAAACATGTCACTGTGCATTGCTCGTAAGTTCTGTAAAGTGTCGAGAAGGCTTTCGCCCTTGCTTGTGGCCGAAGTTTTGATGTCTAAGGTGAGTACGTCGGCAGATAAGCGCTTAGCTGCTAATTCAAAAGTGCTACGAGTGCGGGTGGAATTTTCAAAAAATAAATTCACCACGGTGCGGCCCCTTAATAGAGGTACCTTTTTTACTTCTTGATTACCTACTACCACAAAAGAATCAGCAGTATCTAAGATGCGTTCAAGCATTAGACGGTCTAGCCCTTCTGGGGTTAAAAAATGGCGTAATTGGCCATCATCAGTAAGCTGCAAATTGGCTAGATTACTCATGGTTAGCATGCTCGATAATAGACAGTTGTAAGGGGTCAGGCCCGTCAAGTTGTAGATATTGGCCTACGTCTAAATCTAATGTCAGTGCGCAGGCATCTGCTTGAATGGGTAACTCTCGCTGGTTAACGCTGCACAGGGTGATTAGTTTTATACTGGCAGGGCGGCCAAAATCAAATAGTTCGTTCATGGCTGCTCGAACGGTGCGACCACTCATTAACACATCATCTACCAACAACAAGTGACGATCATTAATATTAAACGGTAGGGAAGAAGGGCTTACTTGGGGGTGAAGGCCGCTTTTAGAAAAATCGTCTCGATAAAAGGCGATATCTAGTTGCCCAAGAGGTGTATTAAGGTGTTCGGCAATCACTTTTGCTAACCATACACCACCTGTGTGAATCCCAACAACAAGGGGCTGATCTAGCTTTTGAGTAGTAATGAGTTGATCAATCTGACCTAATAAACTGCTAACGAGGGCTGGAGTGTCTGCCAATTGCGGGTGTTGTGGGTGTTTCTGGTGTGGCATGGCTCCCATTAGGTTTCCTCTTTGTGGGTTTTGGTGTGCCTGGCTATGTTAGCCGCTATTATTACCGCTATGATAAAAAAGGTACGTTGGATAAGCGGTGTTCAGTTTCACTAAACCAGCTTTGTAATATTAAAGCTGCTGCGATACCGTCTACCCCATGTTTTTTCCAGTCGCTGCCACCACCTGCATTTAGATGTTCTTGTTTGGCTGCTAGGGTGGAAAGGCGTTCGTCAACCACATAGCAAGGAAGGTCAAAGCGAGCACTCATTCGGTTGGCAAATTTTCGTGCTCTTAGTGCCATCTCGCTAATCGAACCGTCCATATTATACGGAATTCCCACTACAAATGCTTGTGCTTGCCATTCAGCTACTAGGCTTTCCAAGATTTGCCAATTGGGGATGCCATCTTGGGCTTTTATGGGAGCCAATATTATGGGCTGCGTATGTGGGTTACTGGCAAAAGCTGCTCCTATACGCTTGCTACCAAAATCGAAGCTTAGTAAATTGAGTGGCCTATCCATGGCCAATTTTGGTCGAAATTAGATTGATATCGATCCCTAGCGAATCTGCTGCAGCTTGGAAACGATCTTCTGGGGGCATGTTAAATACGATATCTGCGTCAAACGGGCAACATAGCCACGAATTGTCTGCTAGTTCTTGCTCCAGCTGACCAGGCCCCCATCCAGAATATCCTAAGGCAATGAGGCTATGCTCAGGGCCTGCGGAGTGAGCTATATCGTTAATCACATCAGACGACGTCGTCAGGCATAAGTCTTCTGATACACGAAGGCTAGATTTCCATTCTTTATTGCTTAACGGGGTATGTAATACAAAGCCATGCTCTGGTTGTACTGGACCGCCGGTAAAAATAGGGTGCTCTATGTTTGTGATGTTGGCGTCTGATATATCAAGTTGCGGCAGAATGTCAGTAAAGGCAATATTATTGGGTCGGTTAATGACTAAGCCCATGGCACCTTGTTCACTATGCTCACAGATGTAAACTAAACTACGTGTGAAGTTTTCATCTTCCATTTGTGGCATAGAAATCAGCATAAAATGATGCAGGCTATTTTTGCTCGAATTGTCAGACACTAAGTACCCCTTGCAAATAATAGTTGGCTAATGTGTTGCATAAGATCAACAGCGATATGAGAGCCGGTTTGGTCATCAATTTCACGAATGCAGGTAGGGCTAGTGACGTTTATTTCTGTGAGGCTATCACCGATAACGTCAATGCCTGCAAAATGAATCTCTTTAGCCCTAAGAGTGGGGCCTATTTGTTCACAGATCCAGCGATCACGGTCGGTGAGTGGTCGAGCAACACCGGAGCCACCTGCGGCTAAGTTGCCACGTGTTTCACCAGAAGATGGGATGCGAGCTAATACGTGATCTACAGGGTAGCCGTTAATCATTAAGATACGTTTGTCGCCATCTTTAATCTCTGGTAAATAACGCTGCGCCATAATTTGAGTTTGGCCAAACTCCGTAAGGGTTTCAAGAATCACATTGAGGTTGGGTTCGTCTTTGCGTGCTCTAAAAATAGAAGCGCCTCCCATGCCATCAAGAGGTTTGAAAATCACATCTTCATGAAGAGCATGAAACGCTTTAAGAACGCTAGCATCACTAGCTACTAATACCTCTGGACAGCATTTAGGGAACTTGGTGGCAAATAGCTTTTCGTTACAGTCGCGCAAGCTTTGGGGTTTGTTGATAATTAAAGCGCCAGCGTCTTCTGCTTGGCTCAATAAGTAGGTGGTGTGCAGAAACTGGCTATCAAAAGGAGGGTCTTTACGCATTAAAATTACGTCTAAGTCACCAAGAGGAAGCGCCTGTTGTTGACCTAACTCGTAAAAATGTTTTGGGTCGCGCATTACTTTTAGCTGGGCCATCAGCCCCATAGCCATTCCTTGTTCGGCGTATAGGTGTTGTGGCTCCATATAAAACAATTGCCAGCCTAAATCTTGGGCGGCCCATAACATGGCTAGAGAACTGTCTTTTTTGTAGTTGATGCGATGAATTGGGTCCATCACAATGCCAAGGCGTATGGTCATGTGTTGTATGTCTCTGTTAATGGGGGTTAAAGATCGCCCCAAATGTACTGTAGTAAGGTTAAGGCTGCTAAGGGCGCCGTTTCTGTACGTAGTATGCTTGGGCCCAAACTTAAACCAGTATAGCCATGTGTGTGGGCTTGCTCAACTTCTTGGTGAGTTAATCCACCCTCGGGGCCAATGAGTAAGGCGCAGCTTGCAGGTGTGGTTTGAGATGCTAAGGGTTTAGTTTGGTGAGAGTGAAATAGAGGGTGCAAAACTAGTTTAGCTTGGGTCTGAGTATTTACAAGCCAAGAGTCTAATGATTGAGGGCAGTGGATTAAAGGTACATCTATGCGGCCACTTTGTTCGCAGGCGCTAATGGCAATTTGCTGCCAATGGGCAACGCGCTTAGCTTGGCGTTGGAGATCGAGTCTAACTTCGCAACGACTACTAAAAAGAGGCGTTATTTCATTCACGCCAAGCTCAGTGGCTTTTTGAATGGCATAGTCCATGCGTTCACCGCGGGACATCACTTGGCCTAAATGTGTGTGTAATGGGGAGACTCGTGGGCCGGACAATGGTGCGCTCACATACACACTAACAAATTTCTTGTTAACGCTAGTAATGTGAGCACTCACTTGCTCTGAAGTGTGGTTAAAAAGAACGACATCCTGCTTAACCTGCATACGAAGAACCTTGCCTATATAATGGCTGGCTGCTGCTTCAAGCTCAATAATTTGCTCTAATGGCAACGGCTGCGGAGTATATAGGCGAGGGATTCGCATGGCTTATAAGTCGGCGGCTTTACGCAAAGTTTCGGCTTTGTCGGTGAACTCCCAAGTGAAGTTTGGGTTGTCACGGCCAAAGTGGCCATAGGCTGCAGTGTCACGATAAATAGGGCGCTTTAAATCTAACATTGCCACCAAGCCACCCGCATTAAGGTTAAAGTGCTTACGTACTAAACCTTCAATTTCTGCATCACTGATCTTACCGCTGCCAAACGTATTAAGGCTGATAGATGTCGGTTCTGCTACACCAATAGCGTAGGAGATTTGAATTTCGCAGCGATCTGCCAAGCCGGCTGCAACAATGTTCTTAGCAACATAACGACCAGCATATGCCGCACTACGGTCTACCTTGGAAGGGTCTTTGCCAGAGAACGCACCACCACCGTGGCGAGCCATGCCGCCGTAGGTATCAACAATGATTTTACGGCCAGTTAAACCACAGTCTCCTACAGGGCCGCCAATTACAAAATTACCGGTTGGGTTAATGTGATACTTGGTGTCTTTTGTAAGCCAGTGAGCAGGAATCACAGGGCGAATAATGTGCTCCATTACGCCAGCGCGAAGGCTTTCTAAATCGATGTCAGGGCTATGCTGGGTAGAAAGTACAACCGCGTCTATAGATAGTGGTTTGCCATCCGCGTCATAACGGAACGTGAGCTGGCTTTTAGCGTCTGGGCGCAACCAAGGCAAAGTACCCTCTTTACGTACCTTGGCCTGTTGTTGCATTAAACGATGAGCGTAATGAATAGGCGCAGGCATGAGGCTTTCGGTCTCATTGCTAGCATAACCAAACATTAGGCCTTGGTCGTCAGCGCCTTGTTCTTTGTTGTTGCCGGCGCTTTCATCTACGCCCATAGCAATGTCGGAAGACTGCTTGCCAATGGCGTTTAAAATAGCGCATGAAGAGCCATCAAAACCCATTTCTGAAGAGGTGTACCCTATGTCTATTATCACTTTGCGTACTAGTTCTTCGATATCTACCCAAGAGTTAGTGCGAACTTCACCTGCTACTAAAACTAGGCCAGTTTTAATAAGGGTTTCTACAGCAACGCGGGATTCAGGGTCTTTTTCCAGCATGGCATCTAGGATAGCATCGGAAATTTGATCAGCGATTTTATCAGGGTGCCCTTCGGACACTGATTCGGAGGTAAAGAGAGTGTATTGGTTCATAACCATTCCTCGTAATTGAATACTAATCGATGCTTTACGGACATCGTTAGCAGTGACTTAATTACTAGCCTAGAACATTGTTCTGGCGAGTATCGACGGTTCTGCACAACCGTGGATATTATAGGCCATGGAGCCATGGATTGCATAGTGAAATAAGGCCTGATTAGGATGTGTTTTTTTATGTTTTAGTAGCACTTTATTTGTGGTTATTACAGGCCTGCCAACCTCCCCTTTGCTCTGTTATAGCTTAGACCTATCCACGGGTTGGCGGACGAAAAAATTAAACCATACTGTGGCTTATGGTTTGTTGTGGCTTTAGAGTATTCTACTAGCAGGTATATCAATGCGCTTGGTTTCTTGAATGGCCTTCACTTGATCAATACCAATGTCTTTTAGCATCTCAGGAGAGAGTCTCTTAAGTTGAGCTCGCTCTTTTGCAATCGTTTGTTTAAGGGCTTGCCTTTTAATAGTGTGACTACACCAGTCGAGTAGTCTATATAGACGCCCAGAAGAATCGGAAATTGTATGTTGTGGGCAGTTTTGTGTATAACTAGTCATGATGTCTCCTATCAATATTTGTGGTTTAAGTAGTGCTTTTATTAACTTAAGTTGACTATATGACAATTCTTACGTATAAGTAAAACGAATAATATTGATAGCTTGGTTCACAAAAAATGATGAAAGAAAGTCGCGTTAAAAATTTGGATTTAGCTACCTTGCGCAGTTTTGTTACGATTGCTAAAACGGGCAGTATGACGCGTGCAGCAGCGGGTTTATTTATGACCCAGTCAGCCATTAGCATGCAGATCAAGCGACTTGAGGTAAGCCTAGGCTTAACGGTATTTGAGCGCACGTCGAAAGGCATGGTGGCCACCAGTACAGGAGAGCAATTATTAGGCTATGCAACTAAGATGCTAGACCTTAATGACGAGGCTGTTGGGCGTCTCACTTCGGTGGATTATGAAGGCCAACTTAGGCTAGGGGTGCCCAGTGATGTGCTTTATCCACACATGCCAGACATCCTAAAGCAATTCAACCGTGATTACCCACGGGTACAGATCAAGCTATCTTGCACACAGTCCAAGGTTCTGAAACAGCAGTTTAACCAAGGGCTATTAGATGTCATCTTAACTACAGAAAAAAATCCAGAGGGTGATGGCCAAGTCATCGGCACTCAAAGGCTGATATGGACTGGTGCAGAAGATGGCAATGCTTGGAAACAACGCCCATTACCCATGGGTATGTCTAAAAGTTGTGCCTTTTGGCCCAGTGCAATTAAGGCGCTTGATGGCGCAAGTGTGGATTGGGTTAGTTTGGTGACTACAGACGACTATACTGCTGCTGAAGCAATGACGGCTGCTGATCTTTGTGTTTGTGTAGAGTTGGGTTGTGCGCTTATTACTGGGCGTGTGCCTGTTGACCATCGAGGTTTACTACCGGAGTTACCCGACTATTCGATTGTTGTTTATGGTGCTGAAAATTCCTCTACGTCGATGGTCAAAGAACTGGTGAATTACCTACAGCGTGGGTACGCCTAGCTTTAGAGCTGGAAAAGGTGCGGACCACAAAATAGTGCATTAAGAGGAGTTGAATGACATGACAGATCACAAAACCATCATCGCCTACAATGGCCAAGTGGAAAACTACCTAAAAATGGTTGGTGAGTCAGGTGTTGACCCCATACTGCTACGTTTTATTGACCGGCTTAAGGAAGGTAACTATGTGCTCGATTTGGGTTGTGGCCCAGCCATTGCTTCTGCTGTGATGCGTGACAAAGGCTTACGCGTGGATCCTATTGATGCTGCCGAAGGAATGGTGAGCTTGGCCAATAATAAGTTCAATATAGGTGCGCGGCAGGCCACATTTAGTGATATTGACTGCACAGACATTTATCATGGTGTGTGGGCCAACTTCAGTTTGTTGCATGCAAAAGTGCAAGATTTTGGGGCTATATTATTGGCCCTGCATAGAGCTTTGAAGCCGCGAGGCGTGCTGCATTTGGGTATGAAAATTGGCGAAGGCTCAAAGCGTGATAAATATGATCGATATTACGCCTATTACTCTCAAGTTGAATTGGAAGCTCATCTCCACGGTGCAGGCTTTAGCGTTGAGCATATAGAATTGGGTAAGGTGTTGGGCATGGCCGGCGATGTGGAGCCTTGGATCGTGTTGACAGGTTTGGCTAAATAAAGAAGTAATGAAGAGCTAGGGCCAAGATCGTTAATAAATGTTAATTAATGCCTCAAGAATACCGTATGTTGATTGTGTATAAGGCTCGAGTAAGAGAAAATACCCCCGCCTTTTCGTTTTTACCCCAAAATAGTGTATTTAACCTTTTAAAGGAAGTTTTTCATGCCAACCCGTCGCGATTTAGCTAATGCAATCCGAGCCCTTAGTATGGACGCCGTTCAACAGGCTAATTCTGGTCACCCAGGAGCCCCTATGGGCATGGCAGATATCGCCGAAGTTTTGTGGAATGACTTCATGAACCATAACCCTGCTAACCCAGAATGGTTAAACCGTGACCGCTTTGTACTGTCTAACGGCCATGGCTCTATGTTGCTTTACTCATTGTTACACCTGAGTGGCTATGACTTATCCATTGATGATCTAAAAAACTTCCGTCAGCTGCACTCCAAAACAGCCGGCCACCCAGAATACGGTTATGCACCGGGTATTGAAACTACTACTGGCCCTCTAGGCCAGGGCGTTACTAACGCCATCGGCATGGCTATGGCAGAAAAAACCTTGGCTGCTCAATTCAACCGCCCAGGCCATGACATTATTGATCACCACACGTACACTTTCTTGGGTGACGGTTGTTTGATGGAAGGCGTTTCTCATGAAGCCTGTTCACTTGCTGGCACTTTAGGCCTAGGTAAGTTAATTGCATTTTATGACGACAACGGAATCTCTATCGATGGCGAAGTAGAAGGCTGGTTTACTGACGATACGCCTAAGCGTTTTGAAGCTTACGGTTGGCAGGTAATCCCTGCTATTGATGGCCACGATGCAGATGCGTTGTTTGCTGCCGTTGAAGCAGCTAAGGCTAATACGGATCAACCTACCTTAATTTGCTGTAAAACAATCATTGGTTTTGGTTCACCAAATAAAGAAGGCAAAGAAGATTGCCATGGTGCTCCGCTAGGCGCAGACGAAATTGCGTTAGTCCGTAAACAGTTAGACTGGACCCACGGTGCGTTTGATATTCCCACAGATATTTACGAAGAATGGAATGCCCGTGATGCTGGTGATGATGCTGAGCAGATTTGGAACCAAGCATTTAATGCCTACCATAAAACTCACCCAGAATTAGCTACAGAATTGTTGCGTCGTGTAGCTGGTGATTTGCCAGCAGACTTTGAAGTTCAGGCTCAAGCCTATGTTGAGCAACTACAAGCGGAAGGCTCTACTATTGCCAGCCGCAAAGCCTCACAAAATACGATTAATGCTTTTGGCCCTATGTTGCCAGAATTATTAGGTGGTTCTGCCGACCTTGCAGGTTCTAACCTGACCAAATGGGCTGGCACTAAAGGCATCACTAAAGACGATGCGAGTGGTAACTATGTGTATTACGGCGTACGTGAATTTGCTATGTCGGCCATGATGAATGGTATGGCTTTACACGGTGGTTTTATTCCTTACGGTGCAACCTTTCTAGTGTTTATGGAATACGCGCGTAATGCTGTACGTATGGCCGCTTTGATGCGTCAGCGTGTGTTGTTTGTTTATACCCACGATTCTATTGGTTTGGGCGAAGATGGCCCAACTCACCAGCCTGTTGAACAGATTGCCAACCTACGTTTAACGCCACATTTAGACACATGGCGCCCAT
>Ga0115004_10002431_pt1 | contig 15325 bp, 18 predicted proteins | sample ArcticOcean_MG_C_10_FD_88737 | JGI IMG/M metagenome (GOLD analysis project Ga0115004, IMG submission 88737) | Marine microbial communities from western Arctic Ocean - ArcticOcean_MG_CB11_90 | ecosystem: Environmental > Aquatic > Marine > Oceanic | place: Arctic Ocean: Canada Basin | collected...
AGACATTTTTTACCTCGATGACTTATTTCATTTAAGCTAAACTACTTTTTGACTTCTGCCGGTGCTTCAGCTGCTACTTCTGCAGGAGCTTCTGGTGCGGCTTCTGCAGGAGCTTCTGCCGGTGCTTCTGGTGCTACTTCTGCAGGAGCTTCTGGTGCTGCTTCAGCTGCTACTTCTGCAGGAGCTTCTGGTGCGGCTTCTGCAGGAGCTTCTGCCGGTGCTTCTGGTGCTACTTCTGCTGCTACTTCTGCAGGAGCTTCTGGTGCTGCTTCTGCCGGTGCTTCAGCTGCTACTTCTGCAGGTGCCTCTGGTGCTGCTTCTGCTTCTGCTAACTTAGCAGCCTTTTGTTCCACACGATCCTTAGCTTTTTGGCCAGGCTCACCTTTCTTTAAATTGGTTCGCACTTTCTTTTCAAGGATACCAGCAGCTTCGAGCATTCTGCTAATTCTGTCGGTCGGTTGGGCTCCTTCTCCTAACCAGTATTGAATTCTCTCCATATTCATTTTCACACGCTCTTCACTATCTTTGGCTAGAAGTGGGTTGTATGTCCCTAACCTTTCAATATAGCGCCCATCCCGAGGCATTCGGCTGTCAGCTGCCACTATACGGTAAAAGGGACGTTTCTTTGAGCCGCCACGTGCTAACCTAATTTTCATTGCCATTATATATTTCTCCTTGGGTTTATTTTGTTAAAATGATTAAGATTGATGTTTATTGTGATTTTGAATTACCTCTGTGATTATAAATTTTAAGAACTTTTCTGCAAACTCTGGGTTTAAATTTGCGTCCTCTGCTAATTTTCCCAAACGAGCTATCTGGATCTCTTCACGTGCAGGGTCAGCAGGTGGTAAATTATACTCAGCTTTGAGTTTTCCCACCATTTGTGTTTGCTTGAAACGCTCTCCAAGAGTATAAATCAATACTGCATCGAGACGATCAATACTTTCTCGGTGTTCCTTAAGTAATTCTTGTGCTTGCTTTTGTTTATTATTCATAATCTTCTCTTTATTTTTAAAACCTATTTATTCTTTTTGCCAAACCCAGATAAGCCTGGGGGAAGCCCAAATCCACCACCAAGGCTTGGGAAAGTATTTGTGCCACCAAGTTTTTTAGTTGCTTCTTCGAGACTATTTTTATCAAGATTAGGAATATCTGAAGGTAGACCACCCTTTCCAAACATACCTTTCATTGCTTGCTTCAGCATCCCACCTTTTCCCATCTTTTTCATCATGTCAGACATTTGGCGATGCATTTTTAAAAGCTTGTTAAGGTCTGGAACATCTAGGCCGGATCCCATAGCTATGCGTTTTTTTCGCGATGCCTGAAGGATCTGTGGGTTTGCTTTCTCACGTTTTGTCATTGACTGGATTAGTGCAATCTGTTGCTTTAACATTTTATCGTCAAATCCGGCACCTTTTGCCTGTGAGGCCATTTTTTTCATGCCTGGGATCATACCCATAACGCCGTCCATCCCACCCATTTTCATCATTTGTTCGAGTTGCGCTTTTAAGTCATTCATATTGAATCGACCCTTTTTAAAACGCTTCATCATTTTTTCAGCTTGATCAGCTTCTATTGTGTCTTGAGCTTTCTCTACCAAAGAAACAATATCGCCCATCCCAAGTATTCTGCCGGCAATTCGTTCAGGTTCAAAAGTTTCTAGGGCTTCCATTTTCTCGCCTAAACCTACAAACTTTATAGGCTTACCTGTAATCGCCCGCATAGATAGTGCTGCTCCGCCTCTGCCGTCACCGTCCATCCTTGTTAGAACAACACCTGATACACCAACCTTCTCGTCGAACTCTTTAGCAACGTTCACGGCATCCTGGCCTGTTAAACCGTCTACTACGAGTAATATTTCACGAGGATTAGTGATGTCACGAACGGCTTCGACTTCGTGCATCAAAACCTCATCAATATGAAGCCTGCCTGCTGTGTCGAGCATGAAAACGTCATAACCACCTAAAGTGGCGTGCTGTTTTGCTCTTCGTGCGATATCTACTGGGCGCTCTCCAGGAACAATAGGTAAGGTGTCTACACCAATTTGTAAGCCAAGAATGGCTAATTGTTCCATTGCCGCTGGGCGATTAACATCTAATGAAGCCATTAGTACGCGTTTTTTATTCCGTTCAGTAAGTCTTTTTGCAAGCTTAGCAGTAGTTGTTGTCTTACCGGAGCCCTGCAACCCAACCATTAAGATTGGTGCTGGTGGATTATCAATCTTTAACTTGTCTGATTCTTGATCTTTGTCACCTGCTAAGAAATGTTTTAACTCATCATGAACAATTTTTATAACTTGTTGGCCCGGTGTAACCGACTTTACTACGTTCTGACCTTTGGCCTTTTCAGACACGGCGGCAACAAAGTCCCTTGCTACCTGCAAAGATACGTCAGCTTCAAGTAGGGCAATTCTAACTTCTCGTAGAGCCGTGCTCACATCATCGTCTGATAATGTGCCTTGCCTAGTAAGTTTTCCAAAAACACCAGTGAGGCGTTCTGAAAGATTTTCAAACATCAGTGGCCCCTCCTTAAAATATCAATCCCTGGGCTAAGAGATTTCTGTAACGCCTAACGCCCCCACGGGCGTACAACGCTGGTGGAGGACGATCTCTGCTGACAGCAAAGACCGGAAGAGTATAACTTCCGAATTAAACGCTGAATAAACTCATAAAACTAAGGTGTCAAGCAGTGGTATTTTGTTATAATTTTCTTAAGTGTCGATTTTTTTTTATACTTTATTGCTAGATAACTTATTGTTATATCGTTAACACGCCGATCAAGAGTAAGGTTACTTAGGCAAAATAAGAGTTTTCTAATTTTTGAGTTATAAATGGGGGTCAACCATCTTTAAAATAATAGCTAAGCCCCACTATTTTGGACATTTGTCGATGCTTTTGTTCTCAGTGCTAGTGGCGGGCTCATTCTCTCTTGGATCTATTATTGCTAATCTGGTGTCGCCAGGCGCGTTAACAGCTGTGCGGTTTCTGATTGCATTTTGTATTATAGCGTCTGTTGCAGCTTTAAGAGAGGGAATTCCTCGCACTGCCTTTAAATCTACTTGGCGATATTTCGTTCTAGGTGGGGTGTTTATAACCTATTTTGTCTTGATGTTTGAAGCTCTAAAAACAGCACCACCAGTCAGCACTTCTGCTGTATTTACTCTAACACCGTTGTTTTCAGCCATAGCTGGTTATTTTTTGTTGAAGCAATTTATTAATACTCGTATCGCTTTGGCCCTTTTTATTGGTGCAATCGGAGCTATCTGGACAATATTTAAGGCTGATTTCAGTTCACTTATTAATTTTGATATAGGTACTGGTGAGCTAATATTCTTTTTTGCGTGTATTTTTCATGCAATTTATACTCCATTAGTAAGAAAACTAAACCGAGGCGAAACTCCCTTAGTGTTCACAGCAGGTACTTTGCTAGCTGGGACATTGCTTTTGTTCTTATTTTTTTGGAGAGACATAGCTTCTGTATCTTGGGTTGATCTACCCTGGGTATTTTGGGTGTGCTTACTCTATTTAGCGATATTTGCATCTGCTGTAACTAATTTGCTGATCCACCATTCTACTATGATATTACCATCTTCAAAAGTTATGGCTTACACTTACCTAATTCCGAGTTGGGTAGTATTGTGGGAGTTAATACTTGGAAATCCACCCCCAACGCCTCTTGTATTAATAGGGCTTCTTTTAATAATTGTTTCATTATTATTGTTATTAAGAGAATAAATTATCTGAAGATTAATCAGGATATTTAACAGTTAATGATTATCAAATATTACCTTTTAAGTTTAAAGCAATAAACTCCTCGAGTGCATCTAAATTAAATGGCTGTACTTGTCCGAAGCTTTCTATCCAAATGACGGCATCTCTTAGAGCATCGGGTAAAATTTTACACCAACTTATGCGTCCTTTTCGCTCTCTTGAGATTAGGCCCGCTTTTTCAAGTACTATCAAATGTTTAGAGATTGCTGCTAGAGAAGTGTCAAAAGGCTCTGCTATATCTGTAACAGACATGTCATCTTCTAATAGTAGCATTAATATTCTTCGTCTAGTTTTATCCGATAGTGCCGCAAATATTAGATCTAAATGATTGGATTTGTCTAATTTCATTTTAATCACTTTGTTCCTCAACCACATGGTTGAATTAAAAATATTACTTTTGAAATGCGACTTGCTGTCTCACTAAGAAAAAAAATAGATAAAAGGTAACATAATCAATACCTTGGGATAAATCTTGATGTCTTATTTATAATTGACTTTTGTTATTTTCAGATCTAACAAAGGTCAACCGAAAGAAGTTGTGCTACTATGACTGAAAGCGACAAAAAATCTGAGATACAAGTATTATCTGAAAGATTAAATGCGTTGAAGAAGAATAAAGTAGATGAGCCTCTTTTGGATGATCATTACTCCCAGGCTCATTTTGCGTGGAGAATGGTTATAGAGCTGGTGGCTGGGTTAGCTATTGGGTTTGGAATAGGTTGGGGTTTAGATTATTTATTTAATTCGAAACCACTGTTTATGATACTGTTTATATTGCTTGGGATGGCAGCAGGAATAAACGTAATGCTAAAGACTGCTAAGGAAATCGGGGCAGAACAAGTCAAGCACACTAGTAGTGTAAAGAAAAAGGAAAGTAATTTTGACGGAGCAGACTAGTGGAGCGGAAGAGGGTGGATTGGTTTTTCACCCTATGGATCAGTTTAGGGTTACCCCTCTATTTGGTGATGGACCCGTAGGAATATTTACTGTCACTAATGTCACCTTATGGATGGGGTTAACCGTTTTGTGTATTTTCCTTTTGTTAGTTTTAGGAACTTCTCGCAGAGCCTTAATTCCTAATCGCATCCAATCAATTGGTGAACTTGCTTATGGGTTTATTTTTAAAATGGTGGAAGACGTAAGTGGTAAAGACGGTGTAAAGTATTTTCCATTAATTATGACATTGTTTATGTTTATTGTATTTTCTAACTTCCTAGGTTTACTTCCGGGGGCGTTTACTACCACTTCTCACATTGCAGTTACTGCTGTACTCGCGATGGGTGTATTTCTTTTTGTAACTATTTTGGGTTTTGTCAAACACGGTTTTGGATTTTTGAGTGTTTTTTGGATCAGTTCAGCACCTTTAGTGTTAAGGCCTATACTCGCTATTATTGAAATAATTTCGTATTTTGTAAGACCATTAAGTCATTCTATCAGACTTGCTGGTAATATGATGGCAGGACATGCCGTTATAAAAGTTTTTGCCGCGTTTGCTGCTATTGCGGTCATATCACCTTTCTCAGTTATTGCTATTACAGCAATTTATGCTTTGGAGGTTTTGGTGGCGTTTATTCAAGCATATGTTTTCGCTATTTTGACTTGTGTCTATTTAAAGGATGCTCTTCATCCACATCATTAAATAATCATTAATTATAACTAATTTTAACAAAAGGAGAATTAAAATGGAAGGTGATATCGTACAAATGGGAGCATATATAGGGGCAGGGCTTGCCTGTACTGGTATGGGCGGCGCCGCAATTGGTGTTGGACATGTGGTAGGAAACTTCTTGTCTGGTGCACTTAGAAACCCGTCAGCAGCCGCAGGGCAGACAGCGACAATGTTCATTGGTATTGCATTTGCTGAAGCATTAGGAATTTTTTCATTCCTAGTAGCACTTTTACTAATGTTTGCTGTCTAAAGATTGATATAAATTTAGTCTAAAGTAAAAATTAATATTTTTATTATTTGATCTAAATAAAATTTTTGAGGGACAAATATATGGCAAAAACACCAAGTGATGTACCAGTCGAACCAGGCATGCCTCAATTAGACTTTACTACGTTTCCAAATCAAATGTTTTGGTTGTTCGTTACAATAGTCGCTATATATTTTGTTCTTTCGAAAATTGCTTTGCCTCGAATTGGTGCAGTTCTGTCAGACAGACAAGACACGATTGAACATGATCTTGCTCGGGCTGAAGAATTGAAGCAAATGGCTGAAGACGCTGAGAAGGCATATAACAAAGCTTTAGCTGATGCTAGAATCGAAGCTAATAATATAATCAATGACACTAAACTCGAAATGAAAGCAGAGTTAGGTAGAAAAATTGCAGACGCAGATCTGCAAATTTCTGAACGTGCGAAAGAAAGTGAACAGAAGCTCAACGATATTAAGGCTAAAGCTAAAAGTAGTATTCTTGATGTTGCTAACGAAATTGCAATTGATATAGTTGTAAAAGTTTCACCAGGACCCATTGATGAAAAGTTAATAATGAAATCAGTGAGCCAGAAAGTAACGGAGTGATATCATGAGAAACTTTGGCCTTACAGTCGTATTTATATTATACCCTTTAAGTTCTCATGCAGCAGGGGACACATTTTTCTCATTAAAAAATACTGACTTTATAGTTTCGCTGAGTTTTGCATTATTTGTTGGTATCTTGCTATATCTTAAAGTACCCAACCTTTTAGCGGGACTTTTGGATAAAAGGGCGGATGGAATACGCACAGAATTAGATGAGGCTAAAAAACTTCGCGAAGAGGCTCAAACTCTTTTAGCTAGTTATGAGAGAAAACAAAAAGAAATTGCTGAGCAAGCTGAAAGAATAATAAAAAATGCCAAGGAAGAAGCCAAAGCTGTGGCGGCACAAGCACAAAAAGATTTAGAGATATCGATAGAACGAAGAATGCAAGCGGCAGTAGAGCAATTGGAATCAGCAGAGGTTGCAGCGATTTTAGAAATTAGGGATACGGCGATATCAGTTGCCATAGCCGTTGCGTCAGAGGTGATACAAAACCATTCTAAAGAGGTTGATCAAGATAAGTTTCTTGAAGAATCTATATTAGAGGTTTCAAAAAAATTACATTAACCTTTAGTTACAGTGTTTAGGCATAAAGTTATTTAACTTAGCTTTTACTTATTAACTTTTCATATAAATAATTTTTTTTTACTAGGTTAGTAATGAAATTTAGTGTCTTTTCTGACTTGAGCATTTCCTACCAAGATTACAGGTATATTTGTTATAAGGCTTTTGAGAAGAGGTTTAGAAATTTATAACTAAGAATAGACTAAGATTATAAATAACAGCTCTGACTGTCGCTTCCAGAACAATATATGACTATAGCTGGGGTTGTGTAAATATCGGTTGTTTCGCATACAACTCTTATAAATATAATATAAAAATATTAGAAAGAAAATAACTTTGACCCCTATAGTAATAGTAAAAAATCTATCGAAAACTTATAGTTCAAAGCTAATTGCATTGGATGATATTTCTTTGGAAATTTCTGAAGGTGAAATCTTAGCTTTATTGGGTCCCAATGGAGCTGGGAAGACAACACTGATTTCTACAATTTGTGGAATAGTTAACCCTTCTTCGGGAAAAATTTTTGTTGATGGATTTGATGCGATTAAGGATTATCGGGATGCGAGGAGATTAATAGGGCTTGTTCCGCAAGAATTAGTTCTCGATTCATTTGAGACAGTTCTAAACACCTTAAGGTTTTCCCGAGGTCTGTTTGGAAAACCAAGAAATGATAATTACTTAAAAGAGGTGCTAAAAAAACTATCCCTGTGGGACAAACGAGATTCTCCAATCATGACTTTATCTGGAGGTATGAAACGTAGAGTTTTGATAGCTAAAGCCCTTAGTCATGAACCTAGAGTACTTTTTTTAGATGAACCCACAGCAGGAGTTGATGTCGAACTTAGGAAAGATATGTGGGCACTTGTTAATTCACTTCGTGCATCAGGGGTAACGGTTATTCTTACTACCCATTATATAGAAGAAGCTGAGGCGATAGCAGATCGAGTGGGGGTAATGAATCAAGGAAAAATGTTACTGCTTAGTGATAAAAAATCTCTACTCAAGAAAATGGGAAAAAAGGAGTTAAAAATTGAATTGCATGATCCTATTACTGCTATTCCCGAATCCTTGAGTGCATACAAACTCATTCTTAGTGAACAAAGAACAGCACTTCTATATAGCTATGATACAAGTGCTAACCGAACTGGGATAACAAAACTTTTAACTGATATTTCGAAGGCAGGATTGGTACTCAAAGATGTCTCAACACGGCAATCCTCTTTAGAAGATATTTTTACTACTTTACTTGAGGAAAAGAAATGAATTTTTCAGGAATTCGAGCTATATATATCTATGAAATGACACGGTTTTTTCGAACCTTTTTTCAGAGCTTTATTTCACCGATAGTGTCTACATCGTTATATTTTGTTGTCTTTGGGACCGCTATTGGGAGTAAAATAGGAACCATAGATGATGTGAGTTATGGAGCTTTTATCGTCCCAGGGCTTATAATGTTAAACATCATGACGCAGAGCACTTCGTTTGCTAGTTTTGGAATATATCTACCTAAATTTGTTGGAACAATTTTTGAAATACTATCTGCCCCTATTAATTCTTTTGAAATTATTTTAGGTTATGTTGGAGCAGCTGTAACAAAGTCTTTGATGATTGGGGTGGTGGTGTTAATCACCGCACATTTGTTTGTTGATTTAACAATATTACATCCATTCTTTATGATAGTGTTTTTAGTGCTTACTTGTGTAAGTTTCAGCTTGTTTGGATTTATCATTGGGGTGTGGGCTAAGAACTTCGATCAAGTTCAAATGATACCCTCATTAGTCCTTACACCATTAGTATTCCTTGGAGGAAGTTTCTATTCGATTTCTATGCTACCACCAATTTGGCAATCAATTTCGATGTTCAATCCAATATTTTATTTGATTTCAGGCTTTAGGTGGTCCTTTTTTGGTACAGCAGATGTAGGTATTGGTTTAAGCCTAATGGCTATCGCTATATTTACATGTTGCTGTATTGGTATGATTACATGGATATTTAAGACGGGTTATAGAATTAAGTCCTAGTTATGGCGCAAATGCTGTTTCTAAAGCTATCTCGACCATTGATGAAAAGCTCTTCTCCCTTTCTGCAGCGGGCAGCTCTTTTTTGGTTATTAAGTGATCCGAGGCGGTTAATATAGATAATGCCTTACAACCGTATCTGGCTGCTAGAGTATATAGTTCAGCAGTTTCCATTTCGACGGCCAGTATACCATGCCTGATCATTTCCTTTGTTAAGTCAGGCCGCTCGTCATAAAATGTATCTGAGGAATAGATACCCCCTATATGAGTTTTAATTTTTTTAGTTTCGGCTACTTTAGCGGCTTTACTAAGGAGGTCCCAGTTCGCTACCGGAGAGAAGTTAAAGTCTTTAAAGATACTAGCTGAAGGATTAGATACTGTTGAGGCGGTTATCGCTAATATTATATCTCTGAGTTCAATATTTTCTTGCATTGCTCCTGTTGAACCAATTCTGATTAGTGTCTTGGCGCTATACTCCCTAATCAATTCATTCACATAAATAGATAGAGATGGCATGCCCATACCAGATCCTTGTATAGTTACTCTATTACCTCTCCAAGTACCTGTGTAACCAAGCATACCTCGGATCTCATTTACCAGCTTGGGGTTCTTAAGAAAAGTTTCTGCAGCCCATTTTGCGCGATAAGGGTCACCTGGAAGTAAAACAGTTTCTGCTATATCATCAACTGCCGCACCAATGTGAATAGTCATACTAAACTCTCCTAACTATTTATGTTCAAATTTTGTTTTGTTGTACTTCAAAATAAGAATTTGTCTACTAACTCTTTAAGACTTTTATTATTTAAAGTTAGGGATTTGGATAAAATTAAATTATATTTTTGTTAGATGTATCTTTATTAATCTAAAAGTCTAGAGTTCTTATGAATACCATTCTACGATGCGTATATGAGAAATAATATCAAACTTGTAGAGTACTCTTCTGATCAAATTCGGGCTAACGCAGTGATTACAGAGTTACTGCTTAAAGTGGGAGTTGATTTAAAAGAAAAAAAATTACTTAAAGAAACATTTGAAAAACAAAATACTTTAATTTCTGTTATTGGACGCGCAGGATCAGGAAAAACTCTACTACTGACAGATTTGGTAAAATCTGTTAAGGATAGTGGTGTCTTAGTGATTTCATCGGACTATTCTCGAGCAATTAATTCAGACTCAAGGAGCCTTTCTATACTCGCTCCGACAAATAAAGCGGCGAGTGTACTTCGAAACAACGGCGTACCTGCTACAACAATTCATAGGGTTTTATACACGCCTCTTTATGATCCTGAATTCGAAAAAATTGCAGAGTGGTTTATTGGAACAGGAAAAAAACCAGAAATTGAAGGCTTCAGTAGCGCAACTTTAGATAAAGCATATGAATTTTATTCAATAAATAAATCAGTACCAGCAGCCCTTGCTAGCATTGGACTAAAGGGCTCGGACTTTATAAAGGGATGGAAAAGGAGGGAAGAGCCTCTTGATATAGCTTTTGTTGATGAGGCTTCTATGCTTGATGATCAACAGCTGAAAGATTTGTCAGAAATTTTTAGTACATTAGTATTGTTTGGGGATCCAGCACAACTTCCACCAGTAGTTCAGTCAGGTGAAATGATTTTTGATAGTCTTGCAGATAGTGAAAAAATTTATTTATCTCGAGTACATCGGCAAAGTGAAGATAGTCCCATCTTAGACCTGGCTCATGCTCTAGGTGAGCCTAATATAACTTTTAATCAGTTTGAAGATCTAATTAGAGATATATCGATTAGAGATGATAGGGTTGTTTGCTCACCCCGTGTTAATTCAGATTTAATGTCGCGGTCACCAGTATTAGTGTGGCGAAATAAGACCAGAGTCCGATTAATTCAGGCTTATAGGTTGGCATTTGGCGCGTCATTAGGAGATTTGATTCCTGGAGAACCGCTAATTTGTGATGGTATAGAGCTACCAATCAAACATAGAAAAAAAAGAATTGACCTTGAAGCTAGAGGTTTAGTTAAAGGGGCCCAAGTAATTTACCTTGGACCCGGTAAAAAACCTGGATTTTCAAAACTACATGTATTGGGTGCTGAAGATCCACGGGTAAGTGCGGCTTCTATCATAAAGATTGAAACCAATGATGCAGAAGAACCATTTATCCCTTTTGCAGCTAGGATGGGTGCGTCCTTTCTTCATGGAGCAGCGATAACTATTCATAAGTCGCAGGGGTCACAGTGGCCTACCGTGCAGGTCTTTGCACCAGATATTTTTGCTGCGGCCAGCTCTGGGCGTGAGGAAGCTGGACAACTGCTGTGGAAAAGGTTGGCTTATGTAGCGATTACACGGGCACAGAATAAAGTTATTTGGGTGGAGCGAAATCGCTTAGAACGTCCAACAGTGCCGTTAGGGTACGAAGATTTATTAAATTAAAATTTATATCCGTATGTACCTGAACACAGCTGATGCTAACCAGCCTGCGAAAATTGCAATGAATAAAGAGAGTAGTCCATAAATTAATGGTTGTTGGCGAGATAGGTCAAAGATCCATCGCTCTAATCCAACTTTATTAACTGGTATAGTCGTTGACAGCTGATCGATCACTTTCCCGTCACGAGCTAAGAGAAAACGTATTGTGTATTCGCCTTCAACCAGGTTTGACGGTAAGTTAATCGTTGTTGCAAACAGTGTTTCATCTGTTAATGAAATACTGTTATCCAAGTCCTGATAAAGTTTATTTTCACTACGAATTCTTATCAACCCTTCAGTAAAGTCGGTGGGATTTTGAATCGTTGCTGGGTTCCCTATGGATCGTATTACCTCTCGGATAGAGATCTTATACTTAAGATTTTCTGTATTGTTTATCACTTCTTTTAAGGCACCTGTTGACGCAACGGCATAAAAACTAGGAGCTGAATCAATTTCAATGGTCTCAGTGTTTAACCAAATCATAGCATGTTTTGATTTCTTCCTAACGTGAAGTTTTTCAGCTGGGCCGGACACCGTGATCACTACTTCTAAAGGGTCTGTAGTTTTGTTGGAATTTTCGTGTTTTATGGCACCATAGATAAATATTTCTGAACCGTCGAAGTTAGCAGTAATTGCGACTTCTTCTTTTGATAGCTGTGCAACTAACCTTTCTGCAATAGCATTGCTCGTAATCATAAAGGAAACTAGGAGTGTCATTATCCGAAGTATCAATGTTTTATACCCATATCTAATGAAAATAACTCTTTGGGTTCTAAAACTAGATCTCCAGCAATTTTTAAACAGACTAAAATAACTATTAAAGATAATAATATTCTTAATTGTTCTGCTTTTAGCTTCAGTCCTATTCTTGTTCCAACTTGAGCGCCTAAGACCCCACCAATTAAAAGTAAAACAGCCAAAGCCATATCGACGGTGTAGTTAGTTGTTGCGTGCATGATCGTCGCAAAAGCTGTAACAAAAATTATTTGAAACAAAGAAGTTCCAACAACTACCTTAGTCGGCATACCAAGCAAGTAGATCATTGCTGGCACCATAATAAAGCCTCCACCAACACCCATAATAGCAGAAAGAATTCCTACTATAAAACCAATGCAAGCAGGAGGAATTACAGAAATGTATAGACCGGAAGTTCTAAATTTTGCTTTGAAGGGTAAGTTATGGATCCAGTTATGTCTCTTTTTAGTGGGTCTTTTCAGAGATGTATTTTTAGATCTCCTGATTGCTCTTAGGCTCTCAAAGAACATTAAAATACCAATTATGCCTAGGAATAAAACATAACAGAGTTTTACAAGTAAATCGACCTGACCAATTTCTCGCAATAATGCGAATACCTGTACACCTATGGCTGCCCCTATTATGCCACCAACCAGAAGGACGAAGCCCATTTTTATATCAACATTTTTACGACGAAAGTGGGCTAAAAAACCTGAAAAAGAGGAAGCCACAATTTGGTTTGCTTCAGTAGCAACTGCAACTGCAGGAGGAATCCCAATAAAGAATAGTAAAGGTGTCATTAAGAACCCCCCACCCACACCAAACATACCAGAAAGAATCCCAACAAATCCGCCTAGCCCTAATAATAAGAAGGCATTTATCGAAACTTCAGCTATGGGAAGATAAATTTGCATAAATGTTTACTAAACCTCTTCATGTTCTATCCGCAACCACGAATTTACTTTATCTAATATTAACATGCTACAAATTGGAGTTAAGGTTATTCCTTAATATATGGAACACCTCCGGCTAATGGGGGGGTTGCTTTTCCAACAAATCCGGCAAGTATTATGACAGTTAATATATATGGTAAGGCTTGCATTAATTGGGTCGGTAAAATTATTCCAAGTATCTCTATATTTTGGAATCGATTTGAAATAGCTTCAAGCAATCCAAATAAAAGTGTGGCATAAAGGACGTGCCACGGCCTCCATTTTGCAAAAATTAAGGCAGCAAGGGCAATAAACCCTCTTCCTGCACTCATATCTTTAACAAACCCTGCAGCTAAGCCAGTTGCCAGGTAAGCGCCCGCTAATCCACATAATAGTCCACAAATTATTACAGCTAGGTACCGTAGTTGAATCACTGAAATTCCAGCAGTATCAACTGCAGCGGGATTTTCCCCAACAGCCCGAAGACGAAGTCCAAATCTGGTTCTAAATAATATGTACCAGCTAATTGGAACCATCAGGATGGCGAAATATGCTAAAGCTGTGTGACCAGACAATAGTTCTGAATAGATTGGTCCAATAATTGGAACGCTTGAGACGCTATCTGCAAATGGAAATGTTATTTCTGAAAACCTAGCGTTGCCTGATAAAGATGGTGTCCGACCACCTAACTTAAACCAACTTTGGCCAATTAGGACTGTAATCCCGGCGGCAAGGAAGTTAATTGCTACGCCTGAAATGAGTTGGTTTCCTCTAAAAGTTATGGACGCTAGTCCGTGTAGAAGTGAAAACAGCATGGAGGCAGAAATCCCAAAAAACAGTCCAACCCATACTGAGCCTGATACAGAGGCAGTGGCTGCAGAAAAAAATGCAGCTATTAATATTTTTCCTTCTAATCCAATATCAAATATACCAGCTCTTTCGCTAAATAGACCTGCAAGACTACAAAACAGTAAAGGCACAGCGAGTCTTAGGGCTGAGTCTAGGACTTGAATTAAAACCATGAAGTCCATTAACTTGCACCTCGACGGCTTTTTAACCAAAGCCAGTTAAGTGGTGCTCTCACCATATTTTCTAGAGCGCCTGTAAAAAGTATAACTAAGGCTTGTATAACTACTATTAATTCGCGAGGGATTGTTGTCCACATGGCAAGCTCGGCACCACCTTGGTATAGAAATCCAAAGAGAAGTGCTGCTAAAAGCACCCCTAAAGGATGACTGCGTCCCATAAGGGCTACAGCAATCCCAATAAATCCAGCACCCTCAGTTGAGTTCATTATTAATCGTTCGGCTTCTCCCATAACGTTATTTGTAGCCATCATTCCCGCCAAGGCACCTGAGATTAACATTGATACCATAATAATCTTGAATGGCTTGATACCAGCGTACTTTGCTGCCGATTCAGAATGCCCGTAAGCCCTTAATTGATACCCTAAACGGGTGTGCCAAATGAATATCCAGACAAGAACGCATGCTATTAATGCTATTAAAAAGCTAATATTAGCTGGACCTGCTTTAGAAAATGAAACCCCTATAGGCTCTAAAATATCATGCAGAGTTGGAAGACTAGTGGCTTCAGGAAATTTTTGTGTTGCTGGATCCATTGATCCGGTAGGGCGCATAACGTTAACCAGTAAGTAGTTTAATAAAGAGGCTCCAATGAAGTTGAACATTATTGTTGTAATCACAATATGGCTTCCATATTTTCCTTGTAAATACGCAGGGATGGCCGCCCATAAAGCTCCAAAAATAGCTGCACCTAAAGTTGCCGCCAAGAGGGCAGGAAACCAATGTGTCCAACCAAACGAAAGACAGACAATAGCAACTCCAAGACCTCCAATAGCGGCTTGACCTTCTCCTCCAATGTTGAACATTCTTGCATGGAAGGCTACTGAAACTGCCAACCCGGTAAAGATAAAATTTGTGGCATAATATAATGTGTAACCCCAGCCATAGGTTGATCCGAGAGCTCCTGTGATCATTAATTTTAGTGCATCAATTGGGTTCTCCCCAATAAGCAAGATAATTATTCCTGAGAATATCAGAGAAATTAATACACCTATTAGGGGAATTATAACTGTATCAACCCATTTTGGTAGTACGTCCATTAGTTAGTATCCCCGTTGATACCAGCCATCAATAAACCTAATTCTTTTTCATTAGTTTCTGTTGGTGTTTTCTCACCCATAATTTTTCCATCAAACATAACCATTATACGATCTGACAGTGACATGATTTCTTCTAACTCTACGCTAACTAATAAGATAGCCTTCCCGGCATCTCGCAACCGTATTAATTGTTGATGAATAAACTCTATTGCCCCTA
>Ga0115004_10002444_pt1 | contig 15286 bp, 7 predicted proteins | sample ArcticOcean_MG_C_10_FD_88737 | JGI IMG/M metagenome (GOLD analysis project Ga0115004, IMG submission 88737) | Marine microbial communities from western Arctic Ocean - ArcticOcean_MG_CB11_90 | ecosystem: Environmental > Aquatic > Marine > Oceanic | place: Arctic Ocean: Canada Basin | collected...
AAGGAGGCGATGCGAAAACGTTTGCGTTGATTCAACGCGCGTACGACGTTTTATCCGACGCCGATAAACGGAAACAATACGATCAGACCGGATCGTATTCGAAATCGGTCGAAGAAGAGCTTTTGGACTCCTTTGGTGGTGGCGTTTTTCGTGATAAATTGAACGAAGAGAATGAAAGGCGAGAGTCCGTGGCCGAAGCGATTCAATCGGTTGAAAAGAACAAGGGTTCGCATACGTCCGGTTTCGAAGCGTTTATGCGCGCGAGAGGCGACTCGGTCGCCGCTTTAGGTGTAGACGATATCATCAACCAATTTGGTGTCGTGAAAGGCTCTTACGACGAAGTGCAGTTGCCGAAAATCAAAGCTTACGAAGTTAATCAAACTACAAAGAAGGTTGTTGCCGGTCACGAGAAGGAATCCATGCACGTCGAAGCGACGAAAATTGCGTCGACATTGCAGTGGGGCGAAGTTTTGGTTTCCATTCGAGTCGCGCCAATGAATACGCACGATATTTACGATGACCAAATGTCATTTATTTCTTCAAACTACGCAAGTTCGGATAACAAAAACGTCGATGGTATGTTAAACCCGAAAACTGGCGCGTTTGAAAACAACAAGGACTACTCGAACGAGCGAAAAATTCCAGGTTCAGACTGTTTAGCGACGGTTGTTAAAGTTGGCGCCGGCGTAAAGTCTTTAGCTGAAGGCGATTGGGTCATCCCGTATGTCCCAAATCTCGGTACGTGGCGCACGTTGGCTGTATGGAAGGAGAAGGATTTGGTCAAGATTCCGAAAGAGATGACTTCGGAGAATCATTGCGCGATGATGCGAGAGATGTGCGTCGCCTATCGTTTGCTGGAAGATTTTGGCGCCTTGAAACCTGGAGATGCGGTCATCATAAACGCCGGCACGTCGTTAATTGCAACGGTTGTTTGTCAACTCGCGAGTATGCTGAAATTACGCCCAATCCTAGTCTGTCGCTCGCATCCAGGCTTTGAAAAGACCGAGAAATGGCTCAAGAGTTTGGGCGCCATCGAAGTCTTCAAGGACGAAGGCGATTTGGGCGCCTTGTTGGAAGAAAAGCGCTTATTCGCGAAACCGAGATTGGCCCTCGATGGCGTCGGAGGCATCTCAGCCGTTCGATTAGCAGAAACGTTACATCCAGGTTGCCCTTTGATCGTTTACGCTTGCGCTTCTGGTCGCGCGGCGACGTTCCCATGGCACCATTGGGTCGGCAAAGGTTTAATCGTCCGAGGTTTCTCGTTAAGAAACTGGATGAAAGAGAACAAGAAGAAGACGCCAAAGATGATGGAAACTTTGGCAAAGTTGGTCAATGCGAACAAGATCGAGGTCGAATTCACTGAGTACGAGCTATCGACCGAGTTCGAAGAAGCTCTGGACCACGCTTGCGAGAAGCACAGAAGGACAAAGATCTTATTAAAGGTGACCGATATCGGGTCGACGTGCGACGACGACGGAGCGGCGAACAAATAAAAAGTACGGAGAGAGTAGTCTGCGTGTGTGTGTGAATATACGGAATATAAATAAACAAATACATATATGTATATGCGACGACGAAAATAATATCGTTTTAATTTATTATGTTTTTTAACTCTTGCTAAAACGCGCCGTGTCCCATGTTTTTTTCTCTCTCGCTCACAATCGACGCATAAATCGCGCCGACTCGTTAGTAAATGACCTCAAACTCTCATCACACGTACGTTTCCAAACCCTCTCTTTTATTAACTATAGAATAATTAATCAAAATAATACTTAATAGAGTTCTTCTTCCATGTGCGTCTTGATCGTGCAGTCAGACGTCGGGTACGCGACGCAGGTCAACACGAATCCGTTCCCGGTTTGATCGTCGTCCAAGAACGACTGATCGCTTTGATCGATCGTACCGCTGACGACTTTGCCGGCGCACGAAGAGCACGCGCCGGCTCTGCATGAGTACGGTAAATCGATACCTCCCTCTTCCGCGGCGTCGAGGATGTACGTGTCGTCAGCGCATTCAATCTTTTGGTCCCCCTCCGGCGTCTTCAACGTCACGGTGAAGTTCATGATCGTCATCCCTCTCTGTTGCACTTTCTGTTTTTTATTTAAATTCGTTTTTCGTGAGAACGTCAGTCTTTCGGACTTTGGATAAAGTTGTTTGCAAAAGCTCGAACGCGATAGTACGACGAAAATCGAGAGAGACTCTTTCGCGCTTTTTTTTGTGAGAACGTGCGAAGTCTTTCGAGCTTTGGATAAAGTTGTTTGGAAGAGCTCGAGCACAATAGTACGACGCAAATGGACTCTTTCACGCACGCGCGCGCGCGAACCTACTATTAAGAAAACGAAGAACAAAACATTTATTCGTTCGTTATCTTAGTTCGATTACGAGTTTCGTTTCGTTTCTCGCGCGCAAGTGTGCACTCTCTTCCTCCTTTTCCTCGTTCTCAGTCGTTAACGCCGCTTAACACCGTCATCTCCTGTGTGGACGAGTTTTACTGCTACCGCGAATATATACATATAATAACATATACATATAACGCGCGCGAAATAAACGAGCGCTCGAAGAATAACGAATCACGCGCACGCGCATTATTTCAATCGATTTCCTCGTTTAATCACTCTTCACACTTCAACGACCAGTAGTAAACATCGCGGCAAAATCGCGAAGAACAAAAACTTTTCCAATCGCGAGGTAAAGATTACACCTCACGCAAAAACGCACGAAACCACTGTTACCGCGCTTTTCGAGAAAAAAAACACTCGCGCTCTCTTTCTAAACCGACATCGACTACGACGCGAATTAAGATCGAACGAACCTTTTGCTGAGACTTCATGGTAATAGCCTTGCCTACGAAGGCAGTTTGTTGGACAGTAGTTTGAGCGAACATTTTTATTGGTTTGTGTGGTGTTTCCGATGTGACGCGCTTTGGACGTTTTACGCCTCGCGTATAAGAGTTCAATAAATAATGCGGAAATCGTGGTGGGAAGAAGTGTTTAGGGTTTAGGGTTTCCAGTCCTTTTTTTACACAATTTTGGCTCAAAAATTACAGCAGAAAAAAGAGCATCAGCATAAATAGACTATAGATAGAGTAAGAGAAAGAGTAGGAAAGAGTGAGAGATGATGTTCACTCAGAGCTCGTGTAGCCGTGATACGAGTGCAACGACGCAGACGCAGACTGCGCAGTCATGCGCTCATCGTTCGCATTCTTTCGCTCGTTCGTTCAGGAGAGCGAGTGCGAGTGCGGCGAGCACTTCTTTGACTGCGACGACTGCGACGACGTCGTCATGGAGCGATGGAATTGGAAGAAGAGCGAGGACGATTGCGAAGGCGCAAGAACGAGAAGAACAAACGAGCGAAACAAAGAGATCGAAAGATCCTTTCGGATTCGATAGTGGGAGAAACGAAGGGCCGGTGCCGATCGTGCCCGGATTCGATACCGCAGAAGGGGGGAAAGTCGGCCCATTAGGGACGTTTGGGATATCCGTGTTGTTGATCTTCTTGTTCGGTGGGAGTCTTTTTTTCACGAGCGTGCCGAGATCTTCGGTTGAGCAGATGGCCAGAGAGGCGTTGGTTAATGATCCAGATGCGCCTACGAACGTATTGAAGCGATAATTTTATATGTATATATATTATAGAGAGAGAGAGAATGCGTGGCTCGGCGTTACAAAATTTCGCGTGTTCATGGAGACGACGTTTAAGTACATAAAACGACGCTTCGCAATAGAACCTACACGCGAAATTTTGTAACGTGAGCCATGGTTGAAGCGCATAAATATTTATTTGTGTCACGATGAACGTTATAATTCTCACTTTGTAGGCTAAATGCCAATATGTCAACAAAATGTGACGGGTTCGGAGAAATGGAAGGATAACGTCTCATCAGACACTTGGTATGCAACACGGTACGTACGGTAGAGAAAAGAGTATAGATTATTAATAAATACACGCGTTATTATTATTATTATTATTATTATTATTATTATACATTCATCGTAATAGCTACGGCAAAGAATTTTTTCAAGGAGACGTTCAACGGGTACTTCCCTAACGCGACTAAAGTAGCAAGTTTTGGGGCAAACTTCCTTATTGCGATTTGTTGTTGTTGTTGTTGTTGCTCACTTTTTGTTGCAATGATATTCGTCAAAGCATCAACGGCAAGAGCTAATATCGCGAGCGCTCGCGCGGAAACGTTGAAGATGGATAATGTAGACATGTTGTTAATATCATCATTATTACTATCTGCAGAGATCGGAAAATAATAACGAAGAATGCGTTCGCATATTTCAACGATGCTTTTGTCATCGCCACAATCAGTCTTCATCAAAAGTATAGCCCGCGTCGAAGTATAGAACAACTCTTCTTCTTCTCTATCAATCGCAACATCATCTTTCTTTGCAATGCTTTCAATATGGATCAATGAAACGACGCCTACGATGCGGTTTCTACACTCGAGAACATTGCATGATGTAAAGAAGGCAGGAGCGAAATCGCATACAAGCGATTTCGAAATCACTTCGTCTCTTCTCTCGTTCATGAAAAATTTTGCACCGCGCACATTCTCGAGCAAGTCGCAAACAAAACTCCAGAACTTGGAGGATGATAACCTTGATTCTCTTTTTGTGCACTCTAACACGCACGATAACGCGTGTACTAACGACGTCGATGTAATCTCCATCTTTGAAAACGCTCGAGTGGCTGCAATTGAAACAGTCATGTGACCAATATCGCTCAAAGAAGTTTTAGATAATAGTCTCGGAAAAAACGTAGTTAAAGAAAACGCCTTTGCTTCCAAAAATCCCTCGTTCTTACTTCTTTTCCGTTGCGCGTGCTTACCGTAATAGTCTTCTCGTGTAAATGAAACGATTTGCTCAACACAATCTTCGCAAACGTCTTCCCAAAATAATTTCTCGTTCTCGTTTGTTTTAGATGACATATTGAACGAATCATCGAGTGCTGAAAACAGATTATCAAACGCTCTCGCGCTCGTTGCGCGAGTATTTTCAATGGAAAACGTCGCCGACACTAATCTTCTCGTTGCAATTTTCCAAAGATTTCGACCACGTTTTGTGTTTCGTTCAGCGCGAGTGATGATTTCTTTCAGAGATAGCAAAGCTTCGGAAATAACTATGGAGTCACCTTTTTCGTTTTTCGTTTGCTTTTCCACGTCGCGGAATTTTGCCAAAACATCCACAACCTCTGGCAAAACGTCATCGGGAAGTTCTCCGTCTACATGAGAAACGTCGTCGTCATTATTATCATTCTTTCGTTTCTGACTATCTCCCGAGATACCAGCAATACGAGACCTCCCTTTGAGCATACTTTCTACTAAAATATTGCGAAAACTAACAAACGCTCGAATTTTTGCAGAATCTGCGAATAGGACATTTAGTTGGTCATCTTGGTCGCCGTCATAATCTGTGTTTTCCGAAGTATTTCCGTGATATTCGGATAAAGTTGCATTTGAAGCGATGATTGTGAGCGTATGTACTACTCTGTGCCAAGATTTACCAAATTTTTTACTCGAAGTCTCGGCTAATCGTCTTAACGCATCAATGACGAATTCAGCTTTTCTGGTCTTCATTTCGAAAAAGGCGGTCTCGTTTTCCAAATCAGAATTTTTAAAGCTCGAGTTTGCAATCGTCCGCACCGCTTCATAGAAAGGTAATAAAGCATCTTCTCTTGCCGCGTCGGCGTTGCTACTGTTTATTTCTTCCTCTGATTCGACCTTAGTCGACTTTAATTTTCTTTTCTCAACAGAATCGGCATCATCATTGCTCTCATCCGCGTCAAATTCCATAGTTCCTCGCTTCAATAATACTGCCTCAGCAACGACACGCAAACATTCGGTGGCTTCTTTACACGCGTTTCTATTCACGAGAGTCTGAACTTGAACGCATGATGTTGCCGTTGTCGCCAGATGTACTGAAGATGGTCCCCAAATGACGTTACGCCACGCAGCTAAAGATCGCGTATTCAAATTTGCGCGCGCAACATCTGCCAGACGCTTCATTGCAATTCTTGTATTTGGAGATTTCAAGATTTCACTCTTTTCGGAAATTACTAAATCATGTTCTGATCGCTGAATTAAAGCATCAACAAGGTGCGAGAGTTCGCTTGCATCGAGTCGTGTCGAATTGACGAAGCAAGCATCTATGGCTGATTTCGCATCTGGATTTATCTCACTCACTTCCGTTTGCGTTGCTAAGCCTCCAATAAATGGTCTGAGCCAGGCCATGATGTTTTTATACCCCAAAAGTTGCTGGATATTCTTTTGTACATTCGCCGAATCCGGTATTATTTTTTCTTTTGCATCTCTTTGAACACCTCTCAATGCCGATGCGTCGTTCTCTAACATGGCTATTTCTAAACTCACGCAAATATCGATGCAAGATTTCCAAAATTTCTGCCCGAATTTCATGAAATCGCTATCAGCTTTCACACAATCTAGTAACGTTTTCGTTGCCTCGGCTCTTTGCATGGCTCTAAAATCAACTCTACTCGAGTCATTGTCTTCGTCAGCGAAAGCGTTACCATCATCATTACTATTTCCAGAGCTGTTCACTCCCGTAGCGTTGCACAAAAACTGTCCAAATAAGTCTCGTAAGGTGTACAACTTTGTCTCGAAGGCGAGCCGCATGGCTGATCGAGCGCACTCTAAGGCTATTGCTGCACGGCCAGGATCGTTCGCAAGACCGAAAGCAATCGATAACGCACGACAGAGCGCTTCACCGATGACTTCGAACATTGGTCTCGAAAGACCAGCCTCGGTTGCCGCGTGAAAGGCGGATTCGCTGACAAAAACTTCGTTGTTATCTACACTCACACAACCTTCTTCAGTGCTACCATCTTGGTGAGGTAACTCTGCATTAGAAGACATAGATGATGTAGTAACGGCAGAAAATGCTCGCGCGGTTTCTCTTAACAAAGCTTTAGATTCCTCAGAGGCAATTTTTTCCTCCATTTCGAGAATTTTCTGTTTTTTCTTAAACGCGCCAAAGATGCCAAAATCACTCATGATATTGTTATTCGCGAAAGTTTCAGAACTTGCAGCTGTATTAATATTGTTCGACGATGAAGTTTCAGCAATAGCGCGTTTATCTGCGGATAGAATGATTTCCTCTCTAGTAACGCGGTCGTAAATTCCACGAATGAGTTCTTCGTCCAAACCTCTCGTCTCGGGCGTATCTAAAGCCATATTCAAGAAATCCTCTCTAGTCATTCGCATTTTCAAATCAACCATTGGATTATGCGCATCCGTGTTTAGCATAATGATTGCAAACGCAATTATTGTCGCACAATCTACTTTCTTTTCAATTTTTTCACCCCCAAAGTTTGGATTTAACTCAATAAATCTTTTAGCGAAACACTCGGTGAGTCTATCGATTTGCTGCGCTTCGCCTGGGATTCGGAACGTCGACATGAATTTCCGCAATGCCTCGTCTATGAAATCATTTGCGAAATCAAAATTTTCCAAATATGCTCGTATGACTGCAACCCCGTCCGCGTCGCTCGATCCCAATAAATGGCCAATAGCTGATGGATCAACACCGGGAGCTGAACGTAAAAACTTCGCGGCGTCGGATGCTGAAACGACCGAGTTGCTCGGTGCATGTTCGCGCAGAGCAGCCATCGTTGGCGTCTTATTAAACATCTTTACCGCAATTTCAACCGAATGCTTTTCTTTTTTACGGTTTGCAAAAGTTTTCGTTTGCGATTGTTTAGTTGTTGGTGTTGTCGAGTTGTGGTTTTCCAAGGGAACGGAGGCGAGCAATCCTACTCCTGCGTTGGTATCTTTGCCGCCGTTTGCCACGTTTCTACTACTGCTATTATTTTTCGGTACCATAGGTTTATCCGTTTTAGCAGCGACGACGACATTCTGAGACGGTATTAATTCAAACGACGTAGAGACGCTCCCTGATCGTTGTAAAGCAATTTTCTCGTTACCATTCTCGTCTTCAAAATCGTCGTGAAATAAATCTTCCCCTAATTCTTTGTTTCTCGCTCGCCATACTCGCAGCGAACGCACTATGGCGACTAAACATTGCGTCGCAGCATCTCTCACTGCAATCGAATCAATATCAATCATCGAACTACTGCTAATATTAACTATGATGCGCTCTTTTTCGCGTTCAACTTTAAGCGTTTCTAAAATCGCCTTTGCGCACCTTTCGAAGCAATTTGTGGAGCATCTCGGATCGCAATCGTAATTCACAAAAACATCCGCGGCTGTCGACGGATCGTCAAATATTTGCCGTAGTGTTTTCAACGATGCTAGTTTTGCCTTGACGTGCGTTGATTTAGATCGTTCCAACGGATGCAAAAGCATGGTTGGAAACATCAACGCGATTTCTGATTTCCACGAATCTCGCGCGCGAGAAACAACCGCCGCAAATGTCGCTCTAGCCAGACTCGACGATGCTAAAGCCATGGGATGGAATCTCGTTGCATTATTGAAACCAAACAATATGTTGTTATCATTGTTATTAAAATTCGCAATCGTATTCACGCCAGCGGAGGATTTATTTCCAACTAACTCGAGCTGTTGTTGCTGTAGTTGTTGTTGTTGCACAACGGCGGCGGCGGTTATAATATTAGTAGATTTACTAGCAGATGTTCCTCCAATACCACCTTTCTGAAGCGTTGACTTTGGATTTAGCATTGCGTTAATAAGCAAAGCTTCGCTTAAAGGTTTCTTGAGTTCATTTTTATACGCAGCTAACCACGCTCTCGCGTTCGGTCCTTCGCAAAGCTGCCGAAGTAAATCTATCGCTAAAAATCTACTAGCTAAGATGTATTCGTCCGCATCTAAAGCGTTTGCGGCAAAGAAGTTGTCTAATTCATCTACATTTTCGTTTATCGTCCTAGTTTGTGTTTGTGTTTGTGTCGTCGTCGGTGGTACGTTGTTCGATGATTCCCTCGAGGCGATTTTACACAACGCCTTCAAGCACGTCAACGCCGACGAATCGGATGATGATTCTTTCGATAAACTAAACTGAGTATCAGCGCATCTCTTAAAACTGTTATTAATGTGTTGAACCAACGCTGTCTTTGCGACTCTCCTCTCTATATCGCCTTCGCTCGCAACCGCGGAATGTGCTAAACGCAACGTCAATCTTTCCAACAAAACATTTCCTTCGTCATCTTCAAATACTCCAGAGTTCACGATGTGTTCGCTTGTCGAAAACGCTAACAACATTTTTACAACCATTCTCGTCAAATCCGCGTTTGAATCATCTTTACTTACAAAGCACACTGCTTTACACGCGTTCCTAAGCACGTCTACTCCGCACGTCATCTTTTCCGCGCCATCTTTTCCACCAGTATTACTGCCAGTACTACTACCATCACGACTACGATTATTCTCATAGTTTCTACCCCCGCTCACGATAACTCGCTCTTTATCCACAAAACTCATCGAAAGAAACAAAACCTCCATAGCCTTCATCTTCACTTGCACTCTTTCGCGTTCGTCTCGAAACATGAACACCGCTACTTCGCAGATCTCTCTCACGATCTTCGTCTTCTTCTCGAAGCATAAGAAATCTTCATCGAGTTCTTCTTTCACGGTCTTCGTCTCGAACTCTTTCACGTTCTCGTTTATCCTCTCTATCGCCGCCCTCATCTCTCGCCTGCGTTGGCTCTGAAACACCATCATCGCCAGTTGCTGTGGGAAAAACTCTTTCAAGGCCGAATCGAACACGAGCGCGCAGTTCTTCACGAATAACGCGAACGAGCCTAAACTCGCACGAGGCGATTTATTATCACTATCGTTCGAACTATTCCTCGTTGTCGTTGTAGGATTGCGTCGTTCGTTATTCGGTTCATTACGATCTGTTCGAGAAGCGCTCATTATTATTATTATTATTGGTTATTTTTACTTGTTATTGTCCTACTAAAGAAAGAAGTAGGCGGTGCCCTTTGTTTGCTGCACTGTGAAGAGGTGAACTATTTAGGGTGTCAAATTGTGTGAACTGTTTAGGGTGTCAAAATTTCACAACCACTTTTGGACTCACCCCATCGAATCGTAACTATTTAATGCACGCGTCTTTAAGAGGCTTTGATAGGATACCGATACAGATCATGACGAGCTTTGTTTCGTGCCGCTCGACGAGTTCAGGAACTGGTTCTTTTTCTTCTCACTTTTTCTCTTCTACTTCCTCTTCTTCTTCCTCTTCTTCCTCTTCTTCCTCTCGAGCGAATGCGAGTAAGAGAATAACCAGGAGATCTGTGAGAGCGAACGAGGACTGTTTAAGGAGAATAAGAGCCTCTTCGGCATCGAACGATGATGATGATGATGATGATGACGATAATAACGATAATAGCGATGATAGTAACAATACTAAGAAAGGAAAGATAGCAATTTCAGCGGCAATATTAGCCCTCGCGGTTACTATATCCACGCACAACGACGGCCGAGCATATGCGTCGATAGAGGATTCGAGGAAGCAAATAGTGATAGATATCGAACGCAGGATGGAAATTAATGCAGCAGAGAATGGGACGAAGCAGGAACAGCGACCTCGATGGGAGACGAAGGCGGAAGAACGCGCTTTAATGATGCGAGAATACGACCTGTTGGCGATGAAACAAAAGGAAGAAAAAGAAGAGTTTAATAAACGCGCGACTGCCGTATATGCGAGACAAGCTGCTGAGAGGAAGGCGTTTGCTAGGATCGAAAGAGAAGGATACGCGGATAGTTTAAGCGCAGAGGAGAAGGAGAAGTTAGCGAAAGAGGAAGGCGAGCGAGCGTATGAGATGACCATGAATGCGATCGATGCGAGCGAATTAGAGTTGAAAGCATCTAACGAACGCATGGAAGAGAGAAGGAGGACGGCTTTAGAACGAAATAGAGAAGTGCTCGAAAAGATAGAGCGAGAAGAGATTGAGATGAAATCTGATGAAGATAAATTGAACGAGATCAATTCAAATTGCGAGAAAAGTTTATCAGACGTGAATCCGTTCGATGATACTGTATGCATTTAAGTAATATATAATAATAAAAAGAAAAACTTACCAGTACAATTTAAATTTCGCTCGAAGAAGAGTCTTCTTCACTAAATCCCATGATTTGCGGAACTAAATGCTTGATAAGCAACTCCAAGGCAGAGAGTTCGCCAAAGCTAACTGCTATGTTCACGCCCGATTTCTCGCCGAATTTTGTTTGGAAATAATTCAGAAAAACTCCTCCTGAACCGTCAGGCATCGCTTCCATTTTGAAATTTTTTGTCACAGAGCCTTGCGAGCTCCCACCCATGCCTGGATCGTGGAAGAATTCACATTTCTGTGCAATTGTAGCTCTTGATGGATTTAATCTATTCGCCAATTCCGCAGCTTCGACCGGGGATAGCATGAAAGTACCTTTCTTTGTCCAATCGTATTTCCTGGGCCCAATCCCCGGCGCGAATTCTAGAAGAATACCTCCCGCTTTCTTCATAACAGTTCGTCCTTGATTATCAGATTCAAACCTCGGTTTCACAACATTTACTGATAAAGCAGATTTAGATTTATATATGGAAAAAGCTACAAACGTTCTGCTGTTATTATTGTTATTGTTGTTATAGGTATTGCTATTGTTGTTGTTGTTGTTGTTATTATACCTACTACTGCCGCTATAAGTATTGCCAGCGCCAGCGGTATACGTGTTGTTATTGTTGTTATTGTAGTTAGTAGTAGGCGTATACGCCGCCGCTGCCACCGTGCGTTGTTGTCCCCATTGCGGAGCGGTCGGAGTCTCTCTCGTATAATAGTTCTCTCTCGTATTATCGTTCGTCTCGTACGACGCAGACGCGGTGGACAAAGAACTACTCTTCGCATCACTGGGTACCCATTTAATCGCCCTATTCGCGCCAGGACCTGATAACCTGTCACCGTTCGAGACTACTAAAGGAGGCGACGCGAACGCGTCTTGATACCCGGTCGTATTAGTACTATTCCCACTCATCAACTCGTTATTATTATTATTATTATTATTATTATTGTTCGAAGCAGTTCGCGAGAAGTATTGATTATTGGAAGCGTACGAACTGCGCATAGAACTAGCGCTACTAAAAAACGCGGCAGCAGCACTCGATGCCTTCGAGCGTTTCACTCGCGATCTCGAACACTTCCTCGCGTCGATGTCATAATTCGAACGATGATTCAAACATCCAGTCCAGCCCTGCTTTGAAGGGGAAGAAGAACAGCACCGGATCGTCGTAATACTCTTACTACGCTCACTCAATCGATAACAAGAACGTTGGTTAGTACGAGCGCTGTATAACGCGTTCATCGTCGTCCGCGCGTTCATTGTTTGCGATGTTATTCTCAGCATATATGGGCTCGCGAGGCCTTTGGCCCTACTCTCTTCTTTTTCCTCAGCACGAGCGGAAAAAATGAACAATAAATAAAAACATGGATTTGGAAAGAGTTCGTTATAAAATAGATTATACCGCGTTGTGTCGCGTGCGTGTTGTATGGCTCAATGAAGACTACGAAAAATACTTGCACGAACGCACTAACGCGACGAGGACGAAACGAGCGCTGCAGTAATTTTCGAAGAACGAGAGCGAACGGAAAGAATCAAACGGTCGCTCAAGCTCGCGTCAAACAACAACAACAACAACGAGGAGTAAAATTGACCGTCTTGGAGAATTTCCTGAATCAAAAGAGTAATAAGATTAATTGGGAGCAAATGAATGAAATGATTATGCAACAGACGACTAAGAAGCTGAACAAAATGGAGTATGGCGGTGTTGTTGGGTTAGTCGCAGGTGAATTGTTTATGTACGACGGTCTCGAGTGCTTGAAGAAGAGAGATTTTGGCTACAAAGAGTTCGTTTTGTTGAGGACTTTAGGACTGAAAGCGTACGTGCTGTTAGCCTGTTTAGAAGCGAATTGCGTGAAAACGCCTTTAGAAAAGTGCGCGGTTGGGAGGATTTTGGCCGACGTCAATGAGAGATTCGATGGCGAAGATGGTGATTCTTGTTCGTTTTATTCTTTATTTACGAAACATAGCGTGTGTTTGAAGGGCGATGTCGGGGATGTTTTAATGTTTTTGAGAGAAGTGACGAACACGATCGAATCTATTAGGATAGAGAAATGTGATGATGAATTCATAGAGCGAACGAAGAATCGGTACGGTGAGAATGTGAACGAACAGACGTTTGAGCGAGCGTATGTTGAGAACGCTTCAAAAGCGGTAGAATTTGTAAGAGGCGACGGTTTTGATTCAGAAGAGTTGATTTTGTATGTTCCTAATTTCGACACCGCCGCAAACGATGCATCCGATACTGTTATTACAAACGATGACGATGATGAGCCTTTGTTTTTATTTGGTAAGAAATCTAAGAAGAATAAGAATAAAACATCATCATCAGTAGTAGCCAGTGCAATGAAGAGCGTTCAAACTGAGGGAAAGTCTGCTTTAAGCGCATTGACTGATTTAATTTTAACGCAAGCGAAGAAGAAAAAACAGCAAGAGCCGACATTTGAAGAGTTTGCCTCATGGGGCCAATCCACGTCAGGTGAAGCTATGTCAATCGTTTTAAAAGTATGTTTGAGTTTAGGCAGCGCGGAAAGTAACGAGAACGATTGTTTGACGACGATCGTCGTCTTACCGAGCGAATTAATGAAGTCCGCGTTGTTTTTTGATAAAGATCCGTACGTTTTCGCAAATAGAAAACACTTTGCGGTATGCTCCTCCGAAGCGGAACTGCTAGCTATTTTAAACGATGCAAACGAAGATCGAAAATACACTATTGCGCGCTTACGCGTCGAAGGTCATACGCAAGCCGCGATATCGGACGAAACGATATTAAACATTTGTACAACGAAAGCGGAAGGAAAGAGAGTAAAAAAACTTGCTAAGATCGCACTCGCGCTTGATTCGCGGTAGTTTAAAGTATATTTAGTCACGCAAAGTGAGACGCGGTTTCCGGTTTCACGTTTCAATTAAAATATATATATTTTTATTTTACCGGTACCGACTGTACGGTATGCACATTTTTCGATTCCCTCTCTCGTCGTCGTCTTTGATGTTTCCATTTTTTTTACCGCGGCTGCGAGAACAAAAATGGTTACAGAGCAACAACCAGAACAAACGATTACGGTTGGACAACCTCCCACTAACAACACTAATCATCAAAGCAGTGATTTGAGGCTCCACTTAGCATTATTTTTAATACAAGGCGTATGCGCGATGTATAACACGCTGTGTCAACTTTTCTTAACTAAAGATAGTTCGAAAGATGATTGGAGGGAAGTATTAGTGTTTTCGTTGTACAGAGATCTAATAGCCGCGCCAGTGCTGTTCATGTTGGCATACGTATATAACAAAGAAGTGTTCGCCGTGTTCCCGAGACAAGTCGATTTCCCAAGAGTGCTCTCGCAAGCGTTTCTTGGTATATTCTGTAACCAATTGGCCTCATTGTTAGGTATTCAATTAGTAGGCGCCGTTATGGCGTCGTTAGTACATTTAGCGACGCCGATGTTCGCCGGCGCTATTGCGGTTTGGTTAGGACAGGAGAAGTTGAATTCGCACATTGCGACTGGGGTTTTGTGCGCGTGCGTTGGCGCCATGAGCATGTCTTTAATCGACCAATGGTTGAAAGACGTCGACGAGCAAGAGGAGGCGAGGGAGTCGAGTCCTATTGGGATCTTTGCTTTGTTCGTCGGCAGTTTTGCGAGTGCGATTTATTATAATTTGCAGAAAATAACTTTAAAGAAGAAGCAGAATCAGCCTTTGATGGTTACCGCGTGGGAGTATGCTTTAGGGGCGATGATGATGCTTTTATGCGCGTTGATTTGCGTACCGTTTGGGGCAGACGAAGAGAGCGCGTTCGATGCGAATAAGAAGAGATGGGTTTTAGAAAAAGATGGGTTATATGCCTTGTTCTTCGCAGTCGTGTTTAATTCAATTTTGAAATACGCTTTGAGCGCGTATTGCAACAAAAGAGCCGGCGTAACGCTTCTCACGGTATATTCGACTACGCAACCAGTAGTCACGGCGGTTCTCGCGCTCGTCCTTCTGAACCAGCCGTTACGATGGGGCTACGTCGGTGCATTCGCAATCCTTTACGGTGTTTGGTTAGTCGCCGAAGGTCGCGAACGGAACAGAATCTCTGGCAAAGTAAAATACGACGATTCCGTGTTCTCGCCTACGACTTCAGACGCTCTTTTTGAGAAAGAGTTCTCGAAAGAGGATGTTAGTAAATAAGTAAATAGAGAGAGAGGAACCGCGTAGTAGTAGTTATATATGTGTGCGTGTGATTGCACCATAAGGCATGTGTGTATTGTTATTGTTATTGTTATT
>Ga0115004_10002451_pt1 | contig 15254 bp, 13 predicted proteins | sample ArcticOcean_MG_C_10_FD_88737 | JGI IMG/M metagenome (GOLD analysis project Ga0115004, IMG submission 88737) | Marine microbial communities from western Arctic Ocean - ArcticOcean_MG_CB11_90 | ecosystem: Environmental > Aquatic > Marine > Oceanic | place: Arctic Ocean: Canada Basin | collected...
CAGCTTTAAAACCTGGTACTTTAGAAGCAGCAATGTGCATTGAAGCGCCTGTCTGAGGATTTCTTCCCTCTCTAGCAGCTCTATGTCTTACATTAAAAGTTCCAAAACCAACAAGTGATACAGAATCACCATTACCTAAAGTATCACCGATACCTCCTAAAACAGCATCAACAGCTCTTCCTGCTGAAGCCTTGGAAAGATCTGCACTACTCGCAACCGCATCAATTAAATCTGATTTATTCATATTAAACACTCCTCTGTGTAATTTTTAGTTGTATAAATACCCCTCTATAATCGCTTTTTGTAGATAAAAGTCAAGTAAATAAAGGGTTTTTAGTGAGTTTGTTTGTTTCCGTTTTTTGATGGATTATCCGAAGAAGATTTCGTTTTAGCCGTCTTAGTAATTTTTGAAAGAGGTGTAGGCTCCTTAGTTAAGGCAGAGGATATTACCTCATCAATCCATTCGACTGGAATAATGTTTAGAGACTCAGTAATTTGCTTAGGCATTTCTATTAAGTCAGGTTCATTTTCTTTCGGGATTATAACGTTTTTAATACCGCCTCTTTTTGCTGCTAGAAGCTTTTCTTTCAAGCCGCCAATTTTTAATATCTGACCTCTAAGGGTTATCTCTCCTGTCATTGCAGTATCTGCTCTAACAGGTATTCCGGTGAAGATTGATATAAGAGCAATAGCCATGGCACCTCCGGCACTAGGACCATCCTTTGGAGTGGCTCCTTCAGGTACATGAATATGAACGTCATATTTTTCATAAAAATTTGATTTTATTCCAAGAGAGTTTGCTCTCGACCTAACCACGGTAAGCGCAGCTTGAATAGATTCTTGCATAACATCACCAAGCGAGCCTGTTTTAATTATTCTACCTTTACCATCAACGTGAGATGCTTCTATTGTTAATAGCTCGCCGCCAACCTCGGTCCACGCCAAACCAGTTACCTGACCAATTGCATTATCTTTTTCTGCAATACCAAATTTAAATTTCTTTATGCCAGAGAATTTTTCTAAATTTTTATTTGTAATTTTAGTTGGTCCATCTGTAGCTTTTTTGTTTAGCAATCTGTCCTTAACTACCTTACGAAGTATTTTTGCTATTTGCCTTTCCAGACCTCTTACACCAGCCTCTCTTGTGTAATATCTTATTAAAGAGAGAATTACTTCTTTATCAAAATTAATCTCTCCATCTTTCAAACCATTTCTTTCTATCTGTTTTGGTAGAAGGTATTTATTAGCTATGCTTGTTTTTTCATCTTCTATATAGCCAGGTATTCTTATTACCTCCATTCTGTCTAGAAGAGGAGTAGGAATATTCAAACTATTAGCAGTACATACAAACATTACCTCCGAAAGATCATAGTCAACTTCTAAGTAATGATCGCTAAATGAATTATTTTGCTCAGGATCTAAAACTTCAAGAAGTGCTGAAGCCGGATCGCCTCTACTATCCATTCCCATTTTATCTATCTCATCTAATAGAAATAAAGGATTTTTCACACCAATTTTAGAAAGTTTTTGAATAATTTTTCCTGGCATAGAGCCAATATATGTTCTTCTATGGCCTCTTATTTCTGACTCATCTCTAACACCACCAAGCGACATTCTTACAAATTTTCTATTTGTTGCTCTAGCTATTGACTCTCCAAGTGATGTCTTGCCGACACCGGGAGGACCAACCAAGCATATAACAGGTGCTTTCATTGATTTAACTCTTTTTTGCACTGCGAGATATTCAATAATTCTCTCTTTAACTTCCTCAAGACCGTGATGATCTTCTTCTAAAATATCTAGTGATGATTGGATGTCTGAATTAATTTTAGATTTCTTTTTCCACGGAACTTCTATCATACAATCAAGATAAGATCTAACAACAGACGCTTCTGCAGATGATGGGGACATGTGTTTAAATTTAGATAGCTCGCTTTTTGCTTTTTTAAGGGCATCCTTCGGCATTCCTGAAGAATTTATTTTTTCTTCTAGAACATCCAATTCATCTCCCTCATCACCTAACTCGCCTAGCTCTTTTTGAGCTGCTTTAATTTGCTCATTTAGATAATATTCTCTTTGAGATTTTTCCATCTGCTTTTTAACACGATCTCTTATCTTTTTTTCTACATCAACAACATCAAGCTGGGATTCAATAAAAGTTAATAATTTCTCAGCTCTAATTTTTAGATCTGCAATTTCTAAAACCTCCTGCTTCTTTGCAGCATCAATTGGTAAATGACTTGATATCGAATCAATCAATCTAGACAGGTCATCAAGAGAGTCAACTGTTGATACTATTTCGGGAGGAATTCTTTTGGTGATACTGATGTAATCTTCAAACTTTGCTTTAATAAATCTAACTAAATTTGAAGAATCAGCTTCTTTCAGTGGAATATCTTCGATAGTTGTAACTCGTGCAACTGAGTAATTATCTTTGGTTAAAACTTTTTCAATGGAGCATCTCTTATAGCCTTCTACTAGAACCTTCATTGTTCCGTCTGGTAGTTTTATTAACTGAAGTAGGTTGCTTATAGAGGCGCCTTTATTCATATCAGCAAATGAAGGGTCTTCAACTGCTGGGTCTATCTGGCTTACAAGAACGAGCTTTTTATTAGAAGACATTGCTGCATTAAGAGCTTGCACTGATTTAGGCCTTCCTACAAATAAAGTAGTTACTATTCCAGGAAAAACGACAACGTCTCTCAGAGGAATTAAAGGGAGGTCTGATTTAATTTCTTTCATAACCCCAATATAGGGATTGTTATGAAAATATCAATTGGCAGATGATGATTTTTTACTAGTTGTTTTAAGAAGCCTAATTGGTTCAGATCTAGATATGACTGTATTCTCATCAATAATAACCTTCTCTAGGTCGCTATTTGGAAGTCCGAACATTGTTTCCATCAATAACTCTTCCATTATTGAACGTAGTCCTCTAGCTCCTGTCTTTCTTTTAATAGCTTGTTTAGCAATCTCTACCAAGGCCTCATCTCTAAATGTTAACTCAACATTATCAATTTCAAAAAGATGTTTGTATTGATTTACTAATGCATTTTTAGGCTCTTTAAGAATTCTAACTAATGCATGCTCGTCAAGCTCATGAAGACTCGATATAACAGGAAGTCGGCCAACAAATTCTGGAATTAATCCATATTTAACTAGATCATCTGGCTCTAATTCATCAATATTACTCGTAATAGGGAGAACGTTAGATTTTGAGCTGACTTCTGCTCCAAACCCTATTCCAACATTACTATTTCTTAAACTAATAACTTTATCTAAACCGGAGAATGCTCCCCCGCAAATAAAAAGAATATTAGACGTATCTACCTGGATAAACTCTTGTTGTGGATGCTTTCTGCCACCTTGAGGTGGTATTGAAGCAACAGTACCTTCAATTAATTTTAATAGTGCCTGTTGAACTCCTTCACCTGAAACATCTCTTGTAATTGAAGGGTTGTCAGATTTTCTAGCAATCTTATCAATCTCATCAATATAAACAATTCCAAGCTGAGCTCTTTCCGGGTCATAGTCAGATTTCTGTAATAATTTTTGGATGATATTCTCCACGTCTTCACCTACATAGCCAGCTTCAGTAAGAGTGGTTGCGTCAGCTATAGCAAAAGGAACATTTAAAACTTTAGCTAAAGTTTGTGCTAATAAGGTTTTACCGCTTCCTGTTGGACCAAGAAGCAATACATTACTCTTTTGAAGTTCGACCGCATCCTTGGATGTATTCTTTTTTAATCTCTTGTAATGATTGTAAACAGCAACTGAAAGAACTTTCTTTGCTTTTTCTTGGCCAATTACATACTCATCAAGTTTATTGAATATCTCCAAAGGTGATGGAAGTTCTTCTAATGGATTATCATCCTCACCGCTCTTAATTTCTTCTTCTATAATATCGTTACAAAGATCAACACATTCATTACAAATATAAACACTAGGACCGGCTATTAATTTCTTAACCTCGTCTTGAACCTTGCCACAAAATGAGCAATTTAATTTATCTGAAGAAGTTTTACTTGCCATTAATTGGACCTCTTTCATTGAGTATTTTATCGACTATGCCGTAAGATTTAGCAGAGGCTGCATCTAAAAAATTATCTCTATCAGTATCTTTTTCTATTTTCTTAATTGTCTGACCTGTATGTTTAGCAAGTATTTCATTAACAACTTTTTTCATATGAAGAATTTCTTTTGCATGAATTTCAAAATCAGAGGCTTGGCCCTGGAAACCACCTAAAGGTTGATGAATCATAATTCTAGAATTTGGAAGTGCAAATCGTTTTCCTTTTTCACCTCCAGCTAAAAGAATTGCTCCCATACTAGCTGCTTGACCAATACATAATGTTGATATCGATGCAGATATGAACTGCATGGTATCGTATATTGCAAGTCCAGCTGAAATACTTCCGCCCGGTGAATTTATATAAATTGATATATCTTTTTCTGGATTTTCTGACTCTAAGAATAAAAGCTGTGCAACTACAAGGTTTGACATATAGTCATCAACCTGTCCTGTTAAGAATATAACTCTTTCCTTGAGAAGCCTTGAGTAAATATCAAAGGACCTCTCCCCCCTTGGAGTCTGCTCTATTACCATCGGAATTAATGCTGATTGTATCTCGTTCATATCTACCTATTTATTTGAAAGATCGGAAAATTTTATTACCTTACTTTTAGATTTAAGGGCATTTTCTAATTTTTCAACTAGTTGCTCCTCTAATACTATCATTTTAAATTGATCTAATTGTTGAGGCTGACTTTCAACCCATTTCTTAAATTGATCAGAATCTTTATATTTAGTCGATTCTCTCTCTATATAATCATCAACATTTTCTTTAGTCACTGTTATTTCAAAATGTTTAATTAATTCTGAAAAAAGCAGGTCTAGCTTTACTCTTTTTTCTGCATTTTCCATAAATGAATCTTTTGAAAACAAGTCATCGCCAGCATTTTCTTCGGTATGACCTATCCTCATTAACGCATCTTTACGCATTAAATCAGCCTGTTCATTAACAGTAACCTTTGGAACTGAAATAGTATTTGTTTTTAAAAGAGTCTCATAAATAGATTCTTTTGTAAGATCTTTTTCCTGAATTGCCACTTCTTTTTTCATTCTATTTGTAATTTCTTTTTTAAAGGAAGCTTTATCTTTTACTTCCATTTCTAATTTAGTGAATAGCTCTTTGTCTATTTTTGCAGGCTTTAATTCTTGAACAGTTTTTAAATTAATCTTAAATTCAGCCTCAATACCTGCAAGATCTTTTTTAAAATAATCATCCGGAAAAGTAGATTTAATAGAGAATTCGGATGGTTCTTTTCCAAGAATAGAATCCTCAAAGCCTGGTATCATTGAGTTACTTCCAAGAACTAATTTAAAATCTAGAGCTGAATTTCCTTCAAACTCTTCGCCATTTATCATTCCAGTAAAGTCTAAAATGACCTGATCATCTTTTTTTGACTTTCTACTTACATCCTTCCATTCGCCATATCTCTTAACGATATCTTTGATAGCTAAATCAATGTCATCATCTTCAATTAAGATTGAAACCTCTTCGTAACTAGTCCATCTGCTTAACTTAGGCTTGATATCAGGAAAAACTTCAAAAGTTGCAGAGTAAGAAATTGGCTTTAAAGGGTCTTCACTTTCTAGATCTACCGTTGGAGGTGATGCTGGTCTTAAATTATTTTCTGCTAATGCCGGAGGATAAGAATTTTGAATTAATTCATTAATAACATCTCCGTGTATAGATGCTCCATATCTTTGTTTTAGAACATCGCTAGGGACTTTGCCCTTTCTAAAGCCATCAAGCTTTGCTTCTTTTTTGATATTATTAATCTTGGATTCAAATTTTGAATTGTACTCATCTACAGGAATTGAAACTGTTAATTTTCTTTCTAAATCCTTGAGTTTTTTTAACTTACTGGTCATATGATTTCCTAATTTAAATGGGGCGAGCGATGGGGTTCGAACCCACGGCCTCCGGAGCCACAATCCAGCGCTCTAACCAACTGAGCTACGCCCGCCACGAAACGAGACATTATAGATTAAAAATTACTATTATTAATTTTTTATTAAGCTAATATTATGATTAATGAAATTAATTCTGTTTATTTAATAGTTTTAACATCAAAGTATTTATATATCGAAGGGGGTATTATGAATAACTTTCTAGAAGACACCACCAGGTTTGTTAATCAAGCTATAAAATTTATACCAATATCAAAAGGTCTTGCAAATAAAATTACGACCTGCAACTCAACCTATACAGTTAGATTTGGAGTTAGGCTTCGGGGGGATATATATACCTTTGAAGGATGGCGCTCTGTTCATTCTGAACACATGGAGCCAACTAAAGGCGGTATCAGGTTTGATCTAGCAACTAATGTAAGTGAAATAGAGGCCCTTGCTGCATTAATGTCCTACAAAAATGCAATAATTAATGTACCTTTTGGTGGATCTAAAGGCGGGCTTAAAATTAACCCTCATGAGTGGGAAGATTTTGAAATTGAAAAGATAACTAGAAGATTTGCTCAGGAGTTAATTAAAAGAGATCTTATAAGCCCATCACAGAATGTTCCTGCACCAGACATCGGAACTTCCTCTAGAGAAATGGCATGGATTGCAGATGAATATAGAAAACTTAAATCAACTGACATAAATGCAGCTGCTTGTGTTACCGGTAAACCAATCAATAAAAATGGGCTGCCTGGAAGAGAAGAAGCAACTGGACGAGGAATACAATATATAGCTAGAGAGTTTTATAAAAATAAAGATCTTTTATCAAAATTTGGACTTAGTGAAAATCTAAAAAATAAATCCATGATTGTTCAAGGGCTTGGGAATGTTGGTTATCATGCATCTAAGTTTTTAACAGAAGATGAAAATGTAAAACTAATTGGCATAGCTGAATATAACGGCGGTATTTTTAATGAAAACGGTATTAACGTTGAGCATGCAAAAAAATTCTTTATAAAACATAAAACATTTAAAAATTACACTAAAGCTAAATTCATTAAAGATGGTTCGCTTTTATTTAAAAAAGAGTGTGACATATTGATACCCGCTGCTAGAGAAAATGTCATTACTGAAAAAAATGCGGGTTCAATTAGAGCTAAGTTAATTATTGAAGCTGCTAATGGACCTATAAGCTATGCAGCAAATAAAATTCTTAATAAAATGAATGTTTTCATAATACCAGACATACTTGCAAACTCTGGTGGAGTAGCTGTAAGTTATTTTGAATGGGTAAAAAATATTAGGCATATTAGATTTGGGAGACTGGAAAAAAGAGAAAATGCAGTTCGATACACTACTTTAATTGAAGCGATAGAAACTATGACGGGCAAGACTATGCCAGAAAAATATAAAAGCAATTTTATTAATGGGGTTGATGAAATTGACTTAGTGAGATCTGGACTTGATGACATGATGATTGACGGATTTCAAGAGGTAAAAAAAGCTTACTTAGAAAATAATAAAATACCTGATTTTAGAACTGCTGCCTATAAGGTTGCTATAGAAAAAATAGCTTTGTCATATGATTTTATAGGACTTTAGGAAAGTATATAGGTTCATCTAGATCAAACCAGGGCTCATAAGGCTCCATTACAGATTTAAGAAGATCACTTTTTAGAAATATATTTAACCAATTTTTTATATTTTTTATATCATCAAGGTCATCAAACCATTTTATATTAGCCAATCTGAATTGCCTTATGAATGGGAGGATTGAGATATCAAGCTTATTTATCTCATCCCCAAAAAACCAAAATGATCCAATTAAATTTTTATCCAGTTCTCTCAGAATTTTTAAACATGTGTTTTTATGCACTTCTTCATTTACATCAACATACCTTGTTGAGTACTTGTACCTATCAAGGTTAAATTTAAAATCTGTATCAAATAACTTTATGGTTTTTTGAGTAAAGAGCTCTTGATCATCTGATAGGTTGCCATCAAATATTCTTCTTTGCTCTAAAGCCCAGTCAATTAAATCAAGACTTTCTTCAATAATAGTGCCGTTATCAAGAAGCAGAACGGGAACAGTACCCTTAGGTGATATATCTAACATGGCAGAAGGTTTATTCCTTAGGCTTACCTCTCTTATTTCGCATTGAATATTTGTTAAGTAAAGTACCATTCTTGCCCTCATGGCATAAGGGCATCTTTTAAAAGAATATAGGATATGCATTGTTAAGAATTATTTTTTTTAGCCTCGTCCTTTGGTCCAATATGTTTTTGATTTCTTTTAGTTGCTAGGTCGACCTGCTTTTGCCTGCTCATATACCTAGTCTTTTGATCTTCTGTTTTTTCATTAAAGCATTTTGGACAAGCAACACCTTTGATATAGCTTGAAGATTGCTTATCATCTTCGGTTATAGGCATTCTACATCCATGACACATATCATAACTACCCACTGACAGATCATGCATAACAGAAACCCTGTCATCAAAAACAAAACATTCTCCATCCCATAATGAATTCTCTTTGGAAACTGTTTCAAAGTATTTTAAAACTCCGCCCTTGAGATGATTAACATCCATAAAACCATCACGTATCATCAAAGAAGATGCCTTTTCACACCTAATACCCCCAGTACAAAACATTGCAACTTTTTTATTTTTTTTATCATCATCTGAAAAATTCTGACCTTTTACCCAAGCAGGAAAATCTCTAAATTTAATTGTTTTAGGATTAATAGCGTTTTTAAAACTTCCAATAGAGTATTCATAATCATTTCTTGTATCTATAAGAATTATATCTTTTGAGGTAATTAATTTATTCCAATCTTTAGGGTTTACATATTTTCCAGATTGATTAGCGGGATTAATCGTTTTATCTCCGATCGTAACTATTTCTTCTTTTAGCTTTATTTTTAATCTTATAAAAGGATTAACTTCTGATTCTGAGTATTTGATATCAATATCAGAAAAACTTGAAAGACTTTTTATAAAATCAAGGGCTTCTTCAACATTGAATTTAGTACCCGAGATGGTTCCATTTAACCCCTCTTTGCCCACAAGTATTGTCCCGTAAATTGAAAGTTTTTTAAGCTTGTTTTTAATATTAACTTGAGTTGATGATGGATTATCAACTATTGAAAATTTATACAAGGCTGCTACTAAAAACATATACACATATTACTACAAGAAAATCGACTAAGATTTGAAATAATAAGATTTTTTATCTACAAAATAAATAAAATAAGTTAAATTGGTTTTACATGAGCATACTAAGTAACAGTAAGAATTATATTCATATAAGTGACATAAATGATATTGATAAATCATTAGATAGAAACATTAAGAGTGCTTTAAAGAATATTAAAACATCTCCTAGTCTTTTTCCTTATAAGGTAGAGATCAATAACAATAAAATTTATTTTGCTTTAATGACAAAAAAACATTATAGAGAAAGCTTCTTCATTCTCTCTGAAGGCAATGGGCCTGGGTTTTTAAAAGGCAGTCTATCATTCTCAGCAAACCTTATAAGTGTGATCGATTTATTTAAAAATAAAAGCCATATAGAAAAATCTTCAGTTATCTTCAATCATGGCTTTTGCTGCTCTACTTTATTGTCTAGATTGCTTGAGGAGAGTTTTAACGTTCTATCACTTAAAGAGCCCCCGCTATTAAATTCTTTACGACATCACCTTGAGAACAATGATGATGATAAAGATATTACAAATACTATTCTTGCAATTCATGACAGATCATTTTCTAAAAATCAAAGGGTTTTATGGAAACCAAGTGATTATGCATTTGATCTTATTGATATTACTCAACAACAAGATGTCCCAACTGTATATCTTTACTCTCCCTTAAGAGAATATATAGCCTCTTGCTCAAAAGAGAAAAGAAGGGAATGGATTGCACAAAGAGCTAATTATAAAAAAATAATAAATTTATTTAATTTAAATAACAGTAATATTGATATTAGCAAAACTTCAATTCAAGCTACTTTATATTGGTGTTCGTTTGCTCAAAAATTCATTAACCTAAGTAGTAATAAAAATAATATTGTTGCAGTTAACTCTAAAACACTTTTAGATAATCCTAAAATTTCATATAAAATTGGCAAGCATTTGAAGTTAAAACGTAAATTTAATATTTTTGAAAAATCTAATATTAATTCTTTATTAAATACATATGCTAAAACGGATACTTATGAATTTAATAAAGAGCAAAGGGATGATCAACTTAATTTAATAATTGATAAAAATCTTGACGATATAATTGAGGCCGAAAAGTTTGCTGAAGAAATACTAGGTATGAGTATTAAAAATTTTAAATTTAAAAATGAAATATTTTAAATTTCAAGTTAAGTGGCGCGCCTGAAGAGATTCGAACTCCTGACCCACGGATTAGAAATCCGTTGCTCTATCCAGCTGAGCTACAGGCGCATGGTCGGGGTAGTAGGATTCGAACCTACGACCACTCGCTCCCAAAGCGAGTGCGCTACCAGACTGCGCTATACCCCGAGGATGCAAATATTAAAGTTTATATAAAAAATAAGCAATGCTCATGTGAATAAATATTAATTAATATTGATTAATGAGATAATAATTACATGACAGCAAAAATATTAGACGGTAAAAAATTAGCAACTCTTTCAGAAGAATTCATTAAAAGAGAGGTTTCTGAGCTTATTAAAGCTGGCATTACTCCAACATTGGCCACGATATTAGTTGGGCATGACCCTGCTTCAGAAACATATGTAAAAATGAAAAGAAATACATGCAAACGAGTTGGCATGGAGTCTATAGCTGTTGAACTTCCAGAAACAACAACAACTGAAGAGTTATTAAAAACAATCGAAGACTTAAATCTAGATGTTAATGTTCACGGCATTCTCCTTCAACACCCCACTCCTTCTCATATAGACGAGAGGAAGTGTTTTGATTCAATAGCTATAGAAAAGGACGTTGACGGTGTCACATGCCTGGGTTTTGGAAATATGTCTATGGGGATAGATGCATACGGCTCATGCACTCCTGCTGGAATTATTAGATTAATAGAATATTATGAATTAAAAATAGAAGGCAAAAATGCTGTTGTTGTTGGAAGAAGTCCTATTTTAGGAAAGCCTATGGCAATGATGTTATTAAATCTAAATGCTACTGTTACTATTTGCCATTCGAGAACACAAGATATTGATTCTATAATTAAGCAAGCCGATTTAATTGTTGGTGCGGTAGGAATACCTAAGTTTATAAAAACCGAATGGATTAAAGAAGGTGCGATAGTTATCGATGCTGGCTTCCATCCTGAAAAATGCGGCGATATTGATTTATCAGAGATGGATAATATCTCCTCTGCTTACACGCCTGTTCCAGGAGGTGTTGGGCCAATGACTATAAATACATTGATATTGCATACTATGAAGTCTGCAAAAAAATTAATTAACAAATAAGTTTATTCTTTAGGCTCTTCTTTGGAAGTAGCTTCATCTATTGGATCTAGCTCAGCCTCTATTATTTCACCCTCTTCATCTCCTTGATCTTCTTCAGTTTCTGAGTGACCAGGCTTAAAAGGGAAAGGCTTATCATCAGTTTCAAATAATAAAAATGCTAAGGTATCATGAAAAAATTCAATTATATAAGAATTGAAATTGCTAATTGAATTATTTGCTTTAGAGGTAAATAAAACAAAAAGGAATTGAACAAAAGATAGGCCAATACATATAGATAATGCAAAATTAATTGCAAAAGCATAGAAAAACATAAATACAAACCTAATCCATTTACTGGTTTTTAAAATTTCGTCTTTGTTTATATGTTCCATAATTTTTTTTCCTAATATGTAAATTCTACATCAACTTCATGCGAATTATTAATAAGATCATCAATTAATGTTTTTGGTAAATAATTCTTATAAACAATATTATATAAAGAATCAACAAGTGGCATGCTTATGCCCAGCTCCTTTGATTCCTCTTTTATAACATCTAAAGTTCTAATGCCTTCTGCTACTTGGCCAACTTGATCTTTAGCTTCCTGAAGTGTCATGCCATTTCCTAAATTAGATCCTAGTTGATAATTTCTTGATAATCCTGATGTGCAAGTTGCAACTAAATCACCCATTCCAGCAAGGCCAAGAAATGTAATTGGGTTAGCTCCTTTTGCTACCGCAAATCTACTCATTTCAGCCATGCTTCTGGTTAAGATTAAGCCTACTGCATTCTCACCAACATCTAATGAATCTGCAATTCCGCAGATAATTGCATAAATATTTTTTAAAGCCCCGGCCAACTCCACGCCCTGAATGTCATTGCTAGAATAAACTTTAAATGTATCTGACGACAAAACTTTTTTAACCTGACTAAGTAATGCATCACTGGAGCTAGCAATAACAGTTCCTGCTATCTTTTTATCAGCTATCTCTTTTGCAAGATTGGGGCCACTTAGGACGCCAACTTGATTTATATTTGCATCTATATTCATAGAAATAATATCTGACATTGATCTAAATGGATTTAATTTAATGCCTTTGGTGCATGAGACAATATAAGAGCCTTCTTCAATCATTGGATTGATTCGTTCCATTATTGTTTCAAAAATTAAGCTAGGTGTTGCAATGAAAACTAATGATGAGCCATCCATGACATCATCTAATTTCTCAGATGCAGATATATTTGAAGATAATTGTAACTCAGGATGATAGGTTGAATTAGCGCCCTCAGAGTTAATTCTAAGCGCCTGTTCAGAATCTCTGACCCAAAGAGATACCTCATATCCATTTGAGGCAGCAATGTTGGCCAGAACGGTACCAAAACTTCCTCCTCCTAATACTGCTACCTTAATACTTGCAGTCATGTTTATGATAAATATTTATCAAGCTGTCTTAGATACTTAGATGGATCCTTGGGAGAGCCTCCCTCTGCAATGACAGCATAGTCATATAAAAAATCAACAAAGGAATTAAATTGCTTACCTTTTAAATCTTTTAATTTTTTTAGAAGTTTATGTTTTATATTAATTTCAAAAATAGGATGAGATGATCCTAATGTCTGGCCAGATGCTTCGAGGATTTTTCTTAATTGAGCCCCTGGTTCATTTTGAGGAAGAATTAAGCAGGTTGCTGAGTTTGTTAGTCTTGAACTTACCAAGACATCAGAAACCTTATCATCTAAATGTTTTTTTATTTTTTCTACTAGGCCTTGATCTGCTTCTGAGACTTTTTTTTCAGAATCTTTACTGTCAGAGCTTTCTTTTGCAGCATTAACTAACTGCTTTCCTTTAAACTCATTAAGTCCAGCCATCAACCACTCATCAATCCTGTCGGTTAATAGAAGAATTTCTGTTCCTTTGGCTTTCAATCCTTCGATATGAGGAGAGTTAGCAGCAGCTTCATATGTGTCTGCAACACAATAATATATTTTATCCTGATCTTCTTCCATTCGACCGATGTAATCATCTAAAGTTTGATCTGCTTCAATGGACTCATTATGAGATGTTGAGAAAAGCAATAAGCTAGAAATTAATTCTTTATTTTCAAAATCTTCAGCAGGTCCTTCTTTTAAGACCAAGCCATACTCGAGCCAAAACTCTTTATATTTATCCAATGATAAATCTTTTAAAGATTTTAAAGATTCTAATATTTTTTTAGTAACACCTTTTTTAATTGTGTCCACAAGGGGATGTTCTTGGAGTATTTCTCTGGAAACATTTAATGGTAAATCACCTGTATCAATAATACCTCTTACAAACCTTAAATATAAAGGTAGGAAGTTAGATGCATCATCCATAATAAAGACTCTTTGTATATATAACTTTATTCCTTTTGGAGATTCCCTGTTCCATAAATCAAAGGGTGGTTTAGATGGTACATATAATAAATTAGTGTACTCATTTTTTCCCTCAACCTTATTGTGAGCCCATAATAGTGGATCTACCTGGTCATAGCTCATAAATTTGTAAAATTCTTTATACTCCTCATCCTTAATAGATCTTTTAGGCTTTAGCCATAAAGCATCTGCATCATTTATTCTGTGAGATTCATTTGATTCAGTGATTAAGTTAAGTGGGAAATTAATGTACTGGGAATATTTCTCTAGTAAATATCTAACCCTACCCTCGTCTGCAAATTCTTTATTTTCCTCATTCAAAAAAATAATTATATCTGTGCCATTAGTTTCTTTTGTTACTTGCTCAAGTTTATATTTTTCCTCACCGTCACTTTCCCAAAGAGTGGCATTATCTGAATTTTCAAAAACAGATTTAGTAATGACTTGAACTTTATCAGCAACCATAAATGCTGAATAAAATCCAACCCCAAATTGACCTATTAAGTTTGAATCTTTTTTATCATCTCCAGTTATGTTGCCTAAAAAAGAGGCCGTTCCTGATCTTGCTATAGTTCCAATATTTTCTATAACCTCAGACTCAGTCATTCCAATTCCATTATCAGAAATAATAATCTTATTTTCTTCTTTGATAACTTTTACATCTATTTTTAAATCTTTATTGAAAACAGACAATGATTTATCTTCAACAGCTTTAAATCTTAATTTATCAATAGCATCTGAGGCATTAGAGACAAGCTCACGAACAAATATTTCTTTATTAGAATATAAAGAATGAATCATTAGCTTTAGAAGCTGCTTGGTTTCTGTTTGAAATACTTTAGTTTTTGATTTAGCCATATTAATACCCTTATGTTAAGTTATTTGTAGTATCTAATCTTTAAAATTCAAGGTCTAGGCCTATATTTATTGATTAATCACTCTAATTATCTCAATCACTGAGGCTGCAAATATAATTACAGTGTTAAAAATGCTAAGGCTATGAAGTGATCTAAAAAGCCTATCCCAACCCCTATCTTTAGCAATATTTGTTAGTGGAATAATTATGTATCCAAGAAAAGAGAAAGAAACAGCAATTAGTGCAATATAAATATCTATTGTTGAAAAGAAAAGATATGAAATCAGTAAAGCTATTAAGGTTATTAATAATAGTAACAAGTAGTATCTAGGAAAAATTTTTCTTAGAAAATTAGATGCATTTTTATCATCAAGTACCTTAAAGACAACTGGGGCTGTTAGAAGAACTTGAGCAAATATTATCCCCAAAACCAATGAGTAGCATAATATTAGAAGGATTAAGATAACTATATTCATAATAAAGTGGCGGTCTGACGGGGAATCGAACCCCGAACACCGCCGTGACAGGGCGGAATTATAACCGTTTAACTACCAGACCACTAAACCGTTGGATTGAATAATATCTATTTTAGATAAAAGTGC
>Ga0115004_10002453_pt1 | contig 15249 bp, 20 predicted proteins | sample ArcticOcean_MG_C_10_FD_88737 | JGI IMG/M metagenome (GOLD analysis project Ga0115004, IMG submission 88737) | Marine microbial communities from western Arctic Ocean - ArcticOcean_MG_CB11_90 | ecosystem: Environmental > Aquatic > Marine > Oceanic | place: Arctic Ocean: Canada Basin | collected...
GAAGGATTCCATGTAGCGTAAGTTGGTGGAGTTGCTTCAATAGACAACCCATCAGCAGTTACTTTATAATTAGTTCCTGTTCTTTCTGTTACGAATAAGTCTGTACCTTCTAATTCTGTTGGTAATGCTGGTAGTGCATCTATATCTAAAGTACCACCGTCAACTTCTGTCCATGTAGCATCTTTTCTTCCATACTGTTTACCGTCTACAGGAGCTTCACCTACTTTTGTTGCAATGGCTGTTGTGTTAGCTGAAATGTTACCTGTGTTAGTAGATATATTTCCTGTATTAGCTGATATGTTTACATCTTGAGCATCATCAATAGCATCTGATTCAGCTTTAGTGTAAGCATCTCCTCCACCTCCACTTGCTGGATATACAATATCACCATTACCCATTCTTACTGTAGTTACATCAGCATTACCTATTGTAACCTCACCACTTACGCCAGGCGCTGATGGTTGAGCATTGTACCCAATCAGAACATTATTAGCACCTGTTGTTAAGGTATTACCTGATGCCTGTCCTATAGCAGTGTTATTTGCACCTGTAGAAGCAATCAATGCACTATTTCCAACGGCAGTATTATTTGAAGCAGTTAAATTATCTCTTAATGCTGTGTAACCAAGGGAAGTATTTGAGCTTCCAGTTGTATTTGAGTTTAATGAATTAAGCCCAACAGATGTATTTGTTACTACATCACCATTACCTTTACCTACCTTAACACCATTGACTGTTATATCTTGTGTTGTAGATATACCACCATCAGTTGCAATAATCATTGGATTAGTACTAGTAGTTTCATTTCTAATTACAAAGGCATTAGCTTGGTCAGGTCTAACTTGCATAGAATACTTTTGAGCAGCATTGGCTACTTGATAAGTTGCATATTTACCTGAATTCGCTTCTGCAAGAACAGTGGTATTTCCTATGCTTGAGTATGTAGCAGTATCACCTGTTTCTGTCCATATGACAGCATTACCTGGTTGAGGAAACGCTTGGAATGCTACTTTAACACCTGTTACTACTGTGCCTTGTCCCATCTTAGGGATAACATTCATTACAACATAACTACCTGATACATCTTCAACGCTAACGAGTTCATATCTTCCGTAGTTTGGAGAATCAACTTCGTTTAATACAATAGAATCACCAGGTTTAACCGCAGTGAATTGTCTTACATTGCCTGATTCGTCAGTCTTTGAAGCAAAGATTTGTGTTGCTGATGCATATGAATATGTAAACAACGCTACATTTTGCAAGTACATATTACCATTTTCAGGGTCTCTATTAGGAGCAGATGGATAGTCAGCAGAATAAGCTGAAGTAAAGAAGATGCTATCTTGTAGCTCTGCAATATCTTCTGTGTTCTGACCTACTTGTCCTGATACTGTTCCAATAGCAGATGTGTTGCCACTTATGGCAGTATCTTGAATCTCTTGTTGTTCATCGATTTGTGCTTTAGTGTATGTATCAGTTGGAACTGAACCACCACCACTAGCAGGTAAAATATTCCAATCTGTATCTGTTCTAATAACTCTATCTGCATAAACAACAGAAGTTATTGAACCCCAACCTGTTACAGGATAAGATGTATCTGGTTCTAATTCATTGTAGTCATTAACATACATATCACCAGAAACAGCTCCTGCTGGAGCATCTGTAGCAGATACATTAATATTTCCTTTATAGACAATAGCTCCACTTAAACCAGCAATAGCTGATGTATTTGTTGCTATATCAATAATGTTCTTATTTATAGCCTCATCATTCTTTGTAATGTTAGCTGAATTATTTGTTATTTCAATTTGTTGTCTTGCTATCTCATCGTTATTAATGACAATATTTGTATCTTGTGCATTTTGTTGTGCATCTATTTCAGCTTTAGTATATGTGTCATCAGAAGCTTCTACTTCTGTCCAAGTTTTATCTTGTCTAGCATATTGTTTTCCATCGTCAGGTGCTTCATCTACTTTGATAGCTATATCGTCATTAAGCTCTTCGACAAGAAAGTCAACATCTTCTTTAGTATAAACATCTTCTGGTGTAGGTAAATCAGTTAATAGTGAACCATTACCAATAAATGATGGAGCTGTTAATGGTTGAAATGAGTATACGCTATCTTTACCAACAGCTAATTGATTTGTACCACCAACAAAAATATTTACTGGTAAGTCTGAATCAGTGCCAAGAGATGTAGCTCCATCACCCTTAAAGTAAGATTGACCATCATTCTTCTGTATTACCTTAGCATATTTACCATTATTCTCTGCCCAGATTTGAGTGGTAGTTGCACCATTACCTTTAAACTCAATGGACGAGCCATTATCTATCCATACATTATCGTTAGGAAGGTTAGTCAGGTTACTACCATCACCATAGATTAACCCATCTACTGTTAGATTACCTTTAACAACAGCATCTTTTTCAACAATTATACCACCAGCAAACTCCGTATCTCCTGGAGCTGGTTCGACATCCGTTGCACCACCTTCACCTCTGTATATAGCCATTATATTCCCTCTTAAAGTTCCTGGTTTTTCTTCTTAGACTTCTTTTTCTTTACTACAATGTCTTCAAAGACATCTTCCTCAATTCCCTGTGGTACTGGACTTCTTAAGTCTTCTTCTACAAGTGTATAACCTGGATGTGCTTCCATAGATTTTATATCTAGAGCTGTATGGACTTCCATTGTGTTACCTGAAATAGTACATTTAAAAACTGCCATTTACTTCTCCTATTTAATATCTTTATAGCCACTAGAAAAGTAGCTATAAAAATATCCCCTCGTGAAAGGGGAATATTCTTTATGCAGGTACTACCATTGCAAAAGCTGAATCTTCTCTCAACGCTTGTACACCATAAATTGTATCTGAAGTGTAAAGTGTTGCTAGATAATCTTGCTTGTACTGTGTTTGCGAACGAATACCAAGTTGTTCAACTAGGACTGCTGCATCTTTCTGTCCCATTAAACATACTCTGTCTCCATCAGCATTTGTAGTATCAGCATTAGAAGTAACATATACAGGGATACCATATAAATTACCAATGTGACCATTACGGATTGTGTTAGAAGAACCTGCTTCACCAACCATATCCATAGCTGTATATCGGTCTAGACCTAAAAGAGTATTTCTAGCTGCAGGTGGTACTAAAAAGAACCTTCCTGTAGTAGGAACATCTTGGTCATCAAGTTTCTGAATAATATTACGAACTGCTATGTCAGTTAACGCTGCTGCGTTAGTACCATCATATAATGTAGTACCATCAAGACCTGTATAACCAGCGTCATAAGCGTTAGTACCATCACCACCGTTCATAACTCGACCTAATTGAACTAGGTCAGTATCTACTTGTTTTGCAAGTGAGTAACCAGCATCTTCTGTGTAGAATCTACGCATAGATGATAGTGCTTGCACTTCTGTAATATCCTCAATGAAACGAGAATATTCATACCATTTGTTAATGTTAACTAATACTTCTGTTTCTGTATCAGAGATTAGTGTTACTGCTGCTTCAGACACTTTCGCTGAAGGAGTCCCTCTTGTAGGTTTAGGGATATGGATTACATCTCCTTTCTTACCTTTGAAAGACATTTTTTTCATTACATTTGCTGCTACTAAGTTGCTTTTATACGCTGCGATGACCTCGTCGGACCAAATCTCAGGTATAAAAACGGCTGCGGTCGTATTCGTGACCTGGGGGGTTGGATATGCCATTTTAATTTCCTCTCTATATTGTTTTTAAATGACTCGCCCTTCTTGGTATGCCAACATTATCTCATCAGATAATGCATCGTACTTGTCTGGGTCTGTCTGCATTAGTTTAATAATATCGCTTCGTCGATATTTCTTTTTAGAGATAGGTTCGTTATTCCCTTTCTTTCCAATACTAGCTGCTTTCAATTGATTACTCTTATCTATTTTACTAGTTTCTGCTACCTTAGCTACTCGTTCTTGTTTCTCAGTCCAAGTAGATAGTAATTCTTTAGCAGAATCATAATCAAAGTTTACTTCAGCTCTATTGTAAAGTTCAGAGCGAACTTTTGAACCATTAATCCATTCAGCAAAGTTAGGGTCTTGAACGATAGTTTCTAGCTCTGGATACTCAGAATTCAACCTAGTTAATGTAGATGTTCTCTTCATTTGTTTAGCTGCTTCTTGAGCCTCCTTTATAGCAGGATGACTATCAATTTGTTTCTTAACATGCTTACCAGGATTATCAATAAAATCCTCTGGACTTGTTTCATCTATCTCAGTCTGTGTTGATTTCGATGTTTGTGTAGAAATGAAGTCATCAACTACCTTCCTAAGTTCACCTACTTCAGAACCTTGCTTACCAATAAGTTTTTCAGCTTGTTGGTGCATTACTGCAATCTCTTTAGCAGACTTTCCTTTATACTTCTCAGGTAAATCGTCTTCAACTTCAGCCTCAGCTTCTACTTCTGCAACAGTCTCTTTTATAGGTGTTAGTTCTTTTTCAAGATTAGCTTCTACCTTTATTTCCTCTGCTACATCTGCTGCTGGAACTTCAATTACTTCTTCTTCTACTTCATCTATTATATCAGCCATATTATTCTCCTGTGCTTAAAAGCATTATAGGGAGGTAACTAAGGAGACTAACCCTCACTTACCTCTATTCTATTTACTGCCCATGCTGTTTATTTAAGGCATGATGTTTCTTAGCCCACTTTGCATGTGCATCGGGGAAGTCCCCTGATATGCCTTCTAACTTTATGGTAGGAGTACTAATAAGTTTCTTAGACTCTTTACCACAAGTTGGGCAATCTGTTGTTGTAGTGTATTCAATAAGTTTATCAAATACTCCACAATCCTTACATTCAAAATCAAACAGTATCTTCATTATCTAAATCCTTATACGTTTGTTCTGAAACATCTTTTAGAGTAAGTATCCAATTCATGATTCTTAATTCACCTCTTCTAGCAAATAAAGTTTTTTCATCTGGAATATCTTCTACTTTAATACTACTCTTTATCTTTTCTATATCTACTAGTAAATCTTTCCATCCTTTAGTAGTAAACATTGTAAATCTATCTTCATAATACTGTTGTAATTCTTTATCCATATATATAATATTATACCATATAATTAATCAAAAGTCAAGCTTTATTTCTGCATCTGCATCTTGACTATATCTTTATTGTCTTGCATGTCCATCTTTTTAAGTTGTATTTCTTCTTGTCTAAGCATTAGTTTTGCTGTTGCTTCTCTTCTTTTAAACTCTGCTTCTTTCTCATCTGCTTCACTAGGTAAGTTAGTTGCAAGAGCAGTCATAAGTTTAGCTTGTATTTCTTTAGGCATCATCTGAGCATCTACTTGGTCCTTCTGAGCTTTAGCCATATTAGACTGAGCCTCTGACCCTTGTAATTGAATACCTGATTGTACTTGTGCTTGTGTCATTTGTTGTTGTTGTTGAGCTTGTTTTTGTTGCTGTTGCTGACCTTGTTTTAGAGACGCAATAATCTCTGCTCTATTTTCCATACTAGAGTTATTTACTATACCTTCTAATAACAGAGGTACAACAGGACTGTTTGGTCCTAAAGTTTTAAGTAAATTTAAGTACTGTAATTGCTCTACTTCTTTAGCTAGATTACCTAAAGATGAGTTAGCTACAAACTTATAATCTGCAACAGGAAACTCTTCAGGTGCAAACTGCATAAATCTATGTGCTACTTTAGTAATGAATGGTACTAAGAAGTTGTCTTGGAAGTTCACCAGTGTACGTTTGTTCTTTTTAAGTACTGTGGATAGTGCTACAGATAGTTCTCCTCCTGCAGCTGCCTTAACATCTTCCTGTGTACTCATTGTATTTGTAGCTGATAATAACATTTTCTGGAAAGCTTGTGCAGTAACTAGGTTAGCTTCTTCTGTTACACCAAATTTAAATGGTTGTAGAATCTCTCTAGGGTCTCCATTAGTTAGTATAGACTTACCTGGTCTAATCTCAAACTTAGCTCCTCTAGGTAAACGTGTAGCATCTATACCCATCATAGGTGCAGTAGTTAAAGCTAGTGAATCTAGGTGTGCTCTTAGTTGAGCATCAATAGCCTTCTGCATATTGAAACCTTTCTCTGCAATACCTCTACCCCAGAATCTTTTAGGTACAGTATCATCTTGATATGCTACAATAGGTCTATCCTTCATCATATATGGACTTCTTTCTGCTTTAAGAAGTACATTATCGTTACCAATTACTACAATAGCCTCTACTAAGTTACCATACTCTTCTAAAATGTCTCCAGTTCCTTCATATACTTCCCCATTTTCTGGGTCATCTAGTAATTTCTCTGGAACTAAACCATAATATCTTACAATCTTAACTTTATCTCTGTCATATTCTTCATCTACCCATGTTTCTTCTAAATCAATGTCTGTTTCAGCTTCTCCACCTAAGTCTGCCTCCATATACACACCATCTTCCATGTTTTTAGCTACTAAATGTGCAGAAACAAACTCTTCAATAGCACATCCCATAGCATCATTCACTCCATTTGCATTTGGGTCTATTAAAAAGTTCTGTGGACTAATAGGATTTAGTAATACTTGTACTTTCTTTTTAGATTTAGTACCAATTGCTACAGAATCTACATCTTCCATTACTTCTGTTGCTGGTATGTAATTTGTTTCTTCAGCTACAACTACTTCTCCAATACCTGTTCCATATATAGAAGCTAATAAAATTACTTCACCTACATTTGACCTTAATCTTGTTTGTTTAAAACATTGTTTCATGTAGGCTTGCATATAATCTATATCAGCAGCATCCTTATCCATATAGTCATCATCAATACTAAATAAGTCATCACCATTACCAAAGACACCTTCTTCTATTTCTGATGCATGGTTTTCAATAGCTTCTTGTAAAACAGGAGAAACAATCCTACTTCTTTCAGATTCTCTCATTTTATCTTCAGCTCTCCATTCACCTCTCCAAAGAGCTTCATATTCTTTCCAGTTATTTAGATAATTGGTATCTCTTGATTCTCTCCAATCCTCTAGGTGTCCTGCTAACCATGATACTAGTTTATTTGTAGGTGTATATTTATCGTCAGCCATTCTTTATTCCTCTTAGTTAATAACCAGAAACCGCATCTAAGGCTTCATAATCTTCTTGTTCAAAATCATCATAGGATACTTCTACCATTGCTATCTGTTGTATATAAGCTAAAGCATCTACTAAATCATCATGTAACTGACTATTAGGAAAGTTAGTTAGTTGGTCTAAAAATGGTGCATTCCATTCACCTCTTTCAAGTGTAACTTTCCTATTTTCAAATAGCCCTTGTAACGACCATATAATTCTTTCACTCTTTTTTCTATTACCATGATTCAGGTCTTCTATCCTGAAGTATGTATTATTCTCTCTCATTAAATCATTTAAGTAGGGAGCTGCTGCGTTCTTTAAACTTCCTTTCTCTATACCAATTTTAGTTGGCATATAGTTCTGTACTGCATTAAAGATTTCTTTACATGTTTCTTGTATGTCCCATCTTCCGTGTCTTATTTCTTTGACCCACCACCCGTCACTATGGACTTTAACGATTGCAATTGCTGTTTCATCCAGTTTACGGTTTTTATTTCCTGCTTCTTTATCCACAGCCACGAATCCAGCCAGGTCGACTGCAATGTAGAAATTACCGTTTGCAGGCTCATCTTCTTCTTCTCCATATTCTATCCATTCCTCTTTAAATATATCCCTTGATGCTGCTTGAAAACTAGCAAGGAATTCTTGTCTGAATGCAAAGCTACTCATAGAAGTTTTTGCAGCTTCTATCTCTGTTGCAGGAATTAATGGATTATCATATGATGAATAATGAAACTCTTTCCAATCCTCATCTGTTCCCTTTTCTGCATACTTATATAACTCATAAAAGTGGTTACGACCTTTAGGTGTTCCTATAAAGAGTGCCTTACCCTGTACGTCTGCTAGTGCTGGTCTAAGTATCTGTTCCCATACATTAGCTTTAATATCTGCATATTCATCAATAACTAAAAAGTGTAGTCCTACACCACGAAGTGTATCTGGTCTATCTGCTCCTTTTAAATATATCTTACGACCATTAACTAGAGTTAGTACAGATGTATTCTCATGTGCTGACTGAATAACATCCTGTCCTAAATCTTTTAACACTCCCCACATAATATCTTTTGCTTGTTGGAATGTTGGTGCTACATAAAATACATCTTTAGTTTCACTCTGTAATGCTTCAATAAGAAGCAACCAAGCAGCTAACCTAGACTTACCAAACCTACGACCAGCAGCAACAACTCTAAACCTATGCTGGTCATCAAATACTTCACGTTGCTTCTCATGTAATTTAACCTGGAGTTGAGTCATCTACTTTATTCTTTTGTACCCAGTCATCTACCTCTTGCCAGGGTTTACCTAGAGGTTCTTCTGACTCTACCCCTACATCTTGTTGTACATAATCTTCTAATGCATCAAACCAGGGCTGGTCACTAAATAATGATTGGTTCCCTTGGTATAAAATATTTAGAGCATTAGCTCCAAAATGATGAAGCATAGGAAAGTCTTCTCTATTTATATATCTGTTTGTAACATGATGAGCTCCAGCTTTTCCTTTAATATAGTTAAACTGTTCTGTATCAATATCTCCTTCTTTAAGAGCTACTTCAGCAGCAGACTTATATACATTGTATGCATCCCATGCTTTTTGAGAAGTTTCATCTCTACCTGAATTCTTATTAGCAAAAGGTTTATCTAAGTTGACGTCATTCCATCCAGCTAAGAGTCCATCCCAGAGTCTTTTATACTCGTCCACTATGAACCTGTTAATCTATCTTTTAAATAAGTAACTTGGTCAATTCTATCTTGTATTTTTTCTTTAGATTCATCTTTAGCTTTCTTAAGAGATTGCTTAAGTTTATCAAGTTCTTTAGTAGCTAGATTAGCTCCTTGTTTAGCTTGTGGTGCTGTAAGTGCTGGAGAATCTGCAGTATTAAATGTGTCTTCCCATTTCTGTAGTGAATTAAAAGTAAAGTCTTCGAATCCAGCCAAGTCATCCTCTGCTGCAGCTAGGTTGTCTTCTAAAGAAAATTCTTCTATATCTGGGTCATCTGGATTGTATGCTTTAGGAACAGCTTCTAAATCATTTGCTTTAGCTAGAGCATTCTCTGCAGCTTGTTCATATGGATTATTTACGTCTGGTCCCAGTATTGGATTGTCTTTATATATTCCTTCTTTATCTAAATTAGTCCAATCACTATAACCATTACTAACTTTATCATCTCCAAGAAGAGTATTCTTCAGATTACTTAGTTCATCTTTAGTAATTACTGTAGCTGGTTCAAAGTCATTATATCCTTTACTCATTAAGTTCTGAGCTTTACGGAATGCATCTCTAGCCCATTCATTCTTCGCCATTATCTACGTCCTCTATTGTGGTTACTTCGTTTATGTTTATTGGTGCTTCCACACCACTTATCTGAATCTCTATCTTATTCCCCTGATTCTTTGCTTTAGCTAAGTAGTCACTTGGTACTACTCTATCCAGAACCATCTTAAGGCATACTACTTGGTCTTTATCATCGTCATCCAGAGCTTTCTTAACAATCTTCTCAACAACTTTTGTACCTGACACTTGAAGCATTCCTGCAAGAATCTCTTGTGCCCTAGCTTTCTTACTCTGTGGTAGTATTGAACCATATGGGTTCTTCTTCTTATATATTGTCTTCTTACGTTTACGGATAGGTAAACCTAATTTAATACGTTCCTTGTTAATTACTTCTAAACTCTTTCTTCCCATACTTCTCTCCTTAAGAGGATATGTATTAATTAATAATTACTTATTAGGGAATTTCTTCGTATCCCTAGAGGAGAAGAAATTACCTTCTCTATAACTCAGAAATTCATCTGAGGAACATAAACAAATAAATCTTTGTTCCTATAGTAATATTATATCATATTTTAATACAAAAGTCAAGAACTATCTACAACTGTTACAATTATGTAACAACTAAAGAGAACTACAAACTACCTTTTTTGGTATATAAAACAACACCTTTCCCTAGAATAACCCAAACTCTCTCTGATATAATTATCTAGTATCTATAATAAATACAACATCTACATCAAATACTACCCCCCTATTACTTACTCTAACATACTATATATAGTGGTGAAAGGGTGATTAGATACTACATATAGACATAATCATGTGCCTATATAGAGACTATAGAACTATTAACTACTATAATAACTACTTGATTATGAATAACAATATAATAAATATTATGGGTGAAAATATAATAGATAAAATAATAAAAGAAAGAACCAAAAGTGTAGGTTAATTATCTAAGGAGACGATCAAATGTTATTAACATCAACAAGCAATCTATTAGTAAAGCAATATAAAAAGAAGTTAGTGGAACTACGAGAGTGTCAATGTAATACATTAAAAGAATATAAACCTAATCTAGAACAAGGTGTAGACCATAGTGATTATATATATTATTCTTTTGAAGACAAGATAGAATATACTCAATCTGAAATAGATGAGCAGTATAGCAATCGTAATAATTACTTATATACTGTTGACGATAAGCAAACAACACGCTTATCTAAAGGCAGTCTATAGGAAGGAAAAGGGGAAAGTGTAACACAAATGTAACAAACTATTACATTTCAGACATACTTTAGAGTATGCTATGGTGTAAAATCATGGACATGAAAGAGAAATAGGTGGTCTTTCAAGTGTAGTTAAAAAACAACACCTTTATTAAAACGGAGAAATAAAATGAAAACAGAAATAATCGCATTACTTAACAACTTTGATAATGATAATCTTACACAGTATCAAATAGAAAATGGTTCTCTGAATCAATCAAGCCAAGCTAAGGTAACACATGCTATAATTGGTGCGATAGAATATCAGATTAAATCTCAAAATAATTATCTAGGTGGAACTCTTACTGATAATCTTACAAAGGCAGTGACCTCATCAAATTGTACAGATACGCATGAAGATTATATCAACTCATTGAATCAGCAAATGACAAACGCTGAACAATGCATAACAGAAATGGAAGAGTTTATATCTGAATTAAAAATTATCTACAAAGAAAATGTTGGAGATGAATACAGACCTTATACATCTGCTGATAAAAAATTGTTAGGGAAACAGATGGCGACAGCGTCAAGGCTTGAAGGCTTAGAAAGATTAAAAGCCAGAGGTATCAAGGTTGAAGTCCCTGCCCTTGAGGAAGTCTTAAAAACTTCTTAACTTTCTTAATACCCTTACATTTTGTGAGGGTATTTTTTTATCTAAAAAAAACCTTCGCTTCGCTCAGGATTAATATCTCAACAAGTTGAGATGTTATAAGACAAACAAAACCAAGTACGACTGCTAGGTATAGAGGACGGTCATAATATTTACTAGCTTTATTACAACACCAAAGAGACGATCAAAATAGGAGACGATCAAAATGATTAACAAAATATTAGCAATTGCAAGTGTAATAAGTTTCATCTTTCTTTTCTTAACTATACAGGGAGTGATACAGATATGAATATGTTATACCCTAGGATTGAGCTAGATAAGTTAATCCATAAACATAATGTTCCAACTGATATATCTTTCATTGCTCAGGTGCAGACATTGATTAGTAAACATAAGTGTAACTATAATTATGTATCTCATCTCTATAATTCTGCAGTTCGTGCTAATGATTATAAGTTATGATAGTAGTAAAACCCAGGCTATACTTTGATGGCAGACAAACCCAAACAGCGTCTGACCTATCAAAACCAAGACATAATGCAAGATCGTCTTGGCTCTAAGAGTAATATCCTGACTAATAAGATCAAAAGCTTAAATATTCACAACGATAACCCATGTTGTGTTAATGTATAAGACATACCAATTCGGGAGTCGGTCATCTATTTTATAGGGATTTTTTTTATTATGATTTTAAAATTAGAAAAGTATAACAAAGAGTATCTTAATGAACTATTTTGTTCTTATTATATTCTATTGTACAAGAAGTTTCCTCATAGGGAATCATTACCTAAACATTTATTAGTTAAGCGTATCAAGAGAATGTTGAAGGTGAAGATAGACTATGAGAATAGGGGTATTTTATAGCACTAGAGGAGCTGGTTAGAGGTAAGAAAGGGAATTTTATTAATATTTATAGGAGAATTATATGAAACAGATAAGTCAACTCAAATTTAGTCGTGAGTTTTCTGTTACTAATCCTGACAGTATAGTCAGAGATGGTGACCAGAAATTCATTACTGATGATTTGTATATTATCCGTAGTATACGACAGACTAGAGATTATAGTTATCAGAATCCAGATGATTATAATGATGTGCGTTACATTGATATACCTGTATTTAAATTGTTATCAGTAGCATGTGATGTTCAGAGACAGCTGGAAAGTAGGAATCAAATCTGTTTATTATCATGGAATGATGAGCATTTATACAGTTACAAGCGTGATGCATTTAGAAAGTATGGTCCAAAAGACTGTGCTAACTATCTTAATAGTAATGGTGTCTTTGATGTGTTATACTATTTAATGAAGCCACTTAAGTTACGACATTCTAATGGTAATTTAGTTAGAGGATTTAAGAATCATCTTATCACTAGACTTAATGGGTTTGCATCAGAGTCATGTCATACTATTACATGTCTTAATGAATTGCGTAAAGATATAGAAGATAAACAATCAGATTTGTTTGAGACTGATACACTAGATGACATGAGAGCTTACCTATTAAACAATGGTGCTTTACATCAGTGTCCTATTACTAAGGTCATTAAACCAAGAGATTTCTTAGAGTACACTCACATATCAGGTGTAAGATGTTATCGTAGTAAAGACATTAACATGGAAGACTATGGCTATAAGTATGAGAATTCACATTGGCTAAAAGAGAATGAGATACTCATTGATGGTTCATGTTATGATAGTAGAACTGTTACTATTATTAGATGTCTTGGTTGTAATTCTAAATGTGTAGAAGAAGAGACAAGAGATGGTGAGTGTGTAGAATGTATTGGTAGAGACTATCGTATACATAATTACTCTCATAGAGTAGAAGATACTCTTGGCTTTGATAGAAGTAAACCACAAGGTGAGCCTTACTTTGGTGTTGAGTTAGAGTATCAAGCTGACAAACCTAAGGGTGGCAGATTGTATACAGGAGATAAGCTTAAAGGTCATGCTCTTATGAAGGATGATGGTAGTATTCGTAATGGATTTGAGATAGTTACTAGACCAGCAGGTTATTGGACACACATCAATAGACTATCTAGTTTCCTTGATGATTTACCAGAACATATACATCCTCATACATCATGTGGTATGCATGTTCATATCAGTCGTACTGCCTTTAGTTATCTAGGTGCTGGTAAATTTACAGAGTTCTTTAATCGTGCAGATAATAAGAAGTTTGTACATCTTATGGCAGGTAGACAAGATACACAGTATCAGAAAGGTGATGTATCATATGACTTAAAAGTACCATACAATCAAGCAGTCAATGATTACTCATATGGTAGATACAATTACGTCAATGTTAATAACAGAAAGACTATAGAGTTAAGAATCTTTGCAACTCCAGCAAACAAGATGGAGTTCATGATACGAATGCAATTCGTTAAGGCAATGGTTGAGTATTGTAAGCCAGCTCAACACAGTGTTTCATTGAGGAAACAGACACACTATGAATCATTCTGTAATTGGTTAGACAACACAAGAAATAATTCATATGATATTTTAAATACATTTATAAAGGAGTCAACAATATGTGCATAGCAATAATGAAATCAGCTAACAAAAAGATTAGTAAGTCTACACTTCGTAGATGTTACGACGCTAACCCAGATGGTGCAGGGTTTATGTATGCTGAAGATAAAAAACTAATAGTAAAGAAAGGATACTTTACATTCAAAGAATTCTATAAGGAATATAAACCACATGGAGATAAGCAAGCTCTTATACACTTTCGTATCAAGACACATGGTCCAATTGATAAAGATAATTGCCACCCATTTCTTGTTAATAATAGTCTTGGGTTTATTCATAATGGTATTATCTCTGGTTACGGTAGCAATATTAAATCAGACACCATAGAGTTTAATGAATCTATCCTTCAGAAGATAGTATCCAAGCATGGTAACAACAGTTTGTTTGATGACCCTATGGTTGAGCTCATTGAGAATGTTATAGGTTACAGTAAGCTAGTATTCTTAGATAGACATGGTAACTATAAGATAATGAATGAGACTAAAGGTAATTGGAGTGATGGTGTATGGTATAGTAACGGCAGCTGGATGAAACCTCAGCCAGTAAAAGCTAACCCTAACTACCTATCTTATCCATACCAAAGACAAGCTAGTCTACCATCTCACCACCATAGCATAGGTGATTGGGTTATACTCAATGATGATTATGCATATGGTACTGGTGATAAGACTCATGTTATTACTAAAGGTACATGGTTAGAGGTGTCGGCATACGATGACATACTTAATCACTACACATTGATTAGTGCTGACATAAGAGACCCACTAGTATTTAGTGGTATCCCTCAACACACAGTAGATATGTGGGATGACACGGAGACATACAATTGGAATAAAACATTTGACAATGCAATATAAATATGCTATACTATTAATATAAGGAGATAGATATGTTAACATGGTACATAGTAGTAGAAGATAGTTCGGGTAATAAGGTAGAACTACGAGATGTCCCGAAGGATGTCGAGGCAGTTGTTGATGAATATATACATGACATGGAGGGTAACTAATGGATAATGAACGAAGAGATAGCGACTGGGTTAATCCACCAGACGATGATGAAAGAGATGACTATGAACCAGATGTTGATGCAGATAATGATGACATGTGGTTAAGAAAGAAAGAGGAAGAAGAACAACAGTGCTTTGAAAAAGGAGATGAGAAATGAGGTGCATAGCATGTGATAAAAATCTTTCTGACTTTGAATCTACTAGAAAGAATGAAACAACTGGAGAGTATGAAGACTTATGTAATGAATGTTACTCATCTATACAGAATAACATATCAGAATCAGAAGAAGATACTCTCACAGCTGAGTATAAAGAAGATGAGACTACTTATTCATGACGTACATAGTAACTTCGAATCCGAATCTCATCTCTGTTGCTTGAGGTTTAGTCCACATAGTGTGTTATCCTTTAGTTAATTAATAAGAACTACACTAATATTATAC